>WNGB01009741.1_pt1 | contig 32554 bp, 34 predicted proteins | sample 5400681 | NCBI WGS metagenome assembly WNGB01 (sample SAMN13153367, study PRJNA577476) | soil metagenome | isolation source: 115 cm soil or saprolite under grassland replicate 2 | place: USA:California | collected 2016-06-15
TCATGCGGGCCGACGCGGAAACGGCCCTCGTCGAGTTGCTCGAAATCACCGGCCTCGAGCGCTGAGCGCACGGCGCCGAGCTCCTTGCCGAGCTTCGGCCCCAGCACGGGCAGATTGGGCTTGACCCTGAGCTCCGTGGCCTCGATCTCGCCGGCCTCGATCTCCTTCACGCGCAACTCCTCCCGAATCTCGTCCGCGTGCCCTTCCACCAAGTTCGCCCCCTGCACGACGAGCCTGCGGAGCGGCTGGCGATGCTTCAACCGAACGGCGTCGCGCGCCTGGCGCCCAAGTGTCACAACGGTGCGAACCTCCGCCACCTCCGCGAGCAGCTGCTCGTCCAACTCGCCCGTCTCAGGCCAGCCGGCGAGGAAGATCGACTCGTCCGCCGAGACGAGGTTGCGCCAGAGATGCTCTGCGAGGAACGGCATCACCGGCGCGATCACCCGCAGCGCGGTCGTAGTCGCCTCCCAGAGCGCGCGCAGGGCCGCCGGCTCGCCGTCCCAGAAGCGTCGCCGCGAGCGGCGGATGTACCAGTTCGAGAGATCGTCCACGAAGCGTTCGAAGGCTCGGATCACGTCAAGCGTCCAGTAGCGCTCATACGCGTCCGTCGTATCGCGGACGAGCTGAGCGGTGCGTGAGGCCAGCCAGCGGTCGAGCACATCGGGCTCGCCGCCTTCCGTCCGGGAATCGAAGCCGGCGATGTTCGCGTAGGTGACCAAGAACGAGACCGAGTTCCAGAAGGTGAGGAGCTGCCTCTTCACCTCCTCCGCCATGCCGTAGCCGAACCGGAGCTCCTGGCTGGGGTTCTGCACGCAGTACAGCCAGCGCATCACGTCGGCGCCCATCCGCTCGAGCGCCTCGTCGAGGTCGATTGCGTTCCCCCACGACTTGTGCATCTCCTCCCCGTGCTCGTCCACCACGTTTTCGTACGTGAGGACGCTCCGGTACGGCTGGCGGCCGTCGAGCGTGATCGCCATGAAGCACTGGGAGTAGAACCAGAGGCGAATCTGGGCGCGGTTCTCCGAGACCCAGTCCGCGGGGAACCATTTCTCCCAATACGCGTGGTCGGGCAGGTCGGCGCCGGAAATGCCCTTGGACGCGCCCATCGCGTAGCCGCCCCGGATCCACTCCGGGTTCTTCCAGCCGAGCGTCGAGAAATGGACGATGCCGGCGTCCAGCCAGGCGTCCCCCACCTCCGGGATCCGCTCCACCTCGGCCTCGCATTCTTCGCAGCGGATCACCACCGCGTCGATCCACGGGCGGTGAAGCTCCTCGAGCTGCTCCAGACCGCGGACGGCGCGCTCCTCCAGCTCGGCGCGCGAGCCGATGACGTTGAGATGCCCGCAGCCACACGGGTAGAACGGAAGGGGCAGGCCGAAGTAGCGCCGTCGGGAGATGTTCCAGTCGCCCATGTTGCGCAGCCAGTCGTCCATGCGCTTGCCGTATTGCGGGGGAGTCCATTCGACGGTCGCGTTCCCCTCCAGCATCGGGCCGCGGATCTCAGCGGCCGAGATGAACCAGTCGTCGACGACGCGGAAAACGAGCGGCGTACGACAGCGCCAGCAGACGGGATAGCGGTGGACGATCGAGCCCGCCTCGACGAGCAGGCCGCGCTCGCGCAGCGACTCGATCACGGGCAGCTCGACCTCTTCGGTCGTCAGCCCCTCGAGCTCCCCGTAGCCGGGCAGCATGTGACCGGACTCGTCGATCGGCATCAACACCGGCAGGTCCTGCTCCTGCGCGAGCTCGAAGTCCTCGGTGCCCGCGCCGGGAGCGATGTGGACGATCCCGGTTCCCTCCGACATTGAGACTTCGTCCCAGGGAATGACGCGATGGACGACGCCCTCCCGGGCGGGGAAGTGGTCGAACGGGCCCTCGTACTCGAGCCCGACCAGCTCCTCCCCGCGCACCTTCTCCTCGAAGTGCTCCTCCGGGTAGCGCTCGACCGCGACCCAGTCGCCGTCGCCGCGGAGCCCGTATTCGGCGTCCGGCTTGACCGCCGCCGCGACGTTCGCGGGAAGCGTCCATGGCGTCGTCGTCCAGACGACGAGCGACTGGCCCTCCCGGCCGTGCAGCGGGAAGCGCACGTACAGCGAAGGATGCTCGAGCTCGGCGTAGTTCTCCTCGCCGGCCTGCTCGTGCTTCGAGAGCGAAGTTCCGCAGCGCGGGCACCACTGGGTCGAGCGATGACCCTTGTACAGCCACCCGCGCGCGTGAACCTCTTTCAGGAAGCGCCAGATGTACTCGATGTTCGTATCCGAGAAGGTGAAGTAGTCGTTGCCCCAGTCCATCCACATCCCGAGCCGCTTCGACTGCTCGGTCATAATGCCCGCGAAGTGGGCGACGAACTCGCGGCAGCGGTGCGCGAACTCGTCTAGCCCGTACTCCTCGATCTGCCGCTTCGAGTTAAGCCCGAGCGACTTCTCGACTTGCACCTCGACGTGGAGTCCCTGCGAGTCGAACCCGTTCTGGTAGCGCTGGTCGAGCCCGTTCAGCGCCTTGTAGCGCTGGAAGACGTCCTTAAGCGTCCGCCCGATCCCGTGGTGGACGCCGGCGGGCCCGTTCGCGGTGATGGGCCCGTCCATGAACGAGAAGGTCGGGCCTCCGCGGTTGCGCTCGCGCACCTGGTCGAAGGTCCCCTCGCGCTCCCACAGCTCGAGGACGGCGCGCTCGAGCGCGGGGTGATCGGGGATCGCGGGTAGCTTCTCGAACATACTGCGATTCTAGGTGGGGAAGAGTTTTGAGCTAAGGCGCGTTGTGGTAAGTGAGACCAAAGGAATCGGGAGGAGACATTTGATGGCAACCGATGTGACCGAGGCGAGCTTCGAGCAGGAGGTATTGAAGAGCGAGAAGGCCGTGATCGTCGACTTCTGGGCCGAATGGTGCGGGCCTTGCCACGCCGTCGCACCGGTGCTCGACAAGATCATCGCGGAGCACGGCGACGAGCTCAAGCTCGTGAAGGTCAACATCGACCAGGAGCAGGGGCTGGCGATGCGCTACGGGGTTGCGTCGATTCCGACGATCGTGCTCTTCAGGGACGGCGAGCCTGCGGCCGCCGCGATCGGCGCTCAGCCAAAGAGCACCCTCGAGAAGTCCCTCGGCCTCGCCGCCTAACTAGTCCGAATGCCAGTCAGCTTTACGCGGCGCGGCTGAACGTTCGCTCGACGCCGTCCAGAAGCGTCCAGTTGCCCGCCAGTGCCCGCTCGGCGGCCTCCAGCAGCCGCTCGGTGTCTTCGGCTCCTGCTCGCGCCTCGAGCGCGGCACGTGCCTGGGCGGCGTGCTCGTGGTCGAGCTCGCCGTGGACCGAGAAGTACTCGGTCGCGGGCCCTTCTTCGAAGCCGTAGTGCTGGACCAATCCCGTCAGCTTCGTCGCCGCAATCGCCGGCTGGGCGGACTCGATCGCGTACATAACAGCGAGCGCCTCGACGTCGTCGGAGGCCGAAGTCCACGCGCGGACGCACTCTTCGGTCTCCGGCTGCGGCGGCTTGGGCGCGTCGGCGCCGGCCGCGCGGGCGAAGTCGTCCCACAGCTCGACGTGGGCCGCTTCCTCCTCGGCGTGCTCGCCGGCGACGGCGGCGGTCTCCGCCAGAGCGACCACGGCGTGGCGGTACTCGCCCGCGTAGTGCGCGAGCTCATCCGGGGAAAGCTCGCCGCGCTCCCAGCGGGCGTAGAAAGGATGGTTGAGGACGTCCCACCGCTTCTGGATGGGCTCGAGGCGCTCGAAGAAGTGCATGTTTTCCTCCCGGTGGGGGTCGGCCGACCCCGGCCATGCTACTGCCCGTGCCGGAGCCACGCCGACAGCACCTTCTCGTTCACCTGGAAGGCGAGCTCGTCCCAGGGCAGCTCGTCAGCCGCGAACCATTGCAGCTCGGCGACGTCGTCCGCCGCCCGTTCCTCACCGCCGAGCACGCGGGCGCCCCAGTAGAGGTTGAGCGAGCTCAGAGCGGGCGAGTCGTAGCCGTAGCGGTCCATCCAGACGCCGAGAAACTCCCCCGGCTCGATCTCGAGACCCGTCTCTTCCCGGAGCTCCCGGTGCAGAGCCTCGAGCGGGTGCTCGCCCTCGTCGACGAAGCCGCCCGGGAGGTCCCAGAGCCCCTTGTCGGGCTCCAACGCGCGGCGCCCGAGCAGGATCCGGCCCTCGTCGTCGACCACGACCGCCGTCGCGGTGGGGACCGGGTTCGCGTAGGCCACGAACCCGCACTGGGGGCACTCGACGCGCTTCTCGTCCCCTTCGAGCTCGGTTTGACACCGCGGGCAGTAGCGCCAGCCGTGCAAGATTCCCATCTCGACCCACCCTATCCATGCCCCGCGCCTCCGCCACCGCCCACGAGCTCTCCCGGATCGAGCTACTGCGATCGTTGTCCGGCGAGCAGCTGGCCAAGCTCGCGGCCGCGATGCGGCGGGAGGACGTCCCGGCCGGAGAGGCTCCGATCCTGGAGGGCGACGAGGGCGATCGCTTCTACGTCGTCCTGTCGGGGATGTTCTCGGTCAGCAAGCGCGGCGGGCTCGGGCTCCGGGCGGTCCTGCGGCCCGGCGACTACTTCGGCGAGGTCGCGCTCGCGATGAAGATGCCCCGGACGGCGTCCGTACGCGCCCTGACGCCCTCCACGGTCGCGAGCTGCGACCAGGCGACCTTCGACGAATTCGTTCGACCTCTCTTCGCCGACAGCTAGCAGCTGGCCTTGCCACGGAGTGCGGGCCCTGCGTTCTGCCGGATGAAGAGCGGCCTGCTGGTCGGGTAGTCCATGCCGGTCGTCGGATCCTTCAGCGCCGCCTGTGAGGCGGCACAGATTCCGAGCAAGCTGATGCGAGCACCGTTCATCCCAAGCTCCCTCTCTCCTGGGAAGCCGCTACCCGCGGCGCCGGTTACGAAACCGGCGTGTCTTTCAAGACCGGATCGAGCTTGTAGCCGACGCCGAACCGGGTCTGGATGAAGGTGTGGCGCGACGCCCGCCGGTCGATCTTCTGGCGGAGCTTGCGGACACAGACGTCGACGGTGCGATCGCGATGCGTCTCGCGCCTGCCCCACACCTTCTGCAGCAGCTCGTCCCGCGTCACGACCCGCCCCTGCTCGAGGCCGAGCGCGTAGAGAAGCCGAAACTCGGTGGGCGTCAGCTCCGCGTCCTCCCCGTCGACATATGCCTGCACGTTGGCCGGATCGATTCGGAGCTCCTCGATCTCGATCGGATCCCCGCGCTTCGGCTCCTGCGCGCGCACGCCCCGGCGTGCGGCAGCCTGCACGCGCGCCACGAGCTCCTTCATCGAGAAGGGCTTGACCAGGTAGTCGTCCGCGCCGAGCTCGAGCGCGTGCACCCGGTCGTGCTCGGTCCCGCGGGCGCTGACGACGACGATGGGAGTGCCGATGCCCTCGGCCCGCGCCTGCTCGATCACGCTCCACCCGTCCATCTCGGGGAGCATCAGGTCGAGCACGCAGACGTCCGGCTTCTCGTAGCGGAGACGCGTCAGGCCGAGCTCGCCGCGCGGCACCCAGAGCGGATCGAACCCCGCGGCCTTGAGGTGGTGGACCATCCCCTGGGCGATGACGCTGTCGTCCTCGACGATGAGAACTTTCCCCATACTCTCGGAGATGGTAAGGAAGCTCGAGGGTGAGGCCGCCTCGTTCGAAGAGCTCCGGGCCGGATTCACGGCCGTCGTGTCGCACGAGCTGCGGACGCCGCTCGCGCGCCTGCTGGCTCTGCTGGAAACCGCTCTCTTGCCGGACGCCGACTCGAACACACTCGTCGAACAGGCACGGCAGGAGGTGGAGCAGATCCGCGAGCTCGTCGACGACATCCTCTTCCTCAGCGAGCTCGAGACCGGCCGAGAGGTCGTCTCTCTCGGGGCAACGCGGGCGCTCCCGATTCTGCAGGAGGTGGTCGAGGACCTCTCGGCAAGCGCCGAGCGCGCAGGGGTGTCTATCTCGGTGGAGGGCGACGCGGAGCTGACCGTCCCGATTCGCCCGCGCATGCTGCGCGTCGTCGCCGAGAACCTGGCTGAGAACGCGATCCGCTATTCCGGTGACGGCACGAGCTTCCGCTTCTCGCTCGAGCAACGCGATGGCGCCGTTTTCCTGGTGGCTTCCGACGGCGGCGCAGGCGTGCCGGAGGAGGACCTACCGCGCTTGTTCGAGCGCTTCTACCGAGCCGACCGGGCCCGGACCTCGCGCGGAACCGGCCTCGGCCTCGCGATCGTGGGGTTGGGATGGGCGAGAGTTTCCGTTAGGAGTGGATCTTCGTGAGCGTCTTCTGGGCCGCGGTCTGGACGACCTTGCCGATCGGGACGAACAGCAGCTTGCCGACGCCGGAAGCCGACTGGCCCTTCGTCACCGCCCAGCCGATGAACTTCTTCAGCACAGCGGCCTTCGAGCTCTTGAGCGGCACGATCACGTAGGTGAACGTGCAGATCGGATAGGCGTTCGCCTTCGATGCCGGCGGATCGACGATCGAGATCTCGTTGCTCTTCGGAACTCTCGTGACCGTCTTCCGCGCTGCGGTGATGCTCTTGATCGTCGGGAACGTGAACGTGCCGGCCTTGTTCTTGACCTTGAAGTACTTGAACCCGTTCTTCAGCGAGTAGGCGACGTCGACGTAGGTGATGCCGCCGTTCGTCTGGTTGAGCTGCGCGGCGACGCCCGAGCTGCCCTTTCCGCTGATGCCGACGGGGAAGTTGACCTGCGTCCCTTTGCCGACCTGGCTCTTGAAGGCAGAGCTCACCTTGGACAGGTACTCGGTGAAGTTGAAGGTCGTGCCGCTCGCGTCGCTCCGGTAGATCGGAGTGATCTTCAGGCCCGGCAGCTTGACCCCGGGATTGAGCGCCTTGATCGCGGGGTTGTTCCATTTCGTGACCTTGCCGAGGAAGATCTGGGCCAGGATCTGGCCGGTCATGTGCAGGCCGTCGGGCACCCCGTTGACGTTGTAGGGAACCGACGTGCCCGACAGCGCCCACGGAATCTGCACGCAACCGTGGCAGGCCGCGAACTGATCCTTCGTGAGCGGGGCGTCGCTCGCTCCGAAGTCGACCTGGCGGTTGCTGATCGCGGCGATGCCAGCGCCGCTTCCCACTGGGCTGTAGTTGATCGTCGATCCGTGGTAGACCGACGACCAGAGTGACACGAGCGGGGCGACGAAAGTGCTGCCCGCTCCGGTCAGTGTGCCGCCGTTACGCGACGCACTCGCTGTGCCGGCCGCGATGCTGACCCCCGCGACGGCGAGCGCGAGCAGCGCAGCGAGAAGGACCCTCTTTCTTCTCACGGAATGACTCCTCTCCTTCTTCGGGATGAACATCAAGAAGAGGATGCACCCGCTCCCACTGGAGCTGGGGCGCCGGGAGGTTGAAGTTCGGTAACGAGGTGGTGAACGGCCCAAATCCGGCCGGTCGAGCGATTAGTCTCCCCGGTCCTTGAGCGCCGTTCCGACACCGCTCCCCGCCGGCCGGCGCCGCGGCGGCCGAATCGGCGACACCCTCCTGTATGCGCTGACGGGCGCGGCCTCGCTCGGCGCGATTGCGCTGATCGTGGCGGTCGCGTACAAGCTCGTCGACGGGACCAGGCTCGCCTTCTCGACGTTCGGCCTCGGCTTTCTTCAGACCCAGGTCTGGGATCCCGTGCACAACCACTTCGGGGCGCTCCAGTTCATCTTCGGCACCGCGGTCACGTCGTTCATTGCGCTCCTGATCGCGGCACCGCTCTCGATCGCCATTGCGCTCTTCCTCACCGAGCTTGCGCCCAGGTTCATGCGGAACACGATTGGCGCGCTCGTCGAGATGCTGGCGGCAATCCCGAGCGTCATCCTCGGCCTGTGGGGGATTCTCGTGCTCGGCCCCTTCGTCCAGAACCACCTGGAGCCGTGGCTGCACTCTGCCTTCGGCTTCATTCCCCTGTTTCGGGGCACCCCTCAGTCGGCGGGAATCCTCACGGCCTCGCTCGTGCTGACGATCATGACCGTCCCGATCGTCGCCAGCGTCAGCCGTGAGCTCTTCGAGAGCGTTCCGCCCGACCTCGAGGAGGGTGCGCTGGCGCTGGGCGCCACCCGGTGGGAGATGGTCCGCGGCGTCGTCCTGCCCTATACGCGCCCCGGGCTCGTGGCCGCGACGATTCTCGGCCTCGGCCGCGCGCTCGGCGAGGCGATCGCCGTCGCGCTGGTGATCGGCGGAGCGCACGGCATCAGCTGGTCGCTGTTCGCGGGCGGTGACACGCTTGCCAGCAAGCTCGCGGTGGAGTACCAGGGCGCGGTCACGAAGCTCCAAGTCTCTTCGCTTATCTACCTGGCGACGATCCTGCTTGCGATCGCGGTGGTCGTCAACTTCGCCGCGCAGCTGGTCGTGCGCCGATTCGAGTTCCAGAGGACGGGCGGCAGCTGATGGAAGCCGACGCGCGCGCCAGCGCCCTCTTCACGCCCGACCGCAGGCTTCGCCGGAGGAAGGTCGTCAACCGGCTGATGGAGGGTCTCGCGCTCCTTGCGGCCCTGATCGCCGTCGCCGTGCTCGTGATCGTCGTCGTCTCGGTGCTCAAGCGCGGGGCGAGCGCGATCAACCTCGACTTCTTCCTCAAGGGGCCCGCGCCTTTCGGACAGTCGGGCGGCGGGATCGCCAACGCGATCGCGGGAAGCCTGGTGATCGTCGGCTTTGCGACCCTGCTCGCGCTGCCGCTCGGGGTGATGATCGCGATCTTCGTCTCCGAGCTGGCTCCGCGGCCGGTCGCCAACGTCGTCCGCCTGGCGCTGGACGTCATCAACGGCCTGCCCACGATCGTAACCGGCATCTTCATCTTCACCCTGATCGTCCTGAGCCAGGGGCAGAGCGGATTCGCGGCGGCGGTGGCGCTCGCGATCATTGCGCTGCCGCTGATCGCGCGGTCGACGCAGGAGATGCTCCGGCTCGTTCCGGACTCGCTGCGCGAGGCAGGCCTCGCACTCGGAGCGCCCCGCTGGCGAACGGTCCTGGGCGTGATCCTCCCCACCAGCTTCGGCGGGATCCTCACCGGGACGACCCTCGCGATCGCTCGCATCGCGGGCGAGACTGCGCCGCTCCTGTTCACGAGCTCCCTGACCGCGCAGGCCGTGACCTGGGATCCGACGAAGCCGATTCAGGCGATCCCGCTCACGATCTTCGAGCTGGCCGAATCCGCGGACCCTCATGATCACGCGCGTGCGTGGGCGGCCGGAATCGTGCTGCTGGGATTCGTGCTGATCGCAAGCCTGGCGTCGAAGGCGTTCCTGGCTCGCTCGACGCGGAAGCTGTCCAAATGACGGAAGGAGATCCTGTGACCCAGACGGCTACGATGGCCGGCGTGGCCCCCCTCGAGATCGCGCAACGTCGCGAGAGCCTCGAGCTGCCCAGCCAGCGCGAGCCTGTATTCCAGATCAAGAACCTGACCGTCGAGTACGTACGCTCTCCGGCGATGAAGGACGTCACTTTCGACGTCTACCGCAACCTCGTGACCGCCATCATCGGCCCGTCCGGGTGCGGGAAGAGCACGTTCATCCGCTGCCTCAACCGGATGAACGACCTGATCCCGAGCGCAAAGGTGACCGGAGAAGTCCTGTACCACGGGCAGAACCTGTACGCAAGCGGCATCGACCCGGTGCAGGTGCGCCGGCACATCGGGATGGTCTTCCAGAAGCCGAATCCGTTTCCAAAGTCGATCTTCGACAACGTCGCCTGGGGGCTGCGCGTGCTCGGGATGAAGGACGATCTAGGGGGCCGGGTGCAGCGGGCCCTCGAGTCGGCTGCGCTCTGGGACGAGGTCAAGGACCGGCTCAAGCGCAGCGCGCTCAGCCTCTCCGGCGGCCAGCAGCAGCGCCTGTGCATCGCCCGAGCGATCGCCGTCGAGCCGGAGGTGATCCTGATGGACGAGCCGGCATCCGCCCTCGATCCGATCGCGACGACGCGGATCGAGGACCTGATGCACGAGCTCAAGCGCGAGTACACGATCGTGATCGTCACGCACAACATGCAGCAGGCGGCGCGCGTCGCAGACCTGACCGCGTTCTTCTCGCTCGAGGTCGCGGAGAGCGACCGCTACGGCGTCCTCGTCGAGTACGACGCGACGCCGAAGATCTTCACCCAGCCCTCCGACAAGCGGACAGAGGACTATGTGACGGGACGGTTTGGATGAGTCCTCACGTCCCTGGACGGCGGCCGCGGCCGGGCGAAGCCCGCCCGCTGAGCCGGCTGACGCCGCTGGACGGCCCGGTGCCGCCGCGGCCGTATTGCCCATACTGTCCGCGTCGTCCCCAAACCGCCAGCGGCGCCCCAGGAACGTGAGGATCGGCCTCCAACAGGATCTGGATTCGCTGCAGGCGACGCTCCTCGAGGAGGGGGAGCTCGTCCTGCGCGCGCTGCGGGGGTCGCTCAACGCCTTGCGCGAGGCCGACCCCGAGCTTGCCGACGAGGTCATCGCCTTCGACGACGATGTCGACCGTCGCTATCTCGACATCGAGCAGGGTATCGAGGTCCTGCTCGCGCGCCAGACCCCCGTCGCGGTCGACCTGCGACTCGTCCTCGCCATGCTCCACAACAACCTCCACCTCGAGCGGATGGCGGACTACTGCGTCACGATCGCGAAGCTGACGAAGCTCGTCGCCGACGTCGAGCCCGAGCCGCGGATGATCGAGGCGTTCGAAGAGATGGGCTCGCGGGCGGAGGAGATGATCCACATCGCGCTGGAGTCCTTCGTCAACCGCGACCTCGAGGGCGCCTCGTCGCTTCCCGAGCTCGACGAGCTGATCGACCGCGCCAATCGGCGAGTGGTCAAGAACGTGCTCGAGCTCGGCTCCGACCCGGCGATCGTCGAATGGGGACTGCGGATGATCGTGGTCTCGCGCTGCCTGGAGCGGATCGGCGACCACGCTGTCGACATCGGCGAGCAGACCGCCTATCTCGTGACCGGCGAGTTCCGCGAGTTCACCGACGCCTCGCACACCCAAGGCTCTTAGAAGATGCCCTGCACCGGCCAGTAACAGGCCGCAGCCACGAGAGCGGCCGCCGGGATCGTGAGGATCCACGCGCCAACGATGTTGCCGGCGATTCCCCAGCGCACCGCCGAAAACCGCCTCGTCGATCCCGCCCCCATCACGGCGCCCGAGATCACGTGCGTCGTCGAGAGCGGATATCCGAAGTGGGTCGCGAGGTAGATGGTCACTCCCGCCGTCGTCTGGGCTGCAAAGCCGCTTGCCGGCTCGATCTTGAACACACGCTGGCCGAGCGTGCGCATGATCCGCCAGCCGCCCACGTATGTCCCACCTGCGATGGCGACCCCGGCCGCGATCTTCACCCAGGTGGGTATGTAGAAGTGGTCGATCGAGCCGTGCGTGAAGAGAGCAAGCGCGATCACGCCCATCGTCTTCTGCGCGTCGTTCGCGCCATGCGTGAACGCCATGAACGTGCCTGAGGCGAGCTGACCGAACCGGAACGTGCGGTTTGCGACGCCGCTCGTCATCCAGGCAAAGAGCCAGAAGATCGCGATCAGCAGCAGGAAGGCGCCCGCGAAGGCGATCACCGGGGCGGCCAGTGCCGGGATCATCACGTTGTGGACGAGACCATGCCATTGGACGCCCGTCGAGCCGGACTGAACCAGGGCCGCTCCCACGAGCCCTCCGATCAGCGCGTGCGAGGAGCTCGAGGGCAGACCGAACCACCAGGTGATCAGGTTCCAGGCGATCGCTCCGAGCAGCGCCGCCAGCACCGTCTTGTCAGTGGCAAGACCCGTGTCGATCGACAAAAACTGCCATTCGCGGCGTCAGAGCCCGAGTCGAGACCGAGGTGGCGACGGCGTTCGCGGTGTCGTGGAAGCCGTTCGTAAAGTCGAACCCGAGCGCGACGACGACAACCAGGATGAGGAGGAAGTCGCCCACGCGCGCGGAGTTGCCGCCTAGCGGTTCTTCACGAAGATGGCTTCGAGCACGTCGGCGGCGTTCTCACAGGCGTCGACCGCTTCCTCGATGTGCTCGTGGATGTCCTTCCAGCGGATGATCGCCACGGGATCGGTCTCGGAGTGGAAGAGCTCGGAGACGGCCTCGCGGTTGAGCCGGTCACCCTCGTCCTCGAGCTCACGCAGCTCGTTGAGCTGCCGCCGCGAATCCTTGAACCCTTGCAGGAGCCCTACCGCCTCCTCGATCTTGCCGGTCGCCCGGTGAAGGACTTCGGCCTGCTCGCGTGCGCGCGCGCGAATGCTCTCGACCCCGTAGCCGAGGATGTTCCCGGCCGCTTCGTCGATGTGGTCGCAGATGTCGTCCAGCGCCCCGGCGAGCCGGTACATGTCCTCGCGGTCGAAGGGCGTCACGAAGGTGCGGTTGAGGAGATCGACGACGTCGTAGGTCAGCCGGTCGCCTTCGTGCTCGAGCTCCTTGATGTCGCGATTGAGGTTGTCGCTCCCCTGGGGGAAGGTCTCGAGCAGCCGGACGAGCAGCCCGGCGATCGCGACGACGTTCGCGGCGGCCTGCTTGTACAGCTCGAAGAACTCGGTTCTCTGAGGAACGAGCCGGATCGGCGACACGAGCAGGTTTATAGACGTTTTCCGGGATCCATGCTCAGGGGCCCTTCCTCCTCACCGGCCGGCGAGAACCGCGTCGGACAGACGCGGCCACGCTTCCTTCGCCCACTCCCCGAACTCACGATCCGTGAGGCAGGCAAGGGCGAGACCCGCGTCCGGATCGACCCACAGGAAGGTCCCGGCGCCGCCAAAGTGGCCGAACGTCCTTGCTGAATTGTGCGTGCCCGTCCAGTGCGGCTCCTTCGCGTCACGGAGCTCGAAGCCGAGGCCCCAGTCGTTCGGATCCTGGCGGCCGAAGTCGGGCAACACTCCGGCGAGCCCGGGAAAGGCGACGTTCGTAGCCTCGTCGAGGGTCTCCGGCGCGACCAGCTCGGGCGAGAGTAGCTCGTGCGCGAGGCGGATCAGGTCGTCGAGCGTTCCCTGCAGGCCGGCGGCGGCGGAGCCGCGCAGCTCGGCGGCCGTTCCAAGCGGAACGAGCACGGCTCCCGTGAGATAGTCGGAGAAGGGCATCTCCGCCCGCTTGGCCAGATGGCCGGCGAGCACCTCGAAGCCCGTGTTGGAGTAGATCCTCCGCTCGCCGGGGCGCGAGATTGGGACGTCGCCCTCGAACGGAAGACCCGAGGCATGTGCGAGCAAATGGCGGACGGTCGAGCCCGGCGGTCCCGCGCGCTCGTCGAGGTCGACGGTTCCTTCCTCCGCCGCGACAAGGACGGCGAGCGCGGTCACCAGCTTCGTGACGGAGGCCCAGGGGAAGACGTGCTCGTCGTCCCCGTGCTGCGCAACAACCTCGTCGCGGGAGAGAACGGCCGCAGCGGCGTGCGGCGCTCCCCACTCCTCCAGCTGACGAAGTGCTTCCACCGCCGCGATACTACGGCCGCATGGAGCCGTGGTCGTACGACTTCCGGGGCCGCCTCGAAGAGCATGTCTTCGAGAGCGAGGTCCTGCAGGACAACCCCCTGGGCGATCCGAGCCGGCGCCCGCTCTGGGTCTACGTGCCTCCGGGCTACGACGACGATCCGGACCTGTACTACCCGAGCGTCTACGCGATCCAGGGGATGACGGGCCAGATCGACATGTGGCGCAACCGGTCCGCCTTCCGCAAGAACTTCCCCGAGCTCGTCGACGACCTGTACGCGACCGGCGGCGCTCCCCCCTGCCTCGTCGTCTATGTCGACTGCTGGACGTCGCTCGGCGGCAGCCAGTTCCTCGACTCGCCGGGAACGGGGCGCTACCACACGTATCTCTGCGAGGAGATCGTCCCCTGGGTGGACGAGCACTACCGGACGCTCTCCGACCGCGACCACCGCGGCATCATGGGCAAGTCGAGCGGCGGCTATGGGGCGATGGTCACGCCGATGCTGCGCCCGGACGTCTTCGGCGGGCTCGCCACCCATGCCGGGGACGCGCTGTTCGAGACCTGTTACCAGTCCGAGTTCGCCCAGGACGCGCGGGCGCTCCGCGACGAGTACCAGGGCTCGTACGAGAAGTTCTTCGAGGACTTCCGCTCCCGCCCGCCGCTCTCGAAGAAGAGCGACTTCCATCTGCTCAACAGCTACACGATGGCCGCCTGCTACTCGGCGGACGAGGACGGGACCGTTCGGCTTCCCTTCGACACTGCGACCGGCGAGCTGATCCCCGAGGTCTGGGAGCGCTGGCTCGCCTGGGACCCCGTGCGGATGGTTCCCCGCTACGCCGACGCGCTCCGCTCGCTGAAGGCGATCTACATCGACGCCGGCAAGAAGGACGAGTTCTGGCTCGACCTCGGGGCAGAGGCGTTCCGGCGGGCGCTCGAGGAGATCGGCGTCATCGACGTCTTCTTCGAGCTCTTCGACGCGACCCACATGGGGATCGAGTACCGGTATCCGCTCGCGTTGAAGTACCTGGCCGAGCGCTTGTCGTGACGGAGCGACGGGTCGTTCCGGCGGTTTCGCCCTGGGCGTCCGCGGTCGGCTACTCGCGCGCCGTCCGGGTTGGCGATCAGATCCACGTCTCGGGAACGGCCGCAGTCATGCCCGATGGCGCTCCGCCGCCTCCGGACGCGTACGGTCAGGCGCGCCGCTGCATGGAGATCATCGTCGCGGCTCTCGCCGAGCTGGGCGCACGACCGGAGCACGTCGTGCGAACGCGCGTCTATGTCACCTCGGCGGATGACTGGGAGGAGATCGGCCGAGCCCACGGTGAGGTCTTCAGCGAGATCCGTCCCGCGAGCGCGATGCTCGTGATCACGGGCCTGCTCGATCCGCGCTTCCTCGTCGAGATCGAGGCCGACGCGATAATCCAGTGATCGGCGCACGCCTGGCGATCCTCACGGGCCTGTACGTCGGCGTCGTCTGCACGGCGCAGATCAGCGCCAACAAGATCGTCGAGCTTCCCTGGCAGGGGTTGGCGGCGCCCGGCGGCACCTACCTGATCGGGCTCGCGCTCGCGCTGATCGAGATCGCGCACCACACCGCGCCGACGCGCCGGGAGGGCTGGCTCAATGCCCAGATCATGATCGCGATGGGATTTGCGGCCTCGGCGATCCTGGCCGCCTGGATCGCGATCGTTGACGCGATGGGCGCGGCCGTCCCGAGCCATTTCGGCGAGCTCGCCGGAACCTGGCGGATCGTTGCCGGCAGCCTGGCCGCCTTCGCCGTCTCCGAGACGGTCGACAACGGTATCGGCGCCTGGATGCGCGGCCGCTTCCCCGACGCAGTTCGCGTCGTGGCGACGAACGCGGTCTCGACGCCGCTCGACAGCCTCGTCTTCCTCTCCGTCGCGTTCGGTTCGCTCGCGTTCATCGACGGCCAGATCGTGGCCAAGATGGAGGCGACCGTGGTCCTTGGCATCCCGATCGTGTTGATTCTGAGGCGGTTCCTCGGCCGCGCCGATCTTGACGAGGCGAGAACGGTCGAGTAGCTTCGGCAGTCGTGGCTGACGTCACGTTCAACGATCTGCAGGCGCATCTCCGTCACATCTGGCCCGCGCTGACACTGCGGTCGATCGGCGACGTCGAGCGGACGGTCGTCGTCGTCCACTCGCTCAGCTTCGACATGCCGGAGCACCTCGTTCCGGTCTTCCCCGCCTACGAGGAGCGGTTCCTGTGCCTGGTACTGAGCCTGCTGCGCGCGCCGCGCTCACGGGTCGTATACGTCACCTCGCAGCCGATTCACCCGCGCGTGCTCGACTACTACTTCGGGCTCGTTCCCGAGCTGGACACACCTGAGGCGCGCAACCGGTTCTTCACGGTCTCGCTCGTCGACGGCCGCAATGAGCCGCTCTCGCGGAAGCTTCTGGCCCGGCCGGGGGCGATCCGCAGGATCCGCAGCCTCGTCGGCAACCCCGAGGTGGCCTTCATCCTGCCCTTCTGCATGTCGCAGGACGAGGCCGAGCTCGCCGTCCAGCTCGAGCTGCCGATCTTCGGCACCGATCCCGAACTCCTCTGGCTGGGAACGAAGCAGGGAAGCAGGCGTGTCTTCGAGGAAGAAGGGGTTCCGCACCCTATTGGGCTCGAGGTCGAGGGCGAGAAAGATCTCGAGCGCGCGCTGACCGAGCTTCGACGACGCCGGCCCCAGACCGAGCGTGCGATCGTGAAGCTCGATCGGGGAGTGAGCGGGCTCGGCAACGCGATCGTCGATCTCGCTCACACCGATGCTCCACTCGAGCTGGAGGATTCGGAGCTGACCTCAGAGGACTACATTGCCGCCCTCAACGAAGAAGGCGGGATCGTCGAGGAGCTGATCCAGCACCCGGACCTCCGCAGCCCGAGCGTCCAGCTCCGGATGAGCCCCGCCGAGCAGGTCGACATCATGTCGACGCACGACCAGGTGCTCGGCGGCCCGAACGAGCAGACGTATTTCGGCTGCCACTTCCCGGCCAATCAGGAATACGCCGAGCGGATCGCGGCCGAGGGCTTGAAGGTCGGCCGGCGGCTCGCCCGCGAGGGAGTGATCGGGCGTGCCTCGGTCGATTTCGTCGTCGTCCCGAGCGACGATGGATGGCAGCCCTACGCGCTCGAGATCAACCTTCGCTGCGGCGGGACGACGCATCCGTTCTTCGCTTGCCAGGCGCTCACAGACGGGGTCTACGATCCGCTCGCCGGCGAGTACCGCACCCGGCTGGGCGACCTCAAGCACTACGCCGCCACCGATCACCTCGACTCTCCCTTCTATCGCTCGCTCACGCCCGACGACCTGCTCGACGCGGTCGCAGAGCGCGGGCTCGGCTGGGATGCCGAGGGCGAGACGGGTGTCGTCCTGCACATGGTCAGCGCGCTGGCCGTTGCGGGCCGGATCGGGCTGACGGCGATCGGAAACACGCTCGACGAGGCGCGCGGCCTCTACTACGAGCTCAAGACGGCCGTCGACAGGCTCGCCGGCGACGTGGCGGCAGTCGGCGGCTCAACTGACTCGGAACGTCCGCGTGTCGATCGTCCACACGCTCCCGCTCCCCGAGCGCAGCCGTAGCTTCCGCTCGTCCCGGCTGAGCTGGAGCTTTCCCCCGAAGAGCTGGTTCTGATCGTGCATCCAAGGTAGGTCGACACAGACTGCTTTCCGATGCACAGAGTCGAGCGAGTGCACGAACGGCTTGCCGCCCGGTCGCGTGTAGAGCGTGTACACCCAGCGTCCGCTCCGGCTTGTCGCGCGCGTGACGGGCATCCCACTCATCAGGCTCCACTTCTCGCGCGTGTCGAAGATCGGCTTCTTGAGCAGTCGATGCCGCTGGAGGTCGTAGGCGCGGACGTAGTAGCGGTTCGAGTTCGGCGAGGCGACGTGCTGGATCAGATACAGCGTGCGGGCGTGCGGCGACAGGGCGTCATAGGAGAATTGACGCGAGAGCTTGACGACCTCCTGCAGGCGGAGCGTGTGGGCGTCGAGCACCCGGAAGTGCCCCAGCCCGGTGGCGAGGACAAGCGTCTTACCGTCACGCGAGGCTCCCTCGCTCGTGCCGTCGGCGGCAACGATCGGGAAGCCGAAGTAGCCCTGAAGCTTCACGGCGCGGATGCGACGGGCATCGCGCCAGAACTGGAGCGTCGTACTCTTGTTGCGGTGAGGGACGGCGATGTAGGACGACCTTCCATCCGGCGAGAAAGCTTCGTTTGCCGTGCCGCCGGCCGTAGGCCCGTCCGCCGACGCGCAGGTGGCCATCGCCGCGGCGGCGATGGAGACAATTCCGATCAGGCGTGTCAGACGCATGTTTCCTCCCGAGGTAGCTGTCCCGAATACGTCGCTCAGGGCTTCGGAGGTCCCGGGACCTGTATCGGAACCTTGTTCGTATATCCGCGCGTGGACCGCAAACCTCACACCCTTCGTATAGTCGGCACGTGGCGAGCCTCGGACGTGAGGCTGCCCGGGTGCGAGGAGCCCGGGCGGGATCGGTCTCGGACCTCGAGGCCCTGTTCCGCGCGCACTGGCCGAAGGCCTATCGCGCCGCCTATCTGGTTGTCCACGACGCCGCGGCTGCAGAGGACATCGCCCAGGAGGCATTTCTCGCCGCCGTCCGCGCGCTCGACCGGTTCGATCGGCGCCGTCCCTTCGGGCCCTGGCTGCACCGCATCGTCGTCAACCGCGCGATCGACTGGGCGCGCGCGCGGGCGTTGCGCGCCGAGGTCGGCGGCGAATCGCTTGCCGAGCAGCCCGCTCAGCCAGACCCTCCACACGACCAATACTCCGCAGAGGTCGTGTCGGCGCTGGCCGCACTGTCGCCGGAGCACCGCGCGGTGATCGTGCTGCGCCATCTGCTCGAGTACACGCCCGGCGAGATCGCACGGCTCCTCGACCTGCCCCGGGGCACCGTCAACTCGCGCCTGCGCCGTGGGCTCGATGAGCTCAAAGGACTCCTCGAGTGAAGCGCTTCCGAGTCCCCCACGAGGACGAGGCGCGCGAGCGCGCCTGGCAGGTCATCCGCGCCGCCTTCGCGCACCGCGAGCCGGTGGCCTGGCCGCGCCGGCATGCGCGTCCGCTCGTCGCAACCGCGGTCGTCGCCGCGGCGGTGGGCGCGGCGCTCAGCCCGCCGGGCCGCTCGGTTATCGACTCCCTCCGCGAGGCGGTCAGAGTCGAGCACGCGAAGACCGAGCTCTTCTCGCTGCCGACCCGCGGGCGGCTGCTCGTCGAAGCGCCTCCGTCCGGAGTGTGGGTCGTTCATCCCGACGGCTCGAAGCGTCTCCTTCCGGGCTACCGGGAGGCTTCGTGGTCGCCGCATGGGCTCTACCTCGTCGCCACGAAGAGGAACGAGTTGGTGACTCTCGAGGACGACGGCAACGTGCACTGGAAACTCGCACGACGCGACGTTCGCTTTCCCCGCTGGGGAGGCACGATGACCGACACGCGGATTGCCTACGTGTGCCGCCGATGCCCCGGGGTCGTCTCAGCGATCCGCGCGGTTGGCGGAGATGGGCGCGGGGACCGCTGGGTTACGAAGGGCTTCTTCCCGATCGCTCCTGCATGGCGACCGGGACCGGGGCACGTCCTCGCCGTGGCTCACACCGACGGCCGCATCCGCCTGTGGGCCGCCGACACGAGGGCGCTTCTCGCGACCTCGCGGATGATCGCTCCGCCGATCGAGCTCGCCTGGTCGAGTGACGGGAGCCGGCTCTATGCGCTCTCGCGGTTCGCGCTCTACGTGCTCGATGCCGGAGCGCACCTGCTCGCCGTGCACCGGTTTCCCGACCACACCATCGCGTCAGCTCTCGCGATACCCCCTCGGGGAGCGGCCGTTGCTCTCATCCGCCGGACGGACGCTGGCTCCTCGTGGCGTGGAAGGAGCCGAACCAGTGGCTCTTCATCCGCTCCACGAAGGTGCAGACGATCCGCGCCGTCTCGGGTATCACCTCTCAGTTCGACAGCAGCACGTTCCCAAGCCTCGCCGGCTGGTGCTGCGCGCGCTGACAGCCCTGGTCGCGGGCCTCGCGTGGACGAGCCCGCACGCGGTCGTCATCGGCCACTCGGTGCGCGGCCGCCCGATCGTCGCGTACGAGCGGGGCTACCGCTCGGCTCCGGTCACGCTGGTCGTCGGCGTCATCCACGGCACCGAGACAGCCGGCCTGAAAGTTGTCGCACAGCTCCAGAAGGTGCCGCTCAAGCGCCACGCCCACCTCTGGCTCGTCCCGACGGTCAATCCCGACGGGCTCGCCGCGGGGACGCGCGAGAACGCGCGCGGAGTCGACCTCAACCGCAACTGGCCGGCCGCCTGGGTGAACGAGGGCCGACCGTGGAGCGGTACCTACTCGGGCCAGCGGCCGATGTCGGAGCCCGAGAACCGCGCCATGCGCAGATTCATCCTGCGCGTCCGGCCGGCGCTGACGATCTGGTACCACCAGCCGCTCGACCTCGTCTACGGCTCCGACCCGCACGTGAAGGTGCTGAGGCACTACGCGCGGCTGACCGGGTTCCCCTACGTGCGCCGGAGGGTTCCCCACGGGGCGGCGACGCTCTGGGAGCGCATCCACTTCCGGAGAGGCGCCCATTTCGTCGTCGAGTTTCCGGCCGGACGTATCTCAGCGCCAGCGGCCGCACGCCATGCCCGCGCGGTCCTGGCGCTCGCTCCGTAAGCTGGCCCCATGCTGTCAGTCGGCGATTCCCTCCCCGAGGCGAGCGTGATCCTGGAGAGCCGGGAGCCCACAACGCTTCGCGAGCTCGTCGCCGGGGGGCCGGTCCTGCTCGTCTTCTACCTCTTCGACTGGTCGTCGACCTGAACGGACGAGCTCCAGCTCCTGCGTGACAGGGGCGCCGAGCTCGAAGCCGCAGGCGTGCGCGCGATCGGCATCTCGCGCGACTCGCCCTGGACACACATCGCCTGGAAGCAGGCGCTCGACCTCGAGTTGCCGCTGCTCTCGGACTGGAACGGGGAGGCGACAGAGGGCTTCGGTCTTTCGCGCGACTTCCACGGGTTTCAGGGAATCCCGCAGCGCTCGGCCTTCCTGATCGACCAGGACGGTACGGTCCGCGCCTCATGGGCCTACGACGACTCGGAGGTGCCCGACTTCGACGAGCTGCTTCGAGCCGCGCAGGCTTTGTCGCATTAGTAGCGGCTCTCTACCTCGCGGCCGGCGTCGCCGCAACCTGGCCCGCGGTCGAGCACTTCGACTCGCGCTTCCTGGCGCGCGGCGATCTCCTGCGCGGAGAGCCCGCGGCGGGCGACCACCTCCAGGCCGGCTACCACCTCTGGCTGGTCGGCCACCAGCTCGAGCACGGCCGCGCGCCCTGGCTCGACCCGTACACGTTCCGGCCGGAGGCGAGCCCGCGCGTCAACTTCGGCGGCTGGCCGTTCGGGCTTCCCTACTGGCCGTTGGTCGCGGCTTTTGGCCCCGTGGTGGCCTGGAACCTCTTCATCCTGCTGAGCTTTCTCGCCGCGGGCGCGTTCGCCTACCTCTGGCTGCGGGAGCTGGGGCCGCCGCGCGGAGCCGCGCTCGTCGGCGGCCTCGCGTTCGCGCTCGGGCCGTACCGGGTCGCGCAGAGCACGGGTCATTTTCGCGGCCCGATCTCGGCGCTGATCCCGCTCGCGCTCTGGGCGTTCGAGCGCTCACGGAAGGGGAGCAGGTGGTGGCTTGCGCTCTCGGGCGCCGCGCTCGCATCGATCCCGTTCTCGGATCTCCATCTCGCGCTCGGCGCGATCCCGTTCTTCCTCGTCTACGCGCTCCTCCGGACGCGCGACCGCCGCAGGCTGGGAGGCGCCGTCGCCGCCGCGCTCGCGGGGATCGGCGCCGGCGCGCTGGTCGCCGCCCTCACCATCCCCGGCTCGATCAGCTCCGGCGGTCGGTCGCTGCGGGAGGTCTCGCACTACTCCGCCGGCGGGCTGGACTTCCTGACCCGCCACCTCAGGCACGGCCTGGAGAGCTTCGTCTTCCTCGGCTGGCTCACGCCGCTGCTCGCGGTCGCGGGGCTTGTCCTCCTCTGGCGGGCACGGCGCTTCGGCCTGGCCGCGGCGCTGGCGATCGGCACGGTCGTTGCGATCCTGCTCGCCCTCGGAACGCACCTTCCCCTTTACTCGGCGATCTGGCACCACTTCCCGCCGCTGCGCTTTCCGCGCGTCCCGGAGCGGCAGATGCCGATCGCCGTCCTCTGCATCGCGGCGCTCGTCGCGCTCGCGCTCGGTCGCGTGCGCTCACGCGTCGTCGTTCCGGCGCTCGCCGCAATCCTCATCGTCGTCGACCTGCACGTGAAGCTGTACGAGGCGCTGCCGGCCGATCCGGGCAACCGCGCCTACACGGCGCTCCGATCCGCGCCGTCCGGACGGCTGCTCGAGCTCCCCGTCTTCCTCCCCGACCGCCACTGGGGCAGTGTCTACATGTACTACGAGATGCAAGCGGAGCGCGAACGGCCGGAGGGCTATTCGACGCTCGCTCCACGCCGGGCCGATGCCGTCGCGCGCCGGCTACGGCCGCTCGGGTGCGGCAGCTGGAGCGAGCTCGAATCCCTCGGGGTTCGGTACGTCGCAGTCCACCGAGGCCTGTACGGGCTCGGAATCAGCCCGCCGAAATCCTGCAGCACCCAGGCCGAACGCTCCCTGCGGGCACACGGCTTCCGTCTGCTCGCGCGCGACGGCCCCGTGTCGATCTACTACATGCCCATGGCGTGATAGCCGGAGTCCACGTACAACGTGGTCGCGGTCACGGTCTGGGCCTCGTCGGAGAGAAGGTACGCCGCGGCCGCGCCGACATCATCGGCCGAGATGGGACGGTGGAGCGGCGCGCGCTCCTCGACAATCGCCTCCATCGTCGGGAAGCCTGCGATCGAGCGCGCCGCCAGCGTGCGCACAGGCCCTGCCGAGATCGCGTTCACGCGAATGTTCTTCTGGCCCAGGTCCCAGGCCAGGTAGCGCACGGAGGCGTCCAGCGTCGCCTTCGCCACGCCCATCACGTTGTAGTGCGGCACTGCACGCTCACCACCGAGATACGTCATGGTCAGGATGGAGCCGCCGCCCGCCGCCTCCATCAGCGGCTCGGCCGCCCGGGCGCACGCCACGAGCGAGTACGCGCTGACGTCGACGGCGAGCCAAAAGCGGTCGCGCGGCGTGTCGGTGAAGCGGCCCTCGAGATCCTCGGCAGCGGCAAAGGCGACCGAGTGGACGAGCAGATCGAGCTTCCCGTCGAACGCCGAGCCGACGTCGTCGAAGACCTTGGCGACGTCGTCGTCCGAGCGCACGTCGCATTCGACGACGAGCGGGCTGGAGACGCTCTCGGCCAGCTCACGGACGCCCTTCTCGATCCGCTCGCCCTGGAACGTGAACGCAAGCTCGGCGCCGCCTTCGGCGAGCCGGCTGGCGATCGCCCACGCGATCGAGCGCTTGTTGGCGACGCCCAGGACGAGCCCTTTCTTCCCCTCGAAGCTCACGGCCGCGCGAGTCTAACCGCGGAGGGCATTCCGATACGCTGAGCGCCTTGCGCCGCCCCCTCCTCTCGCTGCTCGTCGTCGCGGCACTCGCGGGCGCGCAGCAGGCAGGCGCCGCTCTCCAGCACATTCCGCGCCGTGCGGACGGCCGAACGCTTCCGCTGCTCCGCCACGGAGCTCTGAGGATCCCGCCCGGTCACTCTCACGGGCTTGTGCGCGTCATCGTCGAGCTCCCCGAGCCGCCACTCACGGCGCATAACCGCCTTGTGCTCCAGTCCACAAGCAGGAACGCGCGACTCGACGCCTCGAGCGGCTCTTCCCGCGCCTACCTGGCCCGACTTGCCCGCATCCAGAACGAGGCGGCTGCCAGTCTCGAGCGCGCGATCCCGGAGGCAACAGTCTCGCGCCGCTTCCGGATCGTCCTCGACGGCCTGACCGTCCGGCTTCCCGCTGCCCAGCTGCCTCGACTCGTCCGTCTCCCTGGCGTCGCCAAGGTCTATCCGAGCCTCTCCTACACGCCGAACACGAACGAGAGCCCGTCGATCATCGGCGCCGATCTCCTGCACCAGCAGACGGGTGCGATGGGAGACGGCATGAAGATCGCGGTCGTGGACACCGGCATCGACCAGCTGAACCCATTCCTGAGCGCTTCCGGCCTCGCCATGCCCACGGGCTTCCCGAAGGGCAAGCGCGAGTGGACGACCGCGAAGGTGATCGCCGCGCGCTCGTTCCCCGGGCCACGGTCGGGCCGCCAGGGCCGCATCCCGGTCAACGTGAGTGAGCCCCACGGCACCCACGTATCGGGAATCGCCGCAGGAAAGGCCGGCACCTTCGCACCGGCCGGCCTGGGACACCCAGCAGTTTCAGGGCTGAGCGGCGTGGCGCCGCGCGCCTGGCTCGGCAACTATCGCGTCTTCACCGTCCCGACGCCGGCGGGCTACTCGGCAGACTCGCCGGAGATCATCGCGGCCTTCGAGGCCGCCGTCCGGGACGGGATGAACGTGATCAACTTCTCGGGCGGAGGCCCCGCGGTCGACCCGGCAAACGACGCCCTGATCGAAGCGGTCTCGAACGTCGTCGCCGCGGGTGTCGTTCCGGTGATCTCGGCCGGAAACGACCGGGACGAGTTCGGCCTCGGGACCGCGGGCTCGCCCGGAACCGCGCCCGACGCGATCTCGGTCGCCGCCGTCTCGAACAAGCACGTGTTCGCGCCCGTGCTCACGCTCGACTCTCCCCCGCTCTCGCCCCCTCTTCCGGACATCCCCTTCCAGCCCGGAGCCGGCTACCAGATCCCGCCGCAATGGGGAACCATCGCCAAGCAGCTCGTCGATGTGGGAACGATCCTGGGCACCAACCGCAGTCCGGTCGACCGGCGCGTATGCGGGCCCGCGCAGAACCCGGAGGCCGCGGTCAACCCGCTTCCCACCGGTTCGCTGTCGGGAGCGATCGCGCTCGTCTCCCGCGGCAACTGCAGCTTCGTATCCAAGGCCCAGCGCGTGCTCGAGGCCGGCGCGATCGGCATGGTGCTCGTCGACAACCGCCCTGGGGAGGCGACCCAGATCCCCGTCCCCGTCGCCCTTCCCGCCGGGATGGTCTCGGACCTCGACGGGCAGCGGTTGCAGACGGCGCTCGCCGCCTCATCCGGCCGCGGGAACGTCCGGATCCAGACCGGCGTGCAGCAGATCGACACCGGCCGAAGCGGAATCGTCACGTACTTCTCCTCTGCGGGCCCAACGGCGTTCGGGCACCTGCTCAAGCCCGACCTCGCCGCACCGGGAAGCCAGATCCTCTCCTCGGTCACGCGAGCGTTCAACTCCTCGCGCTTCGATGTCTTCGACGGGACGAGCATGGCCGCCCCCCACGTCTCCGGCGCGGCCGCGCTACTCCTCCAGCTCCACCCGGGCTGGACTCCCGAAGAGGTCAAATCGGCCCTGATGTCGACCGCGGGGCCGGCCTGGGGCAACACCGCGCGGACCGAGGAAGCTCCCGTCACCCTCGAGGGCGCGGGCCTCGTGAACGTGATGGCCGCCGACGACCCGAAGCTCTTCCTCGATCCCCCCTCGCTGTCGTTCCCCGACCTCGACATCGGCCGCGGGGCCGCTCGGGCGACGAGACTGGTCACGCTGAGCGATGCCGGCGGTGGAGCCGGCACGTGGCAGGTCGAGCTGCATACACAGTCGGCAACGGGCGGCACTGACGTAGAGCTTCCCTCCTCGGTCGTCGTCCCCGCGGGCGGGGGCGGCACCACAACGTTGAGCGTCGCCGCGACGGCGTCGAGCTCCGCAACCCCCGGCGACGACTACGGCTTCGTCGTGCTGCGGCGCGGCGCGGACACGCTGCGCGTCCCCTATCTCTTCCTCGTGACGCGCCCGGGACTGGAGGCCGTGCCGGTGAAGAAGCTGCACCGCTTCCAGTCCGGAAGCACGAGGCCGGGCACCTCCCATGCGAGCGTGTACCGCTTCCCGAGCTGGGCGTTCGGGCCGCCACCGAGCTACACCGGCTCGGCCATGAACGATGCCGGTGCCGAGAAGCTGTACGCAACCCTTGTGAACCGGCCGGTGGCGAACATCGGAGTCTCGGTCATCGCCCGCTCTCCCAACTCGCTGATCCATCCGTGGCTGCTCGGCTCGCGGGATGAGAACGACGTGCAGGGATACGCGGGCACGCCGGTCGACGTCAACGACTTCACGTTCGATTACCGCTACGACCTCGGCGCCGCCGCCGCAATCTTCCCGCGGCAGAAGCGCTACTACGTGTCCGTCGACTCCGGCCGGGACGGGCTCACCCGACGGCAGTACCCGGGGCGCTATGTCCTCAAGTCCTGGGTGAACGACGTCAGGCCGCCGCATCTGCGCCTGCTGACGCGGCGCGTCACGGTCGGACGGCCTCTGCTCCTGGCGCGCGCCACCGACCCCGGCTCCGGAGTAGACCCCTACTCGCTCGTGCTCGCGTACGGGAATGTGCTTCTGGGCGCGGCCTCCTACGACCCGGGCTCCGGGCTCGTTCTCTTCTCTCCCCCTCGACGGGCGCCGAAGATCCCGGCGGGCCGGTCGGAGACGGTGCTGGCCGCCTCCGACTTCCAGGAAACCAAGAATGTGGAGACGGTCGGAACGAACGTGACGCCGAACACGGCCTACCGCCGCATCGGGCTCCGGGGCGTGCGTGGGCCCTCACTGACGTGGGTCGCTCCGCGTTCTCCGCGATGTGTACGCGGTCGTGTGCCGCTCGTCGCGCTCGCCACCTCAACGGGCAGCGTCGCGGAGGTTCGGTTCCTCGACGGAGCGATCGAGTTCGCGACCGTGCGAGGAAGCCACGGTGGCTTTTACATCGCGCACTGGCACGCGCGGGGGGCGGAAAAGGGCCGCCACATGCTGCGCGCCGTGGCGATCGACCGCTCCGGGCGGAGATACGGCGTCTCGCGGCAGGTCTGGGTCTGTTGAGCGGTCGCGTAGCCGTCGTCACCGGCGGCTCGAGCGGGATCGGCGCCGCGATCGCGCGCCGGCTCGCCGGGGACGGCTGGCACAGCGTTCTGCTGGCGCGCCGGGGAGACGTCCTGGAGGCGGTTGCGCGGGAGATCGGCGCGGACTTCGAGGTCTGCGACGTTGGCGACCGCGCGGCGGTCGAGCAGGTTGCCGGGAGGGTGCTTGAGCGGCACCCGGCGATCGACCTGCTCGTGAACAACGCGGGCATTCCGGGCCGGCGCGGCTTCCTCTCCGCTGACCCGGAAACGATCGAGGATGTTGTCCGCGTCAATTACCTGGGCTCGGTATGGTGCCTGCGGGCCTTCCTGCCGGGGCTCGAGGCGGCGGCAGCGGCGAGCGTCGTCAACATCGTTTCGGTCGCGGGCACAGTGGCCTTCCCGCCCTCGGGGCCGTATTCAGCGGCGAAGCACGCTCAACTCGCCTTCTCGCGAGCGGTGGCCGCCGAGCTGCGTCCGCACGGGATCCGCGTCCACACGGTCCTCCCGGGATTCGTCCAGACGGAGGGTTTCCCGCAGCGCGACGTACTCAAGATGCCGGTGCTCGGGCGACTCGTCGTGGGGCCGGACAGGGTCGCGCGCCACGTGGTGCGCATGGTCGAGCATGGCCGGCGGGAGAGCTTCGTCCCGCGCTGGTACCGGATCGCTTCTCTCGCCCAGGCGCTCGCGCCGGGCCTCGTCCACCGCGCGGTTTCGCGCGCCCGCTATCGCAAGCCTAGGGCCAGCTCGGATTAGCCTTCAGAAACTTGTCGGCGCGCCGCAGGTCCTTGGGCGTGTTGACCGTGAGCCAGATGCCCTCGTGGCGGAACGCGTGCAACTTTCCTTCCGCTGCCAACTCGGGGAACGTGCTCGTCTCGTGGTCTCCCCGCTCGGGCAGGCGGGCGAGCGCTTCCTCGTCCAGGACGTAGACCCCGCAGCTGACCCAGACCGGCAGGGTCGCATCTTCCCGAAAGCCGGTGACGATGTCGTCCTCGCCGACGTCCACGACGCCGAAGGGGCTCTTGGGCGGGACGACGGTGATCGTCGCCGCCGGCGCGCGGTCGCGATGGCGGGCGAGCAGCGCCTCGAGATCGACGTCCACGAGCTCGTCCGCGTTCAGGGCGTAGAGCGGTTCGCCCTCCTCCCGGCGCGCAGCCGCGAACCGTAGCCCGCCGCCGCGCCCGAGCCGCTCCGGCTCAGGAGCGGTCACGATCTCGGGCCCGAGGCCCCCGAGCTCGTCCTCGAACCAGTCGGCCTGCCCTTCCGAGCAGCTCACGATCACCCTGCCGACCCCGGCCCGCGCGAGCTGCTTCACCTGATAGGCGGCGAGCGGGCGTCCTCCTACCTGGACGAGGGCTTTCGGGCGGCCGCCGGCAGCATCGCCGAGCCGCTCGGCCATCCCCCCCGCCAGGATGATCGCCTCCATCAAAGCCCAGGTTTCTGGAGCAAGTACCAGCCGATCTCCTTCACGTACTTGTCGCGCCCGGGGGCGATCGCCATAGCCTGCTCGCGCTCTGCGCCCACGCAGCCCGCTCGGTCGAGATACGAGGCGATCTCCTCCTCCTCGCGGGCGATCTCGCCGCGAAGGAGCACGAGCCCGTTGGCCTCGAACATGTGGCGCAGGTCGACGTCGGCCAGCGTGCGGGTATGCGACGGGTCGCGCGCGCGCTCGAACCGGTTCAGCTCCAACGCCGCCGGTGGATCGACCGGCGCGATGTGGTCGACGACGAGGATGCGCCCGCCGGGCAGCGCCGCGCGCGTGATCTCGGCGAGCGCGAGCTCGGGTCGGGCAACGTGATGCAGAGTGCGGACGCTCGCGGTCAGGTCGAACGAGCCCAGATCGGGCGGAAGTTGCGTGACGTCGCCCTCGACGAACTGGACGTTGGGGAAGTCGGCCGCCCGCCGCCGCGCCTCCTCCAGCATCTCCGGGACGAGATCGACCCCGACGACCTCGCGCACGAGCGGTGCGATCGCGAAGGCCAGCGCTCCGGTACCGGTCCCCGAGTCGAGCACGCGCTCGTCTCCGCGCAGGGGGACGAAGCGCTCGATCCGCTCGCGCAGCCGCTGCCGGCGGCTCTCCTCGAGCTCGGCAAGCTTCTTGGCCGACTCGGAGAAACGCTTCTGGACGGCGTCGGTGTTCATCGCTGTGCCTCTTTCCGAGCCAGCTCGAGTGCTTCCTCGCGGGTCGAGATGGTCCCTGCCGCGCGCTCTTCCTCGATCAACCCGAGAATCCGCCCAATCTCGGGGCCGGGCGGAAGGTCGAGCTCGTCTCCGCGAACGAGCGGCTCGGCGGGATCCATCGTCCGTGCCTGCCCGACCACCTCCGCAGTCTCCGGACCGCCCCCGAGAAGGGTGACCGCATCGAGCGCCCACGGCTCGGTCGCACGCCGGAACCGGTGGATCGAGCGCGCTGAAAGGTCGGGAGGAAGCTCAGCTCGAAGCAGGGTACGAGCGTAGCGCGTCAGCTCCCGCGAGATCGGCAACCGCTCGAGCGCCTCGCCGAAGACCGCGACGAGCACGAGCGGGCCGGGCTCCTTCTCCTCGACCCGGTCGACCTGTTCAAGGGATCCGCCGAGGGGTGCGAGCAGGCCCAGCTCGTCCAACCGGCGGTACGACTGGGGCGAGAGCTTTCCGAGCTCCTCCAGGATCCTCTCTCCCGCAGGGCGCGTTACAAGCCCCGCGTGCTCGCGGACGAGCCTCTCGGTCTCCTCGTCGAGCGCGAACCCGAGCTCCTGCTCGAACCGGACGGCGCGCAGGAGGCGAAGTGGGTCGTCCTCGAACCCGCTCGGGCGAACGGCGCGCAGGCGCTGCTCCTCGAGATCCTTGCGCCCCTCGAAGGGATCGGCCTCGGATCCGCCTTCGACCGGCCGGGCGATCGCATTGATCGTGAAGTCGCGCGTTTCGAGGTCGGCTTCGATTCCCTCGTCCGGAAGCGGCGTGAAGTCGACCGTCCGGCCGTCGTCGTGGGCAACGCGCCAGGCGCCGTGCCGCTCGGAAAGTGGGAAGATTGCCTCGCCGGTACGAGCCGCGTAGGCGCGCGCCGCCTGCTCGGGATCCCGGCAGGCCACGTCGAGGTCGACCAGCGGCCGCCCCAGCAGCTCGTCGCGGACCGCGCCGCCGACGACCCAGGCCTCCTCGCCGGCCAGAACCTCGCGGACATCCTCAAGCATCGACGACCTCCCGCCGGGCCCGCTCCGGGCTGGAGTTGATCCCGCACACGAGCTCGTAGTTGATCGAGCCGGCGACGCGCGCGTGCTCTTCGGCGAGGATGCCGTCCCCGATCAGGGTCACCGGTTCTCCCGGCTCGAGGTTCCGCGGAAGCTCGACGGCGAAGGAATCCATCGAGATGGTTCCGACCGTGCGGCAGCGCTCCCCCGCGACGAGCACATCCGTTCCGGTCAGATCGCGGCGGAAGCCGTCCCCGTAGCCCACCGGAACGAGCCCGATCCAGGTCGGCTGCTCTGCGACGAAGCGCCGCCGATAGCCCGTGCTTTCGCCCGGCTGGAGCAGCTTGACCTGGGCCACGTAGCTCTCCCACCGCAGCGCGGGCTCGAGGCCATCCTCTGCCGGGTCCCTGCCGAAGGGGGAGAGCCCATACAGGGCGACCCCGCAGCGAGCGGCGTCGAAGCGCGCCGAAGGAAGGCGCAGCGCGGCGGCCGAGTTGGCGACATGACGGGTGAGGAGTGGATAGCCGTCGGTCGCAGCCACGAATCGCGCGACCTGCTGCTCGGCGAAAGCCGGGTCGCTGTCGGCGGTCGCGAGGTGGGTCATCACGCCGACGGTGTCGGGAGTCGGGTCCGGAAGCGCGGGAAAGCCGTAGCGGCCCATGCCGGTGTCGAGCTTGAGATGGATCGGCACTCCCTCGGGCAGCGCACCGTTTGCGACCACCAGCTCGAGCCGGGCCTCGCGCGCCTCACTCAGCTCATTCGCCGAATGCGGCCCGAGGACCACGATTCGAGCCTCGGCGAGTTCGCGCCGCAGGGCGAGGCCCTCCGGAACCGTCGCGACGCAGAGCGCGGTCGAGCCCGCGCCGAGCACGGCGCGCGACACGTCGAGCGCTCCGTGTCCGTAGCCGTCAGCCTTGACGACCGCCCACAGCTCTGAGCCGGAGAGCGCGTCGAGCAGGCGCGCCGCGTTGCGGCGCACCGCCCCGAGGTCAATCGTGATGGTCGATCGCATCGGGAAGCGCTTCGATCACGTCGCCGGCCACGAGCCCGCGCGGCTTGGAGGCCAGAAGGGCCGCCTTCTCCTGCGCCGTCGCCGCGGCCGCCGCCGCGAGACGCGGCTCCATTCCCTTGGCGAGGAAGGCCGCGAGGATTCCGGTCAGGACGTCTCCGGTGCCGGCCGTCGCGAGCCCAGGCGTGTTGGCTGCGCGCACGAGAACGCCCTCCGCGAGAGCGCCGACAAGCGTGTCGGCCCCCTTCAGGAGGACCACGCAGCCAAAGCGCTCGACAGCTCGGCCGAGCGCCTCGAGCCGGTGGGCGTCCACCCAGCTCGACTCCTCGCCGATCAGCCGACCGAGCTCGCCCGAGTGCGGCGTGAGGATGGTCGGCGCGCTGCGGTCGAACGGCTCCAGCTCGAAGAGCGCATCGGCATCCACAACGGCGGGAAGATCAGTCTCCTCGAGCAGGCGCCGGACGAGAGCCTTCCGCTCATCGGAGCGTCCGAGGCCGGGCCCGAGCGCGAGCGCTCCTGCGCGGCCCACAGCCTCGAAGACGTCCTCGAGCGGCCTCTTGACCGCCTCGACGACGAGCTCCTCGAGCACGGGCAGGGACTCCTCGGGCGCAGCGATCGTCACGTAGCCCGCGTCGGCACGGAACGCCGCGCGGGCGGCCAGCGCTGCGGCCCCGGTCATCCCGTCGGAGCCGCCGACGACGAGGACGGAGCCGGCGCTGTACTTGTTGTCGCCATCCTGCTTGCGCGGGACCAGACTGAGGATCTCGTCGGTCACGAGCCGATGCTCGGTCTGGGCCGGCTCGAGCCCGATGTCGGCGACGGAGATCTCGCCGGCATGGAACCGCCCCGGCGCCACGGCGAGGCCGACCTTCCAGCCGTGCATCGTCACGGTCAGCCCTGCCTCGACGGCCGCGCCTGCGACCTCGCCGGTTGAGGCGTCGACTCCCGACGGGATGTCGACGGCGACGACCGCGGCAGCGCTTTCGTTGATCTGCTCGATCAGGCGCGCTGCATCGGGCCTGGCCTCGCCGTGGAATCCCGTTCCGAAGAGCGCGTCGATCAAGACATCGGCCTCGCCCGGCTCGTCCACGACTTCGGCGTCCCGGCCCGCCCCGCTCAAAGCCTCGACCGCAATCCGCCCGTCGCCGCCGTTCGAGCCCTGGCCGCAGACCGCCTCGAACCGCCGCGCGTCCGGGAAACGGCGCATCGCCTCTTCGGCGACCGCGCGCCCGGCCCGCTCCATCAGCTCCGGAACCGAGTCCGGGTAGTTCGGGTAGAGCTCCTCGGCCGCCCGCATCTCGGCCGCCGTGTACAGCGGCTCAAGCATCGCCGGGTTCGACGACGGCGACGGCGGCCGCGAGCCCTTTCGAGTGCGTCATCGAGACGTCTATCTCGCCGGCCTGCACACGGCGCGCGAATCCCTCGGTCCAGCCCGAGAGGCGAACCGCCGGCTTGGGCCTGCCGGCGATCTCGATTTCCTTCCAGGTGAAGCGCGTGCCGCAGCCGAGCGCCTTGCCGACCGCCTCCTTGCCGGCGAAGCGGGCCGCGTAGTGCTGAGCAGGGTTCGGACGGGAGTCGCAATAGTCCCGCTCGGCCTGAGTGAAACAGCGCTCGCGAAAGCCTGGATACCGCTCGAGTGCCCGCCGAACGCGGTCGATCTCGATGACGTCCAATCCCAGCTTCATACCCGATGTTCTCCGAGCCAAGCGGGGAGGGCGGCGATCGACTCGACGACGCCGTCAGGCTTCACCGTGGAATCGACCAGCTCCTGCTTGCGGAACTTTCCGGTCCGGACGAGCACCGTCTTCATGCCCATGCGCCGGCCGCCGCCGATGTCCGCCTCGAGATCGTCCCCGACCATCCAGGTCAGCTCGGGATCGGCATCGAGTGCCTCGAGGGCCGCCTCGAAGTAAGCAGGACTTGGCTTTCCGAGCAGCGTCGCCTCCGTCTGGGCCGCGTACTCGAGGCCGGCGACGAAGGCGCCCGAGTCGAGCAACGGCCCGCGCGAGGTCTGCCACCACCGGTTCCGGTGCAGGCAGTACAGCTCTGCCCCTCCCTCGAGCTCGTGAAAAGCGCGAGCGAGGTTCATGTAGCTGAAGACCTGGTTCGTCACGGGGCTCTCAT
>WNGB01003255.1_pt1 | contig 32553 bp, 32 predicted proteins | sample 5400681 | NCBI WGS metagenome assembly WNGB01 (sample SAMN13153367, study PRJNA577476) | soil metagenome | isolation source: 115 cm soil or saprolite under grassland replicate 2 | place: USA:California | collected 2016-06-15
GACGCGGAAGACTTCCGGATGCCGGACCAGCCCGAGCTGATGGAGCTGGCGGCCGATGTCGAGGACGCCCGCGCCCTGGGCGACGATGAGGGGCTGCGGAGGATCGCCGCTGCTCCGCACCGGCCACCGCGTCTCGTGGAACCACGCGCCGTAGGCCACCGCGAGGAGGAGGAGGACGAGGATGAACTTGCGCAAGGCCGCGCTCAGGCTCCGGCCTTGGCCGCCGCGGCGGCGGACGGCCGCTCGTCGAGGTACTCCTGGAGGATCACCACCGCCGCCACCTGGTCGACCAGGCGCTTTCGCTCCTTCCACCCCATGCCGGCCTCGCGCAGCTTCTCCTCCGCTTCTACCGTGGTGAGCCGCTCGTCGCGTGTGACGACGGGCACGGGGGCCAGCCGCCGGCGCAGGCCTTCCACGAAACCGAGCACCTTTTCCGCTTGCGGACCGCGCGTGCCGTCCATGTTGAGGGGCAGGCCGACGACGACGGCGGCCACCTCGTGGCGGCGCGCCAGGTCGGCCACCGCCGCCGCGTCCTTGCGCCCTCCCACCCGGCTGACGGTCGTGAGCGCAGAGGCCAGGGTGGCCGTCTCGTCCGAGAGGGCCACGCCGATGCGGCGATCGCCGACGTCGAGCCCCATGTGCCGCCCCCGCGCGCCGATGGGCATCGAGGCGCCTCCGCGATCGAGTATAGCGTGGCCGCTCGGCCGTTCCTTGACTGGCGCGGAGCGCTCTGCCATGCTCAGCGCGCTTCACCACCCTTCCCATGCAACCGTCCAAGTACAAGGTGCTCGAGGAGCTCGGGGCCGGCGGCATGGGCAAGGTCTACAAGGGTCTGCTCATCGGGCAGTCCGGTTTCCAGCGCCCGATCGTGATGAAGCAGCTCCGGCAGACCGACGATGCCGGCCACCTCCGCATGTTCGTGGACGAGGCGCGCCGATACGCCGTCCTCGACCACGAGAACATCGGCCGCATCTTCGATTTCGACACCATCGACGACAAGCTCTGCATCATCCTCGAGTACATCGACGGCTGGAGCCTGATCGAGTACCTCGAGCGGCACCGCGAGCTGCGCCGCCTCCCCGACGTGGACCTCTCCATCTTCATCGCCAGCCGCGTCTGCCGCGCCCTGCAGTACGTGTTCGAGCGCTCCGCCATCGTCCACCGCGACATCAGCCCGAGCAACATCATGATGACGCGCGAGGGCACGGTGAAACTGATCGACTTCGGCATCGCCACCCAGAGCGGCACCCGCGACTCCAGCCTGACCGGCAAGCCCGCCTACATGGCGCCGGAGATGGTGGTGGAGCTGCGCGCGGACAACCGCAGCGACCTCTTCTCGCTGGGCACCGTGCTCTTCGAGATGCTGACCAATGAGCGCCTCTTCCAGGGCAAGACCACGGCCGAAGTGCTCGAGCAGGTCATCGCCGGCCATCACCCCTCGCCGCGCACGTTCAACCCCGCCATCCCCGACGGCGTGATGGCCGTCGTGCGCACCGCCCTGCAGCGGGACCCGACCCGGCGCTACGCCTCCGCGGGCGAGATGGGGGCCGCTTGCGAGCACTTTCTCTACGACAAGGGATACGGGCCGACCAACCTCACCCTGAAGCAGTACCTCCACGCGCTCTTCCCCGAGTTCAAGCCGCCGCGGCCGCTCACCCGTGAGGAGTTCCCGCTCGTCGAGCCCACGCTCATCCCGATCAGCGACGCGCCCTCCTCGCGGCGCGACGGGAAAGAGGACGAGAAGACGCCGGTCGCGCCCCTCAAGCACGCGTACAACGTCGCGGTGCCGCCGCCGGATGCCCCGCCCACCCTGGCCCCCGGCCCCGCGGGCCCTCGCCCACGACGGCTGAAGACGCGCCTGCGCCCGCGTTGACCGGGCCCGGACCGGCCGCCGTGCCCGCGCGGCCGTCACGGGCGCACACGGTCTCGATCGCGGCGAGCCTCGGCCTCTTCGCCTCGATCCTGGTCGTGTTCGTCACGTCGGGACCCATCGAGATCGGGGCGAGGTCCGTCCTTTGGCGCTGGTTCGCTCCCGGCGCGCGGCTGCGCGACCGGATCGTCCTGCGCCTGCCCGCCCTGCGCCGGCTGGAGGAGGGGCGAATGGCCGTCGAGGCGCGCGCGGCCGCCGCGCCGGACGCGCCGCTCGCCGTTTCCATCGATGGGGATCCTCCGTCGCGGGTGGCGCTGGATCCGATGCGCCGCACGTGGCTGGCCCTACCGGCACGGGGCGCCGACGGCGCCGACGTCACGCTGTCGCCCACGGGCATGGCGGTCCTCGACGGCATCGTGCTCCGCACGCGGCCGGAAATGGCGAGGGCGGTGGTGGCCGGGCTCGCGGTCGCCTTGATCGCCTTCGCGTTGCTGCGGGCACGGCCACGGGACGAGGCGCTCGGATTGGCCCTCTTCGCCATGGGCGGGACTGCCCTTTGTTGCGTGCCGGGATGGGTCGCCCTCTCCTGGCCCGGTGGCGCGACCCTTGCGCGCACGTTGCTGCCCTCCGCGATCGCGCTCGGCGGCCTCTCTCTCGCGCTGGCGCGCACGCGGCAGCGCGCCGCCGTCGCCCGACTGGCCGTGCTCGTCACCGCCGGCCTCTTCGGCTGCTGGATCCGCGCGTACTTCCTGCCCTCCGCCGGATCGTGGGACGTCGACTTCTGGCGCACCGCGATACTGAACGGAAGCGCGCACGGGTACGCGCGGACCTACGGAGGCCCGGACGACGTGCCCGCCGGGCACCTCCGCGCACAGCTCACCGGCAAGGAACCGGTGTCCCTGCCCTCGATGGTGGGCCGCCCCGTCGTCGTGAACTACCCGCCCCTCACGATCACGATGTGGACGCTCTGTTGGCGGATGACCCAGCGCTGGGGCGTGCGCCTCGAGCCCATCGAGGCGCAGGCCCTGGCCGTCAAGGTCTCGCCCGTCGCGGGCGACTTCCTCGCCGTGGCCGTGCTGCTCTGGATTCACCGCCGCCGTCCCGGGCGCGCGGCCACGCTGGCCGCGCTCTACTGGGCGACGCCGGTGTCCTGGCTCAGCGGCGCCGTGCTCGGATACCAGGACGGCGCTTATGCCCCGCTGGCCGTGATTGCGCTGGCCATCGCCGCCGCCGGACACGGGTTCTTTGCGGGCGCGGCCCTCGGCGTGGCCACGATGGTCAAGCTGCAGGCGCTGCTGCTCACGCCCGCGGTCGCGGGCGCCCTCATCGCGGGCGTGGACGCGCGGCTCGCCGTGAGGCGCGTGGCCGCCGCCGCCGCCGGCGGGCTGACGGCCATTGCGCTCGCCTTCTCGCCATTCGCTCTCGCGGGCACGCTTCCGGCGGCGGTCGTGCACGTCAACAACAGCTGGCTGCCCGGGCCCACTTCCGGCGGATCACCGAACGTCTGGTGGCTGGTCGGCCACGTGATGACGACGCTGCGCAAGGGCGGCAGCCTTCTCGACCGCGTGCAGTTCATCTTCGACTCGACCGTAGGCCTGCCCTTCTACGCGATCGGCCGCGTCCTGTGGGTCACGGCGGCACTGGCCACGATCTTCTTCCAGCGGCGACACTCCGGTCTCCGCCCGGCCATGCTCGGGGGCGCCACCGTCTTCTTCTCCTACGCCATGCTGGCCACCGGCGCGTACGAGAACCACATCCACACCCTCTTCCTCCTCCTCCTGGCCGGCGGCCTCGTGACGCGGCGCTGCCGTGTCATCGCCGCCCTGGGCGCGGCCGTGTACGTCCTGGACATGCTCCTGATGTCGGGGCTGGGCCGGTTCTACACGTGGCGCTACCTCGTGGTCGAGCCGCTCACTCCCGTGTTCGACGCGGTGCGCATGGGTCTCGGCTTCGACCTCACCGTGCTCCTGGCCGCCGTGAACCTGGCCCTGTTCGCGGCGTGGTGGATGGGACTCCGGGCCGCGCTCGAGGCCGGCGACGACGGCGGCGACGACGCCTACCGGCGTCCGCGAGCCGTCGCTTAGAATCGCCGGATGCTTTCGCGACACCTCGTCTGCGCAGTCCTGGTCGCCGCTCTCGCCCTGACCGGCTGCGGTCCATCGTCTTCCGGCAAGCCCCTGCGGCGGGCGAAGCAGCGCGTGTTCGTCCTGGGCTTCGACGGCATGGACCCCACCCTGGCCCGCAAGTGGATGGACGAGGGCAAGCTGCCGAACCTCAAGCGGCTCTCCGAGCAGGGGACGTTCGCGAAGCTGGAGACGACGCAGCCGTCGGAGTCGCCCGTGGCCTGGGCCAGCTTCGCCACCGGCGTCAATCCCGGCAAGCACAACATCTACGACTTCCTCAAGCGCGACCTGCAGACCTATCTGCCTGATCCGAGCATGGGCACCAAGATCGTACCCCCCTCGTTCAAGTGGGGATTCCTGCCCGTCAAGCGGCCCGAGGTCCTCTCCACACGAGGGGGCACGTCGTTCTGGAAGCACGCTTCCGACGACGGAGTCAAGAGCATCGTCCTCACCGTGCCCATGAACTGGCCCCCCGACGACATCCACCACGGCGCGATCCTCGGCGGGCTTCCCCTCGGCGACATCCGCGGCACCCTGGGCACGTTCAACTACTGGGCCACCGACCTCAGCTCGTTCGAGGAAGGCAACACCGAGTTCGGCGGCTATCTGAGGCGCCTCCTCTTCGAGGCGGGAGTGGCCCAGCCGCTGCTCAAGGGCCCCGACAACCCGATCCTGAAGCAGGAGGAGAGGGAGCTGCTGGCCAAGCAGGAAGCGGGCTCCCTCTCCGACCAGGAGACGAGGCGCCTCGAAGAGCTGGCCACGAGCAAGGCGGTCGACATCCCGTTCACGGTCAAGTGGAAGGAAGGGGCTGGCCACGCCCAGATCGAGGTCCAGGGCACGCACCTCGACCTGAAATCGGGCGAATGGAGCGGCTGGGTGCCGCTGACGTTCAAGTTCAACGTCCTCGTGAAGGCGCGCGGCATGACCCAGTTCCACGTCATCCGCGCCGACGGCGAGCTTCAGGTCTACGCCTCGCCCGTCAACCTCGACCCGCGCGACCCGCCCATCCCGATCTCACAGCCCAAGGAGTTCTCGAAGCAGCTCGCGGACCAGATCGGCCTCTACCGCACGCTGGGCTGGGCGGAGGCAACCATGGCCCTCGTGGAGGGACGGCTCGACGAGTCCGACTCCCCATGTATGAGGCAGCCCTGGCCGCCAAGTATGGTGACTCCATCGAGAAGATCTACCGGCGCGCGGACGATCTCGTGGGCCGTATCGAAGCCAAGCTTCCGCCGGGCACGGTCTACTTCGTGATGTCCGACCACGGCTTCCACTCGTTCCGGCGCGGCGTGAACATCAACACCTGGCTCGTCCAGAACGACTACATGGTGTTCCACGGCCAGGAAGGCCAGAAGAAGGGCCTGGCCGACCTGTTCGGCCGCGGCAAGTTCTGGGAAGGCGTCGACTGGACCCGGACCAGGGCCTACGCCGTGGGCCTGGGCCAGATCTATTTCAACCTGCGCGGGCGCGAGGGTCAGGGCATCGTCTCCGCGGGGGCGGAATACAAGGCCCTGCAGGACGAGATCGCCGGCAAGCTCGTCGAGTTGAAGGATCCCGACACCGGCGAGGCGGTCATGCGCGCCGTCTACCGGCGCGACGACATCTACAAGGGCGAGTACCTCCAGTACGCGCCGGACCTCCAGGCCGGCTTCAACGACGGGTACCGGGTGGGGTGGCAGGACACGCTGGGGCAGATCCAGCGCACGGTGGTGGAGAACAACAACCGCAAGTGGAGCGGCGACCACTGCGCGACCGCCACCGAGATCAGCGGCGGCGTGCTGTTCACCAACCGCAAGATCTCCACGACCTCGCCGAGCATCATGGACCTCTCCCCCACCATCCTGAAGCTCCTCGACGTGCCCCTACCCGCCGACGTCGACGGCAAGCCGCTCTTCTAGGAGCCCGTCCCCACCGCGATGGGACGGGCTCCTGACGAGCCACCGCGGCATCTGGGCGGAGCGGGATTGACCCGGGCCGACACGCATCGATGATCCCATGTGCGGCATGGTCCCATTAGGAGGCTGTCCCATCCGGCCGCGACAGCCTCCTACGCGTCCGCGCGCCATTCTGGCCATCCTGATGCTCGCGGGGGGGCTGGCTCAGGCGCAGAGTCCTTCGCCCTCGACGTCGCCTGCGCCCGCCGCCACCGATCGCCCGGCCACCACCGAGGAGCGGCTGCGGCGCGTCCGCGAGCGCAAGCAGTCGATCGAGCGTGACGTCGCGCGCCTGCGCGGCCAGGAGCAGAGCCTCCTCGCCGACGTGGAGCGCCTCGAGCTGGAGGTGCGCCTCCGCACCGAGCAGCTGCGCGAGACGCAGCTCGTCCTCCACCGCGCGAGCGAGCAGATGAACGCGACCTCGCGCCGCGTCCGCGAGCTGGAGTCGGCCGTCGCCCAGGCCCGTCCGCAGCTGGCGGCGCGGGCGCGCGCCCTCTACAAGATGGGCGACCTCTCCTACCTGCGGATGCTGCTCTCGGTCGAGCAGCCGGCGGACATGCTGCGCGGATATCGTTTCGTGAGCGGGCTGGCGCGGCGCGATCGCGAGAAGATGGCGGCCCTGCGCGCCAACCTCTCGTCGCTGGCCGCCACCCGTGACGACCTGCAGAAGAAGACGCGCGAGACCCTGGCCCTGCGCGCCGACCTCGATCGCGCCCGCCGCGCCCTGGAGGGCGACCGCCAGCGGAAGTCGGAGCTGCTCACCGCCATCGTGGAGAAGAAGGAGACGCACGCCGCCTATCTGCAGGAGCTGGAGGAGGCGGAGGGCAAGCTCGGGCAGCTGCTGTCCGGCCTGACCGAACGCGACATCACCGTGCCCATCACCGTATTCAAGGGAGCGCTGCCCTGGCCCGCCCATGGGCGCGTGCGCATCGCCTTCGGGCGCCACAAGCATCCGCGCTTCGAGACCTACACCCTGCACAACGGGATCGAGATCGATGCGCCCCTGGACGCCCCCGTCAACGCGGTGCACGACGGCACGGTGGCCTTCGCCGACCAGTTCCTCGGATACGGGCTGATGGTGATCCTCGACCACGGCGGCAAGAACCACACCCTCTACGCCCACCTCGCGGAGACCCGCGTGCAGCCCGGCCAGCACGTGTCCGCGGGGGACGTGGTGGGAACGGTGGGCGCGTCCAGCGTCGAGGGCCCCGGCCTCTACTTCGAGCTGCGCTCGCAAGGGAAGCCGCAGGACCCGCTGGAATGGCTGGCGCGCGAAGGGCATTAGGCGCTTTCCCGCTATAATGCGCTTGGAGCACGGCGGCCCTCGCGCCGTGCGGAAGGTGCCATCATGAGCCCCCGCAGTCGCCTCGTCCTTGCTCTCGTCTCCACGCTTCTCGTCGCCTACGTCGCCGTCGGGTCGCTCCTCGGACGCGTGTTCGGGGACACGACCTACGGACAGCTCGCGGTGTTCAACGAGGTCGTGCGGCTGGTGCTCGACGCCTACGTCGAGCCGGTCAACATCGACCGCGCGATGATGGGCGCGCGCATGGGTCTCACGGACGCGCTCGACGGAGACAGCGCGTACCTCGACGCCGACGAGCTGCGCGCGTACCAGCAGCCTCCGCGCGAGGGCGAGGCCGAGATCGGGGTGGTGCTCACCCGCCGCTTCTCGTTCCTGATGGTCGCGGCCACGCGCGCGGGCTCGCCGGCGGCGAAGGCCGGGGTCAAGCCGGGCGACATCATCAAGACGATCGACGGCCGCCACTCGCGGTCCCTCGCGCCGCCGACCGGCCAGCGCCTCCTGCGCGGGGAGCCGGGCTCCATCGTGAAGCTGACGCTTTTGCGCGCGGGGAGCGATCCGCTCGACCTGCCCGTGGTGCGGGAGCGGCTGGTGGCCGTGGCGCCGGAGCGGCGGATGCTTGCCGATGCGACCGGCTACATCAAGGTGGCAGAGTTCACGCCGCACGCGGCGGACGAGGTCAAGAGCGAGATCGACGCCCTGCGGCGGGCAGGCGCGCATGCCCTGGTCCTCGACCTCCGCGGCTCGGGCGCGGGGGCGCCGGTGGACGGCGTGAAGGTGGCCGAGCTGTTCCTCAGGGGAGGGTCGATCGGGAAGCTGGCCGGCGCGCGTGAGGACGAGCAGGTCTTCAGCGCCGATCCGGCGCGGTCCGCCTGGGATCGTCCCCTGGCCGTGCTCGTGGACACGGGGACGGGAGGCGCCGCCGAGGTCGTGACGTCGGCGCTGCTCGACGCCGGCCGTGGTCCCGTCGTCGGCGAGCACACGTTCGGCCGCGCGGGCGTGCAGAAGATCGTCCCCCTGGCCGAGGGCGGGCTCCTCCTCACCGTGGCCAAGTACGTCTCGCCCAAGGGCACGGCCATCCACGGGAAGGGCATCGAGCCCACGGTGGTGGTCGACGTTCCGGAGCGCGAGGACGAGGAGGCGGCGCCCGCCGGCGACCCCATCCTCGACAAGGCGCTCGAGGTGCTGAAGAACCCCCCCGCGGCGAAGAAGGCGGCGTAGCAACAGCAACGGAGATCGATCGACGCGCTTAGCAGACAAGAGGTCTGCCACCACGGTCGGTCTGTCATCAGAACGAACGATCGCTACAACGAACGATCGCTTCTACTTGACCTCGAAAGGCGCGTCCTTCGTATAGTCCTTCTTCGCGACGTTGTCGCGGATGCGCAGCTGCACGACGTACTTGCCGGGCGCGAAGTTCGTGAGGGGCACCGGGCCGATCGACGGGCTCGCGACGTCCGTCTCGACGACCTGGTCCTCGGTCTTCGCCACCGGCTTGCCGTCCTTCAGGATCGAGAAGCCCCAGGTCACCGACGCCTTGCCCGTGGTGGAGTCCTTGGTGGCGTTGTAGACGGCGCCGATCACGCTCATCTCGCCTGACTTGGCGAAGACGTTGTCGAAGGATGGCGTCAGGCGGTTGGTGCCGAGGACGAAGTCGGACATCGGGTCCTTCGGATCGGGGGTCGCCCCGCCTTCCTGGATGCTCTGGAGCATCACCAGCGGCATGATGTCCAGCTCGCCCTCGCTGAGATCGGGGACGGTGACGGGAATGACGGCGACCGACCCCTTGCCCGACTTGGGATCGAGCACGCCGACGTTGAGGGTGTACTTGCCCGGACGCAGCGTCATTCCGTAGGAGGCCATGACGGAACCGTCCTCGGCGAATTCGCCGTTCACGAGGCGATCCTTCTGGGCCGCCGTCCGGCCCTGGGCGTCGAGGGCCTGGACGACGACGTTCACGGGCGCGGTCTTCGCGCCCGCGTCGCGGGGCAGGCCGGTCGCGCGGACGAGGCCGGCCACGTAGGTGGCTCCCTCCGGGCTGCGCAGCATCATCGCGTTCTGCGTGGTGACGGGGAAGTCCTGCCGCGGCGTCTTGAACAGCGCCTGGGCCGGGCTCGGCTTCGGGAGCTGGTCGACGAGCTTGACGATGTGTCCATCCGGGCCCTTCTTGTAGGCGAGGTTCGGACGGGCGATCTTGCTCTCCGCCACCTTGTTGAGCTGCTCGCTCAGGCGCGCGCCCTGCGGGAGCTGGCAGTCCTTCTCGAATTGAATCTGGACCTGCCCGCCGGCGAACGTCTGGCCGGGACGATCGCGATACGTCCAGATCTCGGAAGGCCGCAGCGACGGCGCGTCGCCCGACTGCTTATCCTGCTTCATGTCGTCCGGCTTGCCGAGCAGGAGATAGACGCGGCCGCAGTCGGTGGTGGAGCCCGTCTGCCCGGCGACCTTGAACAGCCGGTCCACTTCCGCGCGCTGCGTGTTGTAGGCGGCCTGGAACTCGTTGTCGGGCGTGTCGAGGTCGGGGTCACGCCGCGCCCAGAAGATCTTCTCGAACTCGAGGCGGTCGGCCTTGTCCTTGAGGTCGCGGAAGGTCTTCTCCTCGTCCGGCAGCATGAGGGGGCGCACCTCGTCGAGCCACTTCTTGTCTTCCTTGTCGAGCTTGTCGGCGCGGGCGGCCGCCGGCGCCAGCGAGAGAACGGCCACGGCGAGCGCCAGCTTGAGCCTCAGGGACATGTCGCTTCTCCTTGATCAGCCTTTAACCGATTCTACGTGGAGGGCGAAGGCGCGGGCACGGCCACGCGTCCGACGACCTTGACCACACGCGCCACTGGCCGGCCACCCTCGTCGCCAAGGGCGAGGACGACGCGATCGCCCGGCCGAAGATCCTCGAGCCGCACCGCGCGGCCGCGCGAGACGAAGCGCGTGTCGGGGCCGGTGGCCGCGTCCACCTCGGGCCCGTCGCGGCCTTCCGTCTTGATGGAGACGGAGCGTCTCGCGAGATCGACGCGGGTCAGCTCTCCGGCCATCACGCGCGCGGGGAGCGGGACCGGCGCCTCCGCCGTGGCGGCGGCGCGCGCCACGACGGCCAGCGCGAGCGCGGCCCACGGCGCAAAGGCGGGGACTCTCCTCACCCGACCAGTCTAGCTCGGGACGTGATCTCGATCACGTCCCGGCGGTCTTCGTGTTACCTTCATCGCCATGGCTCGTAGTCGTGTCCCGGCCCTTCTCTGCCTGGCCCTCGCCGTCGGCCTGGCCGCGGATGCGATCGCGGACGCCCCCCGGTCCCGATCCTCCCGTCGCCGACGCGCGGCGAGCGCGCGGCCGCGCCCGCCGGCCCTGCCGGCCCTGGTCGCTCCGGCATCGGCGTCCACGCGCGACCTGCAGGTCGGGGAGGCTTGCCGGCGCGGTCTCGAGGGCACGTCGGGCGCCGTGGTCGCGATGGACCCCTACACGGGGCGCGTGATGGCGCTCGTCAACCCGCAGCGTGGGATGGCCACCGCGTACCAGCCCTGCTCGGTCTTCAAGATCGTGGTGGCGGTGGCGGGGCTCACGGAAGGGGTGATCACCCCGGAGTCGACGTACAACTGCACCGGCGGGTGCTGGATCTGGCCCGGCCATGGCGTCGTGAACCTGCGCAAGGCGCTGGCCCAGTCCTGCAACCCCTATTTCGAGTGGGTGGGCGAGCGGCTGGGCTACGAGCGCGTGCACCACTACGCGGAGCTGCTGGGCCTGGGCAGTCCTTCCGGCATCAACCTCGAGGGCGAGGCCTCGGGGAAGATCCCGGTGGCGGTCCGGCCCAGCCAGGTCGGCCATCTCTCGAGCCACGCCGCGGGCGTGGCCACGTCCGCCGTGCAGCTGGCCGTGCTTCTCTCCGCCACCGTGAACGGCGGGATCATCTACCAGCCGCAGGTGAGCGGGCCCGACGGCTTCGCGGCGCACGAGCGCTGGCGCCTTCCCGCGGGCACCGTGCTCGGCGGTCTCTCGGACGGGTTCCTCAGCGCGGTCAACGAAGGCAGCGCCTCGAACGCGTTCGATCCGGACGTGACCGTGGCGGGCAAGACCGGGACCTGCTCCGGGGTCGGTTGGTTCGCCTCCTACGCGCCCGCCGACCGTCCAGAAGTCGTGGTGGTCGTGTTCGTGCAGGGAGGCAGCGGACACGTCGCCTCCGCCGTGGCCGGCCGTATCTACCAGAACCTCTACAAGCCCGCCGCCCCGCCACACGCTGTCGGCGGCGGGAAATAACCGCCCTTATCGCCCCAGCTCGATCTCCACGCGGCTGTTCTCGCCCGCCCGTACCTCGATCTCGCGCTCGACCGTGCGATAGCCCGGGCGCACGACCTCGAGGCGGTGGCGGCCGGGGGCGAGCCGAAGCGTCTCGACGCGGCGGCCCGATCCGCGCAGCTCGCCGTCGACGTACACGGAGGCATCGGACGGCTTGAGGTCGAGACGCAGCGTGGCCGCTTCCGCGTCGTCGCGCTCGTCCTCGACCTGGTCGTTCTCGTCGCGGTCGCGCCGCCCGTCGTAACGACGGTCGTCACCGCCGTAATTGCGGTCGTCGCGATCGCGCTCGTCTTCGCGGCGATATCCGCCCGGCTCGCCGATCACCTCGTCGGTGTCCTCGCCCGTGCCGCGGTCCATGACGTGATGGATCTTCAGCGTCTGGTCCACCGGCACGTACACGCGGAACTTGTGCGTGCGATACCCGTCGAGCTTGAGGCTGATCTCGTGGCGCCCCGGGGGCAGGTACAACCGCTGGAAGATGCCGTCGAAGTCGTCGGCGATCCCGGCGTAGTAGCCGTCCACGTACACGCGCGTCTGCTGGGGGTCGACGATCACGCGCAACGATCCGCTGTCGCGGTAGCGGCCGCGGTAGTAGTACGGCGCATAGCCGTAGGAGCCGCTGTAGTAGAACGGCGAGTACCCGTAGGCGCCGTAGTAGAAGGGATCGAAGGCGTCGTAGTAGTAGTTGCGGCCGTAGTAGTACGGCGAGCCGTAGTAGTAGTTGCGGCCGTTGAAATGGTCGCCGGTGCCGGTGCCCGGACGCGGGTGGCGCCTCTGCGCGTCGGTCTGGGGCGGCGAGGAATCGCGGCTGTCCCCCGACGACGAAGAAGACGAGGATGACGAGCTCCCCGATGAGCTCTGAGAGGCGCCGGAGTGATGCTCGCCGGCGCTCGACGAGCCACCACCGCCTCCCCCTCCCCGTGGTACGGCATGGTCCTGGACAGCGGACACGAGCGCGGGCACCGCAGTCAGGCCCAGGGTGAGTGCGAACGCCGTCCAACGTCCCCTCATCGCGACCTCCAGGTCAGATCGAGCTGACGACGGCCCGTGCAAGCCACGTACCGCCTGAGTGTGCGCCCATAAACCGGCCCAGATCAAGGGGTTCATCCGGCCGCCGCTCGGACACGCTGTCCGCGACGAGGGACAACCCGGCCTGCATCTGCGACCCCGGGATGACACGGCTATACTGCGCTCGCCGATGCCCCGCCTGCTCATCTCGTGCGGCGAAGCGTCGGGCGATCTCTACGGCGCGGAGCTCGTCCGCCATCTTCGTGAGCGCGTGGCCGCGCTCGACGTGCTCGGCCTGGGCGGCGACCGGCTGCAAGCCCAGGGGGCCTCCCTCTTCGCGCACGTGCGCGACCTCGGGGTGGTGGGGTTGCTGGAGGTCGTCTCCCATCTCCGCGACCTGCGGGCGGTCTTTCGACGCGTCCTCGACGAAGCCGACCGGCGCCCGCCCGACGCCGCCGTGCTCGTCGACTATCCCGACTTCAACCTCCGGCTGGCGCGGGAGCTCCACCGCCGCGGGATCCCGGTCATCTATTACGTTTCTCCCCAGCTCTGGGCCTGGCGGCGCGGACGCATTCACGACATCCGCGACTCCGTAGCCCGCATGCTCGTCATCTTCCCGTTCGAGGAGCAGCTCTATCGGGAGGCGGGCGTTCCCGTGACGTTTGTCGGCCACCCGCTCGTGAGCCTCGTGCATCCCGCGGCGGATCCCCTCGCTTTCCGATGCGATCTGGGCCTGGACCCGGACCGGCCCGTTGTCGCGCTGCTCCCCGGAAGCCGTCCCAAGGAGGTCGCGCACAACCTTCCCCCCATGGCGGCCTCCGTGGATGCGCTGGCCGCCGCCCGCCCCGACCTGCAGTTCGTCGCCGCGGTGGCGGCGTCCCTCGACCCTTCGGTCGTGAGCCGCGGCCTGGGGGACCGCCCGGTCACCGTCGTGCACGACCATACGCACGCCGTCCTTTCCGCGGCGACCGCCGCCATCGTCGCCTCCGGCACGGCGACCGTCGAGGCCGCGCTCCTGGGCGCGCCCATGGTCGTCGTCTATCGCCTCTCGCCCTGGACCTATCACCTGGGAAGACGACTGGTCCGCGTCCCGTATTACGCGATGGTGAACCTCATCGGCGGCCGCCGGGTCGTTCCCGAGCTGATTCAATCCGATTTCAGGGCGGACCGCGTCCTCGCCGAGATGCTCCCGCTTATCGAGGACACGCCGGCCCGGCGCCAGATGCAAAGCGACCTGGCCGCGGTTCGGGAGAAGCTGGGCGGCCCGGGGGCATCCGGCCGGGCGGCCGACGCCGTGGCGCCCTTTCTGAATGGAAAAAGCCTTGACACATCGCTGGTTCCATGAGACCGTCTCATGGAATTTCTAGCTCTTGCAGGGGGTGCGCATGCGTCGAGCGACGGCACCAGTCGTCCTGGCCGTAGCAGCCGCGGCTCTCGTGTCTTGCCATACGATCACGGAGGACCTGCCGAGCCATCCGTCCCCGGTCCAGGTCGGTGGTCCCGGTTCCATCCCGGTGATCGTCATCCCCGTGCCCGAACAGACGCCGGTGCCGGTCGTGCCGTCGCCTTCGTCGCCGATCGCGCCCTCGCCCAACCCGCGGCCGACGGCCACGCCCGACAGCGGCGGTGGCGGCGGCGAGCCTCCGGTCACGAACACGTCGCCCGTGGTGAAGGTGAACGCGCACGTCTACTTCATCGAGTGCGACGGAGCGCCCGTGCCGGGCAGCGGCGGCGCCGACTCGGGGCCCGTGGGCTGCCGGATACACTTCGACTGCACCGCCCGTGACTCCACGAACTCACCGACCGTCCCCCGCGGCAACCCGGTGTGGACCTACAGCAACCCGGGCCTCGTCAACGGAGGCAACACGGGCTTCAACCCCGTCGTCATCATGAAGGCGCCCGGCTGTTTCAATTACTACGCGGAAGTCGACGGCGTGAGGTCGGGCACCTCCGAGTTCTGCATCCATTAGCCGGTCCCTCCGTCCCCGGATGACCGCGGCGTGGGGCTGCCTCCCCGCGTCTGGACCATTGAACCCACTCCGGTCGGCTGCTATGATCCGCTTCCTGCCCCGATTCGGCTCCGCGGAGGTACCTCGATGGCGAAGCGGATCCTTGTGGTCGACGACGACGAGAACATCCTGAACCTCGAGAAGACCATCCTGGAGCAGAAGGGCTTCGACGTGACGGGCGCGGCGGGGGGAGCGGAAGCCTTGAAGGTCCTCGAGGACAAGGTGTTCGACCTCGTCCTGCTCGACGTGATGATGCCGGAGGTCGACGGCTTCGCGGTCTGCCGCCGGATCAAGGAAGATCCCCGCCTCAAGGACATCCCGGTGATCTTCCTGACCGCGAAGGGCGGCGGGGACGCGCTGGCGGAAGGTTTCGAGTCCGGTGCCGTCATGTACATCAACAAGCCCTTCACCGCGAACAAGCTCCTGACCATCGTGAACACGATGCTCGAATCCGGCAGCAACCTCTCTTGAATCCGCTGCCGCTCTATTAGGAATGCGCCCGGTCTAGACGAGGCGCATTCCTGAAGGGACGTCCAATGGATCCGATCCTCGACAAGGCGCGCGCGGCGCAGAACGCGCTCGAGCGCCTGATGAACTCCGTCCCCGGCTTCAAGGGCTATCGCGAGCGCGACCTGCGGCGCGACGCCGACCGCCTGCAGCGCGAGCACATCTCCGCGCGGCTGGAGGACGGCAAGAAGGCCCTCAACCAGGTGGCCAACGCCATCACGCGCGGCGGTGACCTCGACGTCATCAACGACGTGGAGACCGCGCGCAAGCGCCTGGACAAGGTCGCCAACCGGATCCGCTATGCGGAGCGCGGATACAGCGGGTTCTTCGACGCGGTGAAGGTGGACGAGACCGTCCTGGCCAAGGTGTATCAGTTCGACATGGGCCTCATCGAGGACGTCGACGGCGTGCGCGCGGGCGCGGCCGCCGCCGCGCAGGCCAGCGACGCCCGGGCGGCGGTGCAGGACCTGATCGGGCGGATCGACGCGCTGGATGCGCGGCTCTCCGATCGGGAGAACGTGCTGCGCGGCGTCAAATAGGGGGAGAGATGGCGGCGCTTCTCGAGGTCATCCAGCACTTCGACGACTCCGGGGCGGAGATCGTCCACCGCGAGCCTCCCACCGGCTCCGCCGATATCAAGCTCGGCGCCCAGCTCATCGTCCAGGACAACCAGTGGGCGGTCTTCTACCGTGACGGAAGGGCGCTCGACACCTTCACCTCGGGCCGTCACACCCTCACCACGCTGAACCTGCCGCTGCTCGGCAAGTTGGTCGGACTCCCTTTCGGCGGCAGATCGCCCTTCTAGGCCCAGGTCTACTTCATCAGCCGTCAGACCTTCACCGAGCTGAAATGGGGTACGAAGGAGCCGATCACCTTCCGCGACAGCGAGCTCACGATGGTGCGGCTGCGCGCCTTCGGACGCTTCTCCACGCGCGTCGCGGATCCCCAGATCTTCCTGCACCAGCTCGTGGGCACGAAGGGCCGCTATACGACACAGGCCATCGAGGACTTCCTGCGCGACCTGTGCGTGGCCCGCCTCAACGACCTGCTGGGCGAGACCCTCAAGACGATCCTGGACCTGCCCCGCTACTACGACGAGCTGGCGGGCGGGCTCAAGGGGCGCGTGGCGGACGACTTCGGCAAGTACGGCCTCGAGCTCGTGGACTTCCTCATCGGCGCCATCACCCCGCCGGAGGAAGTGCAGAAGATGATCGACGAGCGCGCGGGCATGGGCGCGATCGGCGACATGCAGAGATACATGGCCTTCAAGGCCGCGCGCGGGATCGAGGCCGCCGCGAACAACCCGGGCGATGCGGGCAATGCGGCCGGGCTCGGGCTGGGCGCCGGCATCGGCATGATGATGCCGGGCATGATCGCGGGCGCCATGGGAGGGTCGGGTCGCGGGCCCGGCGGCGGGGGGCCGGTGCCGTCCGGCGGCGCGGCCGGCACCACGCCGTGTCCGAAGTGCCAGTCGCCGGTGCCGGCGGGAGCGAAGTTCTGCGGCAATTGTGGGACCGTGATGGCGGCGGGGGGCGTCTGCGCGAAGTGTCAGACGCCGCTCACCCCGGGCTCGAAGTTCTGCGGCAACTGCGGACAAGCCGTGGCCGCGGCCGCCGCCTGTCCCAAGTGCAACACTCCCGTGGTGCCGGGCGCGAAGTTCTGCGGCAACTGCGGGCAGAGCCTCGGCTGATCCCTCCTTACGGGAGAACCGCGCGGAGCCATCCTCCCCACAGGGGCGCGAGGAGCGCCTTGAGCACCACGTCCACGACCAGCGCGGCTCCGGCTGCGATCATCAATGGAGTCGACGAGGGCGAGGGGGCGCCCGTCGGCCTCAGACGCCGCAGCAGCGGCTGGGCCAGCACGACCCCGAGCACGCTGAAGGCGGCCACGCGCGCGATCGCCCAGGGTTGCCATCCGAGGAGCACGACCGCCCAGAGGGGAGCGCCCGCACGCGCCAGGGACGCGACGTAGAACCCCATGTAGTTCATCAGCACCGCCCCCATCGCGATGGACAGCACGCTGGCCGTGACCAGGCTCAAGACCACGAAGGCCGCGAGGTGGAGGGCGTGCTGGGGAATGAAGAGCCGGGGGGACCCTTCGCTCCCCACACCCGTCCGGATCCACGCGAACATCTCATCCCGATACTCGGGCCCGTGCAGGACCAGGGCCCCGGGCGGGTGCGGCCACAGCGTGAAGGTGACGGTCCCGGCCACGGCGAGGGCGGCCGCCCAGGCGAGCATCACGATCACGGCCTGTCTCTGGTCGCCGCGCCGGAGCAGGAGGACCATCGCCGTGTAGGCCGGCGCCGCGTTCAGGATCGGCAGCAGCCAGGGCACACCCAGGGCGAGCCCGAGCGGATACGACGCCACGGCCGCGAGGACGACGATCAGGCCCAACCGCACGGCTCAGTGTAAGGCGCCTACTTCCAGGCGTTCATGCGCCGTAGCAGCTGGTCGATGCTGAGCAGCCGCCGCTTGCCGTCCGAGTCGCGGCGGAACACCGCCTGGTCCCAGCCGATCATCCCGACGGGGGTGTAGGTGTCCGCGCCGATCTTCAAGCGCCCGCCGGACACGAGCTTGAGGAACACTTTTTCGTACGCGGATCGGGTCAGGCGCCGATCAGGGAAGGGGACGGGCATTTCCCGCCCGCGCCGCTCGTGGCGGCGGCGCTCGACCGCGCGGACACGCTGGCGTCCGCGCACCGCCGTCGCCGGGGCCAGCGGATTGTCCGCGCGACGCCGTGGGCGTGGTGTCTTGGCCGCCCCCCCATTTCCGCGCGGGGAGGCGACGACGGGCACCTGTCCCCGCATCGACGGCAAGGCCGCGGCGCGGGCGCCGCCGTTGCCCCGGCGCTTCGGAGCCGCGAGGGTGGCGGCGGGTTTGCGCGGTGGAGTCCCGGTCTTCGGGAGCTCGAGTGGCGGTGGAATGTCGCCGGCCAGGTAGCTCGCGCGGTCCTGCTCGCGCCGGGCCACGAACGCCTGGTAGCTGCCGTCGTGACCCCGATGAGCGGAAGGCGAAGGCAGCGTGCCCCGCGCCAGCTCCTCGATGCCCGGAAGCACCGTGCCCCACGCGCACAGCCGGCCGACGTCCTCGTAGGCGGCGGGGCGATCGGGCAGCTCGAGCATGCTCGGCGCGCGACCGCTCAGGATCGCGAACAGGTGGCGCCCGGTGAAGGGATCGGAATAGCGGCGGATCCCACGGCGGAAGTACCACGCCACCTTCCGGGCCATGTCGCGCAGCGACATCCGGCGGCCATCCCGCGCGTCCCAGATGCGCGCATCGATGTCGCAGGTGTAGGGACTCTGTGGGTACTGGAAATCCTTCGTGAGCCATCCCTTCCGGGTCGTGTGCTTGCCGGGCACCACGCCCGCGACGACGGGGATGGGGCGGAGGTCCAGCTCCTCCAGCTCGTAGGAGGGCCAGGCCGTCACGTCGCGGACGACGCCCACGATCAGGGCGGCCGTCGCCATCATGAGGCCGGGGTCGGGCGTGAAGTCTACGGTGACCTCGATCCGCTCCTGGCGCGGCCGGACGCCGACCCCCGTGGACCGCCGGTTGGTCCCCACCACCGCGACCGGGACGGGGAGGATGTACGTGAGCAGCAGCGCCAGCTTCTGGATGTTGCGGTGGGCGTCCTGCTGGTGCCGTTTGAGCTCGAACGAGATGTTGTAATGGGCGCTGTACGCCTTGAGGCGCACGTGGTGACCGGTGCGCTGCTCCCATTTCGTGAGCTGGTCGCGCACGAACTGGATCTGCTCCCAGAGGTTGCGCACCATGCGCGCGGTCGAGCCGGGCGCCAGCTCGATCACCGGGGTGACGACCTCGATGACCCCGCGGTCGAAGTAGACGGCGCCGCCGGTCGGGAGCTGAAGCGAGCTGCGCGTCCGCCTCAGCAGCGGGACGTCGATGAAGGCGGTCGGATCCTTCCAGTAGGCGCGGGGGTCGATCTCGACGCCGTCGAGGACGACGTTGAACTCCGCCTCCATGCCCGTGACCGGCATGTTCAATCGTCCGGACTCACGGAGGCGCCCGCGCCCCCGTCGTGCCTGCCTCGCCTCCGTCTTCCAGTTTGTCTGCACCGTTTACAAGCCAGGCAAAAAGCCGACCCCGGACACTTCGCCGTCCGGCGTCAGGCAACTGATGGATCCGAAAGCAGCGGCGCCCCTGCCGCCTCGCCGCCCTCCCCGCTGACCGACCGTTGGCTTCCCACAAGAAAGCAGGAATCGGGCCACCATCTCCGGGGGCGGCCGGATCGAGGGGACGGATCGATCAGGACTCGGAATGCGGCGCGTCGGCATCGCTACGCTCGGATTCGGGCAGGTTCGTTTCGGTGGGCCAGCCCCGGCGGTCGCCCCTCCGCCTCTCCTCGAACGCGAACCGGGGCACTTGCTGGGGAGCCTCCAGCCGATCCTCGTTGATCTCGCGTGGCACGAGGGTCACGAAGCCCAGATCGAGGTGCATGTGATCGTCCGCCTTCCCGATCTCGTGTCCATAGGGCATCACCCACCAGTCGTCCGACAGCTCCTCCGCCACGCGGTTGTAGGTCTCGATGGCGTTCTGGTCGCGGAGCACCACCGAGCCCACGCGATAGAGGTCCACGGCCGTGCCCCACATGTGGGGGGTCGCCCCGATGGAGAGCTTGTGCGCCGGCGAGCGATAGCCGCCGTTGACGGCGATGTGCAGCGGCGTCCCCACCGCTTCCCGCAAGCGCTGCAGGTAGAAGGCGAGCAGCCGCACCGCGCAAGGCACGTACCGCGGATAGTTGCGCAGCCGCTGCGCTTCCTTGAGGTCCACGAGCAGGAACTCGTTGAGGCCGAACTGCGAGGTCACCCGGATGTCCCGGGCCGCCTCGTGCGAGGGCACCTCGTAGAAATACCGCGGCAGCCGGTGCTGGCGCCCCTGCTTGTCCTCCGCCATCTCGTGCGGGCGCAGCAGTGACCGCACCTCGGCGTCGAGGTCGAAGGCGTCCACGACCTTCAGCCCGAACTCTCGTTCCATAGACAATTCAGGGGGGTGGCCATTACGTACATCCTCGGAACAGCCGTATGCATCCCCCTGCGCCTTCGGCTCCCCCCCCACCGCTCGCGGCGAAGTGAATCCGCCGCTCGCTGCTTTTGGTTTCGATCGTACATCGCCCGAGGCGAGCGCGGGCGGAGAATCTAGGGGTTCATGGCGGCCAGGCACTCGTAGATGTCGCGGGAGACATCCGCCACCGCGGTGCTGCGCGGGGTCTCGCTGTGGAACTGGGTCAGGATCACCAGGGCGTACGGCTTGCGGTTCTCGAGGTACACGATGCCCGCGTCGTGGTGAACGGTGGCGATGTTGCCGGTCTTGTGGGCCACGCGCGCGGCCTGGGGCAGGCCGGCGGGGATGCCCCCCTTGAAGCGCTGGTCGTGCAGGATCTTCAGCATCTCCGCCGAGGCCTCCCCGCCGTAGGCCTTGCCTTCGGCGAGCGCGCGCAGCAGCTTGAGCAGCCCGGCCGCGGTGACCTCGTTGTTGATCCCGGCCTCGAAGGCGGCCTGATCCTCGACGCCCCGGACCACCTTCATCCCCTCGATGCCCAGCTCGGCCAGGGCGGTCTGGATCGTGGACACGCCCAACACGTCGACCAGCAGGTTCGTCGCGAAGTTGCTCGACGTCGTGATCATCGCGTACGCGAGCTGCTGGACGGTCATGGTGCGGCCGAGGTTGCGGTAGAGGTCGGGATCGGCGTCGCGGTCGAAGTCGAGCATGTAGAGCTGGTCGTTCACGACGCTGCGGAACTTGTTGCGCACGTGCACGGGGGCGTCGAGGGTCAGCTCGCCCCGGCCCACCTGGCGATAGACGCCGAGGAGCACGGCCAGCTTCATGGTCGAGGCGGCGTGGAAGTACTCGTCCGCGTTGTAGGCCCACTGCAGCGTGGTCTCGGAGTCCCAGAAGGCGATCCCCAGCCTCTCCAGGCCGTGCCGCTCGCGGATGGCCAGCACGCTCGCGTAGAGGGAGATCTCCGCGCGGGCGATGGAAGGGGCGGGTTCGTTCACACTTCCTCGAAGTGGGTGAGGCGCTTGAAGAGGCGATAGCGGGCGTCGATCTCGGGACGGGACAGGGTCAGCAGCCGGTCGAGGCTGAAGGCTTCGACGCAGAAGGAGGCGAGCGTGCTCCCCATGACGACGGCGCGGCGCAAGGCCGCCTCGTCCACCTTGGGCGTGCCGGCCAGATAGCCGAGGAAACCGCCCGCGAACGTGTCCCCGGCCCCCGTGGGATCGAAAACCTCTTCGAGCGGGTAGGCCGGCGCCGCGAACGAGCCCTCCTCGCTGAACATGAGCACGCCGTGCTCGCCCTTCTTGATGACGAGGGTGCGCGGACCCAGGGCGCGGATGGCCCGCGCGGCCTTGACGACGTTCCACTCGCCGGAGAGCTGGCGCGCCTCCGCGTCGTTGATGAGCAGGACGTCCACCGCGGCCAGCGTTCGGCGCACCTCGTCCGGCTTGCCCGAGATCCAGAAGTTCATCGTGTCGCAGGCGACGAGGCGCGGACGCTCGACCTGGTCCAGGACCTGCCGCTGCAGCACGGGGTCGATGTTGCCCAGGAACACGTGCTCGGAGCGGCGATAACGGTCGGGGATGCGCGGCTTGAAGAACTCGAACACGTTGAGGTCCGTGCACACCGTCTCGCGCGAGTTGAGGTCGTAGGAGTACTTGCCCTGCCAATGGAAGGTCTTGCCCGCGGTCCGCTCCAGGCCTTCGAGGTCGATGGGCCGGCCCTGGAAGGCCGCCATCGCCGCCGGGCCGAAGTCGTCCCCCACCACCGCCACCAGGTTGACGGGGGCGAAGAACGCCGCCGCCACCGAGAAGAACGACGCGCTGCCTCCCAGCACCTTCTCCGCGCGGCCGAACGGGGTCTCGACGGTGTCGTACGCCACGCTGCCCACGACCAGGATCGACATGGCTCCTCGCTCCGTTACTTGATGTACTTCCCGATGATCGGGGCCAGTTCGCGCTTGACCTGCGGAGGCACCAGCTCGGGCGCGGTCACCAGGGCGTGGGAGAGGGCACTCGCGCATTCGCAGCGCCGTGCGACGTCCGGAAGGCCCTTCACCGCCGCGCGCAGCACGCCCTTGGCGGTGGCGGCATTGGCGACGAGGTTCTTGATGATCTCGTCCGCGGTCACGGCGTCGTGGTCCGGGTGCCAGCAGTCGTAATCGGTCACCATCGCGAGCGTCGAGTAGCAGACCTCCGCCTCCCGCGCCAGCCGCGCTTCCGTGAGGTTGGTCATCCCGATGATGTCCATCCCCCACGACCGGTACAGCTCGGACTCCGCGCGCGTGGAGAACTGCGGGCCTTCGATGCAGATGTAGGTGCCACCCTCGTGCACGGTCGCGCCCGCGGTGCGGCCGGCCGCCCCCAGCACCCGGCCGAGTTCCGCGCAGAACGGATGCGCGAAGGCCACGTGGGCGACCAGCCCTCGCCCGAAGAAGGTCGAGGCCCGCTTGAAGGTCCGGTCCACGAATTGATCGGGGATCACCAGGTGCAGCGGCGCGTACTTCTCCTTGAGCGAGCCCACGGCGGAGACGGACAGGATGCGCTCGACCCCCAGCGTCTTGAGCGCGTACACGTTGGCCTGGAAGTTGATCTCGCTGGGCAGGAGGCGGTGCCCGCGGCCGTGGCGGGGTAGGAAGGCGACCTTCCGCCCCTCCAGTGTCCCCAGGAGGATGCCGTCGGAGGGCGGACCGAACGGCGTTTCCACCGCGATCTCGCGCGCGCCGGTCACTCCCTCCATCTCGTACAGGCCGCTGCCGCCGATGATCCCGATCTGGGCTGCCGGCTCGCTCAAGGATCGACCTCCAGGGTGTAGCCGTCGCCTTCGCGCCGCACGCGTCCGACCGGCGTGCGCGCGTCATGATAGAAGAGGATGCGCCAACCACCCTCCACGGCCGCGTGGAGGAGCTGCCGCTTGGCCTCCAGGGAGGCGACCGGGAACAGGTCGTAGCCCATCACGAAGGGCAGGGGCAGGTGCCTCGCGGTGGGCAGGAGGTCCGTGGGCACCACCAGCGTCTCCCCGCCGCTCTCGACCACCACCATCTGATGGTGGGTCGTGTGACCGCCGACACGTACCGCGCGCACGCCCGGCGCCACCTCGGTCTCGCCGTCGATCAGGTCGAGCTGGTGCGCCTCCGCGACGGGCACGAAGTCGTCCTCGCGATAGGAGGCGCGGCTTCTCTCGTGGGGATGCCTCGCGTCCTCCCACTCGCCGCGCTGGACGACGTAGCGGGCGCGCGGGAACGTGGGCACCACGCCATCGCCCTCGCGGCGCGTGTTGCCGCCGGCATGGTCGAAGTGCAGATGGGTGTTGACCACCACGTCGACGTCCTCCGGACCGAGGCCGCGTGCGCGCAGGCCGCCGATGAGCGTGGTGGAGCGGTCGATCCCGTACATCCGGACCTCCTTCTCGCTCCAGCGGTCGCCCATCCCGGTGTCGACCAGCACCCGCTTCCCGCCCGACTCGATCAGCGCGACGTTCAGGCCGAGGGTCACGCGGTTGCGCTCGTCGGGCGGGTCCCTCTTCTCCCACACGACGCGCGGCACCACGCCGAACATCGCGCCCCCGTCCAAAGCGATGGTGCCGTCGTGGAGGACGCTCACGCGTGCGTCCCCGACGGTGAAGGAGGGGCTCGCCTCCGTCACCGCGCGTCCTCCTTCAGCTCGAGCAGGACGCCGGCGGCGCCGCGGGGATGGACGAACGCGACCCGGCACCCGCCCGCGCCCACGCGCGGGGTCTCGTCCAGCACGGGAATGCCGCGGGCCTTGAGCTCGGCCAGGGCGGCGTCGATGTCTTCCACGAGCACGCAGACATGGTGCAGCCCCGAGCGCTTCTCCAGGAAGCGCGCGATGACGGAGGAGGGGTCGGTCGGCTCCAGCAGCTCGAGATGGGATTCGCCCACGGCCAGGAAGGCGGCGCGGACCTTCTCCGTCGGGACATCGTGACGCGCTTCGACGGCAAACCCGAGAGCCTCGTACGCCTGCACCGCTGCCGCGAGATCCTTCACGGCAATCCCGAGATGGTCGATCTTTTTTATCCTCATCTTTTCAAGTCAGGGGGGGCACTTGCGCTCACTGCGGTCGCCGCTGCGCGGCCCCCCCTGAAACCCCCCTCGCGACGCGCCGCTCTGCGAGCGCCGCCTCGCTCTACGTGCCACCTCATCACAGGCCCACCTTCTTCAGCACTTCGTCGGTCGCGGTGAAGGGGTCCGTCTCACGCGCGGCCAGGCGGTCGAGGATCCGCTCGCGCTCGGCGTCGCCCAGGGCGCGCTCGTCGAGTCGGCGCAGGACCCGCTCCCGCAGGGTCTCCTCGAACTGCTGCCGCAGGTGGGCGCGTTGCTTCCGCGCCAGGAGGCCCGACTTCTCGGCGCGGCCTCGGAAGCTCTCGATGGCCGTGAGCACCTCGTCGATCCCTTTGTCTTCGGTGGCCACCGTCTTCACGATCTCGGGCATTTCCGCTTCCGGCCCCGACATCGAGAGCATCGAGTGCAGCTCCGTGATCAGGCGATCCACTCCCTCGCGATCGGCCTTGTTCACGACGAAGACGTCCGCGATCTCCATGATCCCCGCCTTGAGGGCCTGGACCTCGTCCCCGAGGCCGGGCACGAGCACGACCAGGCAGACGTCCACCGTCCCCACGATCTCGACCTCGCCCTGGCCCACGCCGACCGTCTCCACCAGCACCACGTCCTTCCCGGACGCGCTCAGCACGGTGATGGCGTGCGCGGTGGCGGCGGCCAGGCCGCCCAGGTGCCCGCGCGTCGCCATCGACCGGATGAACACGCCCGCATCGACCGCGTGCGCCTGCATGCGGATGCGGTCGCCCAGTATCGCCCCACCCGTGTAGGGAGAGGTGGGATCGACCGCGATCACGCCGACGGTTTGGCCCTGTGCGCGCAGGTGCGCAGTCAGGCGATCGACGAGGGTGGACTTGCCCGCCCCCGGCGGTCCCGTCACGCCCACCACGAGGGCGCGGCCCGCGTGCGGGAACAGCGCGGACAGGAGGGGCGCCGCCACCGGCGCGCCGTCCTCGATGAGGCTGATGGCTCGCGCCACCGCCCGCACGTCACCCGCGAGCACGCCGCGCGTCAGCTCGGCGGGCTCTCTCAGCGGACCATCCCTTTGAGATGCAGGAGCTCGCGCGCGATGACCAGGCGCTGCACCTCGCTCGTGCCCTCGCCGATCGTGCCGAGCTTGCTGTCCCGCAGGTAGCGCTCGACCGGGTAGTCCTTGAGGTACCCGTAGCCGCCGTGGATCTGCACCGCGTCCAGCGCGATCTCGACCGCGGCCTCGCTGGCGAAGAGCTTGGCCATCGAGGACTCGACCTTGTGCTCCTTCCCGGCGTCGCGCAGCGACGCGGCGTGCCAGGCGAGCAGGCGCGAGGCGCTCACCTTGGTGGCCATGTCCGCGATCTTGAACTGGATGGCCTGGAAGTCCGCGATGGCATGGCCGAACTGCCGCCGGCCCTGGGCATAGGTCATCGACGCTTCCAGCGACGCCTGGGCGATCCCGACGGAGAAGGCGGCGATCCCGATCCGGCCGCGATCCAGGATCTTCAGCGTGTCCACGAAGCCGTGGCCCTCCTGGCCCAGGAGGTTCTCCGCGGGCACGCGGCAATCCTCGAAGATGAGCTCGGAGGTGTCCGAGGAGCGCACGCCGAGCTTGTCCTCCTTCTTGCCCGACCGGAAGCCCTTCATCCCGCGCTCCAGGATGAAGGCGGAGATACCCTTGTTGCCCCGGGCGCGATCGGTGACGGCCATGACCACGGCCGTGTCCGCCACGCGTCCGTTGGTGATGAACGTCTTGGATCCGTTGAGGACCCAGTCCGTTCCGTCGCGCACGGCGGTCGTCTTCGTCCCTCCGGCGTCCGAGCCGGCGCTGTTCTCCGTCAGCCCCCAGCAGCCGACCTTCTCCCCCCGCGCGAGCGGGGTGAGGTGCTTCTTCTTCTGTTCCTCGCTGCCGGCCAGGAAGATGTGCCCCGACGAGAGGCTGTTGTGGGCGGCGACGGAGAGCGCCACTCCCGCGTCGACGCGCGCGAGCTCTTCCATGACGATCGCGTAGTCGAGGGTGGACATCTCGGAGCCGCCGTACTGAGCCGGCCAGACGACGCCCATGAGACCCAGCGCGCCGAGCTTCGTGAACACCTCGCGCGGGAACTCCTGCTTCTCGTCCCATTCGCGCGCGTGGGGACCGATCTCCGCCTCCGCGAACTCCCGGACGGTCGTCTTGAGGAGCTGTTGCTCCTCGCTGAGACTGAAGTCCAAAGGGGCCCTCCCTCCAGGTAATCTAGCACCTTGAGGCTTCTCGGCCGCTTGCTCCTCGTCGGCGTGCTGGGCGCTTTCGCGCTCGGCGGCTACCTCTGGATGGGCTTGCCCGGGCGGGGCGACGTGCACGCGCTGGCCAGCAGCAACCCCGGCACCACCGGGGTCATGCGTCAGCGCGAGGCGGAGGCGCGCGCGGCCGGGCGCTCCTCCCGGCGCATCCAGAGCTGGGTCCCGATCTCGCGCATGTCGCGGCACCTCGTGCATGCCGTGCTCTCGTCGGAAGACCAGAAGTTCTTCGGCCACCAGGGCGTGGACTGGGACGCGATCGAGAAGTCGGTGCAGGAGGACCGCAAGGAGCGGCGTCTTGTACGCGGCGGCAGCACCATCACCCAGCAGCTCGCCAAGAACCTCTACTTCACGACGCACAAGAGCCTGCTGCGCAAGGTGCGCGAGCTGATCGTCGCGCGCTGGCTGGAGGAGGACCTCAGCAAGCGCCGCATCCTGGAGCTCTACCTCAACGTCATCGAGTGGGGTGACGGCGTGTACGGCGCGGAGGCGGCCGCCCAGCGCTACTTCGGCAAGCCCGCCTCCGCCCTCGACGCCGACGAGGCGGCGGGGCTGGCCGCGATGATCCCCAATCCCCGGCGGATCAACCCGCGCGTGAATGCCGGCCGGTTTGGGCGCGCGCAGCGACGCGTCGTGTGGCTGATGGCGCACGCCGGGTACCTGAGTCGTTCCGGCCTGGGCGCGGAGCCGCCAGCGGAACCGGTCGAGGAGGACGAGCCGGCCCCGCCGGAGACGCCTCGCGAGCCCATCCCCTCCGGCCCCGTCTCGCCCGCCGAGCCCACCGAGCCCGTCGTGCCCGCCACGCCCGAACCAACGCCTTCGCCGGTGTAGCATAGGCGGTTGCGAGGGCCTATGGAGAGACGCTGTCCCGACTGCGGCGCTGCCCTTCCCCAGGGCGTACCGGTGTGGGTCCGGCACCTGAAGGTGGCGGACGCCATGACCGTCGAGCCGGTGACCATGGGGCCCGAAGACAGCCTGATGCGGGCGGTCGAGCTGATGCAGAAGAACGGGATCCGCCGCATCCCCATCGTGGTGGCGGACCATCTGGTCGGGATCCTCGCCCAGGGCGACCTCAACCGCGCCCAGCCGTCCGCGCTGTCGGACTCCCAGGACGAGTTCACGCGCGTGATGGAGGGCACGCCCGTCTCGCGCCTCATGATCCAGAACCCCGTGACGGTGTCCGAGGAGACCCCGTTGTCCGACGCGGCCCAGACGCTGCATACGATGAAGTTCGGCGCCCTGCCCGTCACCCGGGATGGCCGTCTGGTGGGGATCCTGACCGACAGCGACCTCCTCCGGTGCCTCCTCGACCTCCTCGCCCACGGCGGATGAGCGGCAGCTTGACCGCGTCCGGCGCGGCGGGCGCGCCGGAGGCGGCGCTGCCCGCCCCCGACGTCGAGACCTCGTCGGAAGGCTATGCGCGCCGCTTCTCCGGCGCAGTCGGGGCGTGGTTCCTCGAGGCGCAGGCCCGCATCGCGCTGGCCCTCCTCGCGCCGTGGCCGCGCGCGCGCGTGCTCGACGTCGGGGGAGGTCACGCCCAGCTCACCGGCCCGCTCGTCGACGCGGGCTACGACGTCACCGTGTACGGCAGCTCCGATCTCTGCGCCGCGCGCGTGCGTCCGTGGACCGAGAACGGACGGGCGCGGTTCCTGGCCGGCAGCCTCGAGCGCCTGGCCGCCGCCGACCGCGCGTTCGACCTCGTGATCTCGTTCCGGCTCCTCCCGCACCTCGCGGACTGGCGGGGGCTCGTGGGCGAGCTGGGCCGCGTGGCCGACCGGGCCGTGCTCGTGGACTACCCGACGCGCCGCAGCCTCAACGCGATCGCGGGCCCCCTCTTCGAGGTCAAGCGCGGCGTGGAGGGGAACACCCGGTCCTTCACCGTGTTCGCGGACGCCGAAGTGCGCGCCGCCTTCACCGCCTGCGGCTTCGAGCCGACGGCGCGCGAGCCCGAGTTCGTGATGCCCATGGCGCTCCACCGCGCGATCGGCGTCGCGTCCCTGTCCCGGCTGACGGAAGGCGCGTCCGCGGTGCTCGGCCTGCGCAAGGCGGTGGGGTCGCCGGTCATCCTGCGGGCGGAGCGACGTGGCTGAAGCGCTGGCCTCGGCGGCGCCCGCGCCGGAGCCGTGGGCGCTCGCGCTGTTCCGCCGCTCCGTCCTCAAGCAGCGCAAGTACGCCGAGATCGCCGCGGCCCTGGGCCCGACCGACGGCCTGCGTTGCCTGGACCTCGGCTCAGACAACGGCGTGGTCAGCCTGTTGCTGCGCCGCGCCGGCGGACGATGGGCCTCCGCCGACCTCACCGAGGAGGCGGTGGCCTCCATCCGCGGCCTCGTGACGACGGACGTGCACCGCACGGACGGCGTGCGGCTGCCCTTCGGCGAAGCCGAGTTCGATCGCGTGGTCGTGGTGGACATGCTCGAACACGTGGCGGATGACGCCGTCTTCGCCGCCGAGCTGGCCCGCATCACACGCCCCGGCGGCCGCCTGGTCGTAAACACGCCGCATCTGAAGCGAAGCGCGCTGCGTCGCGTGCGCCATGCCCTCGGCCAGACGGACGAAAAGCACGGCCACCGCCGGCCCGGCTATACCGCCGAGGGCCTGGGCGCGCTGCTCGCCCCCGGTTTCGCCCTGGAATCGCATCACACCTACTCGCGCTTCTTCTCCGAGCTCGTGGACACCGTCATCAACGCGGGCCTGGGCGCGCTCGGAAAGCGCTCCTCGGCCAAGGGAATGGTGGTGACGGGCGACGACGTGGGCCGCCATCGGAAGCTGTTCCGCGCGTACGGGGCGATCTACCCCGGAGTATGGCTCGTCTCCCGCCTCGACGCCCTGGTGCCGGCGTCGGGCTACATGCTCGTCGCCACCGCGCGGCGGCGAGGCTGAGATGCCGCCGAAACGGTTCGGGCGCTACGAGGTCCAGCGCGAGATCGGCGAGGGCGCGATGGGCCGCGTGTATCGCTGCTTCGACCCGATGATGAAGCGCGTGGTCGCGGTGAAGACGGTCAAGAAGGAGTTCCTCACCCGCGAGACCCGCGAGGAGTACCTGCGCCGGTTCCGCCGCGAGGCGCAGGCCGCCGGGCGCCTCTCCCACCCGAGCATCGTGAGCGTCTTCGACGTCGGCGAGGACTACTTCGTCATGGAGTACCTCGAGGGATCCTCGTTGCAGGTCATCCTGCGCGACCGGGGGCAGATCCCCGTGGACGAAGCGGTGCGCATCCTGACCCCGCTCGCGGACGCGCTCGACTACGCGCACCGCTCGGGGATCGTCCATCGCGACATCAAGCCGGGGAACGTGTTCGTGCTCGCGGACGGGCGGCCCAAGCTCATGGACTTCGGAGTCGCTCACCTCGAATCGTCCGCCATGACCGCCCAGGGCCACTTCTTCGGCTCTCCCTCCTACATGGCCCCGGAGCAGGTCTCGGGGGGGGACGTCGCGGCCGCGGCGGACCTGTTCTCTTTGGGGGTGGTGGCCTACGAGATGGTGACGGGCCATCGTCCGTTCGAGGGCGCGAGCATCACCGCGATCATGTACCGCGTCGTCAACGAGGATCCGCCCGCCCCCCGCCAATGGGACTTCGACCTGCCGCCCGTCTACGACGACATCTTCAAGCGGGCCCTTAGCAAGAACCCGGCCGAGCGCTACCCCGACGCGGCGGCGCTGGTGCGCGCGCTCGAAAAGCGCGAGTTCGTGCCCGCCCCCGTGGACCTGCTCACGGAGCTGGAGGAGACGCTCAGTCCGAGCGAAGCGCGCGCGCTGGCCGCGGCGACCGCCGCGGGGGGCATTACCCCGGTGCCACCCGAGCTCATGGCCGCGGTGGAGACGACGGACCTCCAGTCGGCGCTCGGGCTGTCCACGCCTCCGGCGCGCGCGCCGCACCGCCGCGGCTGGGTGCTGGCCGGGGCCGGCCTGGCCGCGGGCCTGCTCGCCCTGTACCTCGCGCGCGGCTCCGACCCCCCTCCGCCCTCGGCGGCGCTCCCCGCCCGGCCGGGAGGGCTGCGCGTCGAAACGGATCCGCCGGGCGCCACCGTCTACATCGACGGGGAGAACGCGGGCCCGTCGCCGGTCGCGCTGGCCCGCGTCCGTCCCGGCGTTCACATGGTGCGCGTGGCCCGCGACGGCTACGCGCCGGCGGGCCTCACCCTCGAGGTCCGCAACGGCGAGCCGCTCCTGCCCTTGCGCTTCGTGATGGAGCCTCTCACGGCCAAGCTGCGCGTGCGCTCCGAGCCCGCGGACGCGCTCGTGCGCCTCGACGGCCAGCCTCCGTCTCGAGCGACGCGGATACGCGTCGGCCAGCCAAGTTGTGGACGGGCGCGCCGGGGAGACCGTGGATGTGTCACTGCGCCTTCACCACGAGGCGCCCGACTCGCTGTCCACACCGGCCCCGCCGCTGGCGGAGGGCGACCTCGTTCCACTCGACGCCACCGTCGTCCAGCCGCGGAAGGTCAGCAAGAACGACTCACCCTCGTATCCTCGGGAGGCGGAGCGCCAGCGGCTCCAGGGGTCGGTGACCGTCGACATCCTGGTGGATGAGAACGGCCGGGTGCAGGATCCGCACGTGGTCGAGTCCGCCGGAACAGTGCTCGATCGGGCAGTCCTATCGGCCCTAAGCGGCTGGCGCTACGAGCCCGCGCGCAAAAACGGCGTCAAGGTCAAAGTACGTATGCAGGTCAGGACCACCTTCAAGCAACCCTGACCGCGATCCGCGCGCGAGGCACGGGCCGATCAGTCTGCGATTGAAAGAAGAGCCTCCAGCGACGCGCCCGGCGCGAGCTCCTCGGGCGCGCGCCCGCGGCGGAAGACGCGGGCGCCGGCCGCGCCCCCGATCTGCCCATCGGCGTCCTCGATGCGCAGCCAGGCCCCCTCGCGCAGGCCGACCACGGCCACGTCGTTCTCCTCGAGGAACTCGCGGATGCGGTCCTCGCGCGTCTCCCCCATGTGGCGCGACTCCGGATCGGGGTCGAGGTAGTGCGGATTGATCTGGAAGGGGACGAGGCCCAGGGCCTCGAAGCGGGCCGGCTGCACGATCGGCATGTCGTTGGTGGTCTTGATCGTGGGACAGGCGATGTTGACGCCCGCGCTGGCGCCCAGGTACGGCAGGCCCGCACGGGCTCGCGCTCGCAGCGGCTCGAGCAGGGCGGCCTCCTGCAGCGTCTTGAGGAGCCGGAAGGTGTTGCCTCCGCCGACGAACACCGCTTCCGCGGACTGGACGGCGCGCCGGCCGCTCTCGTCGGCGGTGAGGGCTTTCACCTCGATCCCCTCGGACACAAAGCGGGCGCGCGCCTTGGCCGCGTAGGCCACGCGGTCGTGCAGCGCGAACGGCACGAAGAGCAGCCGCTTCACCCCGCCGAAGAGGGCGCGGACCTCGGGCATGGCGTGGTCGAGATACCCCTGTCCGTGGTTCGTCGAGTTGCTCAGCAGGAGCAGGCGTCGCATTCCGGTTTCCTATCTCAATCGGCGCTCGGCATAGAAGCCGGCCAGCGCCGCGCGTTCCGTGCCGATGCGGGCCAGGTCCCATCCGAACTCGTGGGCCATGACGGAGGCGACGACGCCGACATCTTCCGATGCCGGCTCGCCCGCCGTGCCCAGGTCGAGACGACGCAGCACGGCGTCGGCGAGCGAGAGCGCCATCTCCTTCTGCACGGCCGTGCGCGCGCGGTCGCGCAGCGAGCCTTCGAGGAGGCGCGCCTCGGGCAGGGGGACGACGGCCGTACGGCTCGCGACGTGCGGGCGCTCCAGCCGCTCCTCGATCACGTCCACCGCCTGCTCCGCGACGGCGCGCGCGGTCGTGTATTTCGCGGCCACCACCGTGAGCAGGCCCGGCACGCCGTGCTCGTGGTCGTGATCGATCAGGCGTGAGCGCGTCACCAGGCCGCTTCCGTTGCCCGTGCCCGGCACCACGCCCTGGTGAACGAGCGACACGTCGGCGGCTTCCAGCCCCGCCCAGGGAAAGGCGCGGGCCGCCTCGGCCAGGAAATCGGCGGCCAGATCCGGCGCCGGCGTCGTCACGGGGGCGTACGCGGTGCCGAGGATGGTGCGGTCGCGCCAGGGCACCGCGAAGAGGTACCGGCCGCCGCTGCGGACTCCGACGGCCACGTCCCGCGCGATGGCCCGGCGCAGGACCAGGTTGACCGCGCGCAGCGGCGTCACCTTCGGCGGCGGCACTCCCGCCGCGCGCGT
>WNGB01002091.1_pt1 | contig 32532 bp, 32 predicted proteins | sample 5400681 | NCBI WGS metagenome assembly WNGB01 (sample SAMN13153367, study PRJNA577476) | soil metagenome | isolation source: 115 cm soil or saprolite under grassland replicate 2 | place: USA:California | collected 2016-06-15
CAGGCCTCACACCGGTCAATGTGTGCGATGAGCGAGAACAGCTCTCGTTGGGCCAGGCAGATACGGCGGTTCGCCGCATCGATGCCCTCGATCAGTCCTGAGTTATCGGGCTCGTCTTGCGTATGCACCCGGACCTCGATCGGTCACAGGGGAGTATCAAGTCACCATATAGAACATATGTTCGATCGTCAACGGCAAAGGCAAGGCGTTTCCGGCTTTCCCGTTCTCGACTCGCAGTGGCAGTACCCTTGTCCCGCGTGGACGAACGAGTGCTCCTGGTCGAGGACGACGCATCGATCCGAGAAGTCACCGCGCTGGGCCTGAAACAGGCCGGCTTTCGGGTGACCACCGCGGTAGATGGCCGAGACGGTCTCATGCGGGCGCTGCAGGAGCCCGTCGACGTGGTGATCCTGGACGTCATGCTGCCATCCTTGGACGGGTTCGAGGTCTGCCGGGAGATCCGCAAGCAGAGTCGCGTGCCTATCCTCATGCTTACGGCGCGTACCGACACCGTCGACGTGGTCGTGGGGCTGGAATCCGGGGCCGATGACTACGTGACCAAGCCTTTCGAGATGCCCGAACTCGTGGCCCGGGTCAGAGCGGTCCTCCGGCGTTCGTCCTCACAGCCGGAGGAGACCACCGTCTCAGTGGGAGGCCTCGAGGTCGATCCCGCCAGCTTCATCGCGACCAAGGACGGGCGCGAGCTCTCCCTGACGGCCACGGAGTTCCGCCTGCTCCTGGAGATGGCCCGCCGACCGGGCCAGGTGTTCACGCGCGAGATGCTCCTGGACCGGGTGTGGAACTACGACTACCTGGGCGACTCGAGGCTGGTGGACGTGGCCATTCAGCGTCTCCGGGCCAAGCTCGAAGACGATCCCGCCTATCCCAGAGTGATCACCACGGTCCGGGGCGTCGGCTACCGCCTGGAACGTCCCTGAGGGCCGAAGGGAGCCGACCGATGCCCAGACGCCCAGTTCCTACCGGTCGGCTTCGGCGGCGTCTCACCATCGCCTTCATCCTGGTTGCCGGCATCGCATCCGGGGCATTGGCGCTGGGATCGTTCCTCAAGGTCCGGCAGGCCCGGCTCTCGGGTTCTCTCGATGCCGCCAAGGCGGAGGCCCGTTTCGACCTGGTCCTGGCCCAGGGGTTCGTCCAGAGTGGCAATTTCCAGGGGCTCCTGCAGAGCTTCCAGCAGAACCGACTCAACGTGGTGCTGGTTACGGGCCAGGCCAGCCGGCCATCGAACCCCAGCCTCGCTCCCCCAATCCCGCCAACCTTGAGGTCGGTCGTGCGCTCGGGGCAGCTGGCCTATCAACGGCTCCCCTCCGGACGCCACGATCTGCTCGTCATCGGCGGGCTCATCCCGGGGTCGAACGACGAGCTGTATTTCGTCTTCACCGAAGATCGTATCCAGCGGGACCTCACCCAGCTCCGAAACGTCCTCCTGATCGGCTGGGGCGGGGTGGTCGTCCTGGCGGGCCTGGTGGGCAGGCTCCTGGCCGCGCGGACCTTGGGCCCTGTGGCTCGGGCCAGTCAGGCCGCGCGGTCGATCGCGGAGGGACTGTTGGCGACCCGCCTTCCCGTAGGAGGCAAGGATGAATTCGGCGCGTGGGCCGCGTCGTTCAACGAGATGGCTGAAGCCCTGGAGGCGAAGATCGCCGCCCTTCAGGAGGCCCAGGCCCGGGAGCGACGGTTCACTTCCGACGTCTCCCACGAGCTCCGAACGCCGCTCACCGCCCTGGTCGGCGAAGCCTCGCTGCTCGGCGAACATCTCGACCGGATGCCGCCGGAAGCACGCCGCCCCGCCGAGCTCCTGATCCAGGACGTTGGCCGTCTCCGCCGGCTGGTCGACGAGCTGATGGAGATCTCCAGGTTCGACGCCGGCCGCGAGAGCATCCAGGTCGACTCGGTGGATCTCATCGCTCTCATCCAGGCGGCGGTGCGGGCCAGAGGGTGGGATCAGCAGGTGGAGATCTCCGGCCAGGACATCGTCCTGCAATCCGATCGGCGGCGCCTGGAGCGCATCGTGGCGAACCTCATGGGCAACGCACTGGAGCATGGCGGCGGCAGATGCCGGGTCAGCGTGGGCCTGAACGGTCGGCGAGCCTTCGTGGAAGTCACCGACCGGGGGCGCGGGATTCCCTCGGAGCATCTGGCGCATCTGTTCGACCGGTTCTACAAGGCCGACCCCTCCCGAAGGGGCAGCGGGAGCGGCCTGGGGCTCGCCATCGCCGTGGAGAACGCTCGCTTGCTGGGCGGGGACATCGACGTGTGGAGCGAGGTCGGGACGGGCACCCGGTTCACGCTCCTATTGCCCGTAATGGAAGTGTTACCTGAGAGTGCCCGGGACGTTTCCGCCCTGCCCGAATCTGAAGCGCAATGACGTTCATCCGCGTCTCGAGGAGGTCGAGCATGAAGCGCTTCAGCCTGTTCATCGTCGGTGTCGCCCTGCTGGCTTCGGCCTGCCAGGGCAAGGGGGCGGTCAGCATCGGGCCCGCTCCCAGCGGCAACCCAGGTCCTTCCCTGAGCCCGAGCCCCCGTCCCAGCCCGAGCCCGACCGGAACTTCATCCCCCATGCCGACGCCCTCCCAGAGCCGGAAGGTGACCTTCCAGGTCTGGTTCATTCGTCACGGGATGCTGTTCGAGACCAAGCGCACAGAACTCTTCTCCGCGGGCGTGGCGCAGCTCGCTCTGGATGCGATGTTCCAGGGGCCCTCGGACGTCGAGTCCGGAGCGGAGGTCTGGACCGCGACGCCCGCCGGGGCGAACGGGGACATCTCCGAGCTGTCGAAAGGGATGGCCACGGTCCAGATCAGCGACGCATTCTACGACGGCGCCTCCTCGACGGTTCGGCTTCGGCAAGCCCAGGTCCTGTACACGCTGACGCAGTACTCGACCATCCGCCGTGTTCGGTTCGGTATGACGGACGGGAGCGTTCGCCCGAAGGTGTGGACCAGAGCCGATTTCGAGGATCTCCTCCCGGCCATCGTGGTCGAGAATCCCCTTATCGGGAGCAAGGTCTCCAGCCCTGTCACGGTGTCCGGGACGGCCAATGTGTTCGAGGCAACGGTGAGCCTGCGGATCCTTGACGAGAACGGAAAAGAGATCGCCCGTACCTTCACCACGGCCACGTGCGGGACCGGTTGCCGGGGCGACTATTCGGTCTCCGTCCGCTTCAGCGTGGACCACCGGCAGCACGGAACCATCGAGGTCTTCGAGTCCTCGGCCAAGGATGGGTCGCCGATCAATCTGGTCACCATCCCGGTCACCCTGCTGCCCTGAGGTTGTCCAAGTCCTTCCAAAGGCCGGCGCGTTCACCGCGCCGGCCCTTTGTCACTCCTGGCGCTCGTTGCAGCCAGCGCCCCAGCCGTTCCCCGAACCCGGCTCGGATCGTCAGCCAGTCATCGGCCCCACATTGGGGGCACGGCAGACCTTCGGCCTCAGCCGCCAGCGAGGTGGCGGCCGATGACCATCCGCTGGATCTGGTTCGTCCCTTCCACGATCTGTAGGGCCTTGGCCTCTCGCATGTACCGCTCCACCGGATATTCCTGCATGTACCCGTAGCCCCCGTGGACCTGGACCGCGTCGGTGGTCACGCGCATCGCGGCCTCGGAGGCGAACAGCTTGGCCATCGATGCAGCGATCGAGTAGTTCTCGCCGGAGTCTCGAAGCCGAGCGGCCTCACGATAGAGGCGCCTGGCAGCCTCGATCTGGGTGGCCATGTCGGCGAGCATGAACTGGAGTCCCTGGAACTCGATGACCGCCCGGCCGAACTGCCGTCGCTCCTTGGCGAATCCCACGGCGGCGTCGAAGGCTGCCTGGGCCAATCCGACGGAGCACGCGGCGATGCCAAGGCGCCCCGAGTCCAGGCCGGCCAGGGCGATGGTGAATCCTTGCCCCTCATCTCCCACGAGATTCCCCGAGGGCACCTCGCAGCCTTCGAAGATGAGCTCTCGCATCGGTGAGGCCTGCCAGCCCATCTTCTCCTCGAGCTTTCCGAACTCGAACCCCTGCCATCCCTTCTCCACGGCGAAGGCCGAGATGCCCTTGGGGCTGTCATCGCCCGTTCGCGCCATGACCAGATAGAACTCGGCCTCGCCACCATGAGAGATGAACCGTTTCGCTCCGGTCAGGCGGTATCCGCCATGAGTCGCTTCGGCCTTCGTCCGCAGCGAGGCAGCGTCCGATCCGCTGGAGGCCTCCGACAGCGCGTAAGCGCCGAGCCACTCGCCCGAGAACAGACGAGGAAGGTAGGTGCGCTTGAGATCTTCGGAGCCGAACTGGTGCATCCCGAACGCCGCGAGGTGATGGACCGAGAGCGCCAGAGCGAGTGAGAAGAACCCGGTGGCCACCTCCTCCAGGACGGCCAGGTAGGTGAGGAAAGGTTGGGCGGCCCCTCCGTAGGCCTCGTCGTACGGGATCCCGCACAGGCCCATCGCTCCGAGCTGGCGGAACAAGTCTCGAGGGAACTCTTTCCTCTCCTCGTATCCCGAGGCTGCCGGGGCGGCCCGCTCGGTCACGAACTCTCGAACGGTCCCGACGATCTCGCGCTGGTCCTCCGTGAGGCCGAAGTCCCGGTGCACGCGCCGAAGCGTAGCAGTGGCCGTCGAGCCGGGTCCGAGCGAACGGACCCGCAGTTCGGGCGGTTATTCTTCGGATATGCGCCTGTACAACTCCCTGTCGCGCGAGGTTGAGGAAGTCAAGCCAGTCGACGGCAAGACCGTGAGGATGTACTCGTGTGGCCCGACCGTGTACCGGTACATCCACATCGGGAACATGCGCTCGTTCATGCTTGGCGATCTCATCCGGCGGACCCTACGGTTCGAGGGAACGGACGTCAGATGGGTCATGAACATCACCGACGTGGGACACATGACCGACGAGGTCACCGACACCGGCAGGGACAAGATGGAGCTGGCGATGGACGACGAGGGGCTCGCGCCCCAGGAGATCGCCCAGAAGTACACGGACGCCTTCCTCGAGGACGCCGACCTGGTGGGGATCGAACGGGCCGATCTCTATCCACGGGCCAGCGACCACATCCCCGAGATGATCGCGATCATCGAGACGCTCATCGACAAGGGGCACGCATACGAGGTGGATGGGACGGTCTATTACGACGTCACCACCTTTCCCGACTACGGCAAGCTCTCCGGAAACACCCTGGATGCGCTGAGAGCCGGCCATCGGCAAGAGGCCGTGACCGATCCCAATAAGCGCCATCCAGCGGACTTCGCCTTGTGGAAGAAGGCCGGCGGGGGTCGCATGCTGAAGTGGCCCAGCCCCTGGGGCGACGGATATCCGGGATGGCACATCGAATGCTCGGCGATGTCGATGAGGCATCTCGGTGAGCGCTTCGACATCCACACCGGTGGCAACGACAACAAGTTCCCTCACCACGAAGACGAGATCGCCCAGTCAGAGGGCGCGGTGGGGCACCGGGTCGTGTCGATCTGGGTGCACGGTGGGTTCCTCCAGATGAGTGGCCAGAAGATGGCCAAGTCGGCCAAGAACATCAAGCGGGTGACGGATCTGGCCGAACAGGGCATCGATCCCCTCGCCTACCGCCTGCTGTGCTTCGGCACGCGATATCGCAGTGAGATGGACTTCAGCTGGGAGGCTCTGGAGGCCGCGCAGCTTCGGTTGACCCACCTGCGCCAGCGGATGGCCGACTGGACCACCGCTCCGCGTCCGGCGATGCTCTCGGAGGAGGCATTGGACTTCGACCGGCGGTTCCGCGACGCCCTCGCCGATGACCTCGACCTGCCCGCAGCCATCGTGGTGCTGGAGGAAGTCCGCAGCTCGAGTACGGTGGCTGACGCGGAGAAGTACGCACTCCTGGGTTCCTGGGATCAGGTTCTCGGCCTCGACCTCGATCGCCTGGCCCGAGAGGGCTTCGAGATCCCGGAGGAAGTGCAGAAGCTCGTCCGCGAGCGGGACGAGGCCCGGGAGGCCAAGGAGTACGCGAGATCGGACGCCATCAGGGACCAGCTCGCCGCGATGGGCTGGGAGGTCATGGACACCCTGGAAGGGACGAAGGTCCGTCCCAAGCTGGACTGAGGTCACATGATTCGACTGGGGCGGGTACCGACACCGGGCGGCGGCCCTGCCTGGTGGAACGCTAGGATCGCCTCCTCCTGACGGAGGCTGGCGGGGACGATCGACAAGGTCCGAAGCACGGCATTCGCCTCTGCGAGCAGCCTGCTGGGACTCGGAACCGTTCCCACCACCAGGTACACGCAGAAGGGGCGGCCGCCGATCGTCATGAACCGCTGGATGCCGAACTGGCCCCGGCGTACCCGGAGCAAGGCCCAGGCGTCGAGCTCCGAGGTGGCCGGCAGAGGGACAGGCGCCTCCGGAGAGAACAGCCCTTGCCCGGCCAGCAGCCGTTCGTACTCGGTGACCACGATGAACGCGCCGTCGTTTGCCATCGCGGCCAGCGCCCTGCTGCCGAAGTCCCCGTCCTCGACCGGCAGGGGAAAATTCCCGGCATGCAGGGTCGGGTCGCCTTCCGGCCGCCTGTAGATCCGTCCTTCCCAGCCTGCCGGGAGATCGACCGCGATGCCGTAGCCGGAGAGTTCCACTAGGATCAACTCCCGCTCACGCCACCACGGCAACGACCGCCGCTGCCAGAAGGATCGCTTCGAGCGCGATGGCGAGGCCGCTGGCCACGCCGTCCCATCGCCGGAGCCGCGCGTCGACGCTGACCAGCTCATGGGCTCGGCGCACGGTCGCAACCGAGAGGATCGTACCGGCCCGAGCCAGTCCGAATGCCATCCCGATGAGAAGCCCGGCGCGGGCGGACCCGGAAAGGAATGCAGCCGCGAACGCCCCGTACACGGCGGAGATCGCCACGACGGTCGAGAACCCCACCCCGAGCTGGACCCCGAACCCCAGTCCATAGACCCATCCCCGATAGCGGTGGAGCCACTCCTCGTTCACCTGCCGGCGAACGGTCGGCAGCCTTACTCCAAAGGCGCCCAGGTCGAGAACGACCCCAAGGGCGACGACGAGCGCGAGCACGCCGACCGCAGTCCGGGCGGACAGGCCCAGCCTACCCTGCACGAACGACCCCACCGTGCCCAGCCCGTAGCCGAGACCGGCGCCGCCGGCCACGGACCCGGCCACGTACCACGCCACCGTTATCGCCCAGTGAGAGCCGCGTCCCCGCTCCCCGAGCGGGGTCATGCTGCCGAGCAGCGACTCCCCTCAGGGCGACCAGACGGACCGGAGGGCACCGATCAGGGCCAGCCCCAACCCGATATCAAGCAGCACCGAAGCCATCGGCATGTGCCCCTTCTCCTCGCTTCAAGTCACCGATCTGCCGGATCGCCGGCACCGTACAGGCTCGGATGCGCCGGTCCGATCCCGGCTGCCCGAAGCTCGTCGTCCACCCGGCTGGAGCGGGCAGCCGCGCCGACCGAGCGACGGGTTCCATGGGCGGCCTCTCCGTTTCCCGAGGCTCCGCCACCGGCCATCGGGATCGACCCGTTCCGAGTCCCGGCCAGCTCGGCATCCAGCAGGGCATCCTGGAGGAGCGACCTGACCTGAGGCCAGGCCTCCGCTGTTCCTTCCCCCGCGATGAGTCCCGAGGCGCCGTCCACGTACACGAAGTAGGGCGTCATAGGGACCGCGTAGGCGTCCCACGCGGCCGATGACATGACGACCGGGACGTCCGTCGGGGCGAGGTCGCGCAGCTTCGACGGGCTCTCGTGGCTGGAATCCCGGGTCACCACGATGAGTCGTGCGCCCCCAGGCAGGGTTTCCCGATTCTCCAGGTCGAAGGCCTCCCAGAAGGCTCCGCACGTCGAGCAGCCGCTGGAGAGGAAGGCGATCAGGGTGCTGGTTCCCCTCCCGGCGACGGCGAGCTTGAGCGGCTCGCCGCTCACGCTCGTTCCCGCGATGTCGTGGGCTGGGCCGGCGTCTCGATCAGCCAGCGCCTCTGGGTTGATGGAGGGTGGCCCCGATCGCTCTTCGGGGGCGGCGAGCCTCCGCAGGATCTCGGCGTGGCTGCGGAGCAACCCTGCCACCAACAGGGTCAGCAGCACCAGGGCGATCGTTTCGATCGTGATGAGAACGGTCATGTGGCCTCCTTGGGATCCAGAGATGCGTCGGGCTCACAGGCAGATCGCGTCCTCTTCATGCGAGCAGGTGACGTTGTCCTGCTTGTATGTGCAGTTGCACGCCGAGTACAGGGAGCAGGGGTTCACACACTTGATGACCCGGCAGGCGATGGCGGTGACCTTGGGGACCTCGGGATGGCACTGGCCATATCTGAAGACGTTGCAGCAGGTCTGGCGATAGGAGCATTTGTTGAAGGCGCACTTGCAGCCGCCGGGACAGCTCTTGTGCGGCAACCTGTTGCAGTCGATGTAGTACCGAACTCCTTCGCCGGCGCACGGGCCGTTCCCGTGGTAGTTGGTGCATTTCCACCAGCCACCCATGTACGTGTAGGTGGGGCAGGCGTTCACGCCGGTGAGGGTGCAACAGAACACCGTGTAGCCGTCGCAGCAGCGGCTGCGGCCTCCGCAGTCCCGGCAACGGATGAGCGGCATGGCGGCGACCGGCCGGGTCAGATAGCGAAGAGGGGACACCACCATGGCCGAGCCTGCGGTTGCCATCCGGACCAGCGCGCTTCGCCTGCTCACGCGGCGCTCGAGGAAGGCGGTCGTCGCGCGGAAGAACCTGTCCGTCATCGGTCCTCCATCGCTGTGAGGGCGAATCGCCGTGGGCGAACGCCGGAGACGTCGGGGCCGGCGGGTCTCTCGTAGGCCCAGAAGGCAGCGGGTAGATACGCGACAACCATGTACGCGAGGTAGGCAATCAGCGCGGTTCCGAGCAGGAAGGGCATTCCTTGCAGGTGCACGCGAGCTGAGTAGGCAACTATCCCCGGAGCAGCGTTTGTGGCCATGAAGACAGCCGTTGTCGCCGCCAATGCGTCCATCACGATGTGGAGCACGGTCGGAGGCACCTCCTCCGTTCCGAGGCAACCGCACGACGAGTGCGCGCCGGCTCTCATCAGAAGTCCGAGGAACGTGGCGAACGTCGCGTAGAGGAGACCCATCGACACCGCGGATGCCCGACCGGGTGCGAACAGGCACCACATCCCCACGAGGATCTCGACGAGCCCGATCCCTCGGACGATCCACCGGCCGGAGGGCAGCCGGAGTGCCTGCAGGGCCCCCGCCGCGGACCCAGGATGTCTGAGCTTCGCGCTGCCAGAGGCGACGACCAATCCCGCGGCCGCGAAAAACGGGGCGATCAGCAGATCAAGCGGGACGACACTCATCACCCGGTTCCTATGGGGGTCAGGGGGAAGGACCTGTGAGGTCGGACGCTATCCGGCGCCCGAGCGGGATGTCAATTCTCTCTCGGTGACAATGGTGGGCCGCGGGATCGAAGCACTGCGACGCCTGTAGTAGCGTGGCGTCGCAGTATGGGGAAGCTTCGGATCATCGCCGTCCCCGCGGCCCTGGCCCTTGCGTTCATGGGGTCCGGCGAGCCCCGGACGCGGGATCTGAGATCCTCCCAGCCGAGGGTGGGGCCCGGCGTCCAGCAACCCGTGGTCGGGCTCGCGACCGACTTCAATGGCGATGGGTTCGCGGACCTGGCCGTTGGCGTTCCCTTTGAGAACGTGGGACGCGCCGTCGACGCGGGCGGCGTCAACGTCATCTACGGCTCGACCACCGGGCTGGTTTCGGCGGGCAACCAGTTCTGGGATCAGGACAGCTCCGGGATCGGCGACTCGGCGGAGCCGTCCGACCAGTTCGGGTTCGCTGCGGCAACGGGCGACTTCAATGGTGACGGATTTGCCGACCTCGCCGTGGGCGTGCCGCTGGAGAACGCCCCCGAGGACTCGGGTGCAGTGAACGTCATCTACGGGTCCTCGAGCGGCCTGACATCCGCGCGGAATCAGGTCTGGACCCAGGACAGCAGCGGCATCCGGGACGTCCGTGAGCGCGGCGACCAGTTCGGCCGAGCCCTGATGGGTGGGGACTTCAACCATGACGGATATGGGGACCTGGCCATCGGCGTCCCGTTCGAGAACGTAGGGGACCATCCGCGCGCCGGAGCGGTGAACGTGATCTACGGCTCTCCCGAAGGCCTGACTTCGACCGGGAACCAGGTCTGGACCCAGGGGAGTTCCGGCATCATCGATTCGCCCGAGGCGGGAGACATGTTCGGTGCGGCCCTGTCCGCAGGCGATTTCGACGGCGACACCTATGCCGATCTCGCGGTGGGGGTTCCGGCGGAAGATCGGGCACTGGACTCAGGAGTCGTGAACGTGATCTACGGCTCGGCGTCGGGACTGGGGGCCGCCGGGGATCAACTCTGGGGACAGGACCAGACCGGGATCGTGGGGAGCGCCGAGCCCAACGACCTGTTCGGCTATTCGCTGGCTGCCGGAGACTTCGATGATGACGGTTTCGTCGACCTCGCCGCGGGCGTTCCATTCGAGGACATCGGGACCCGGGCCAACGCCGGAGCGGTGAACGTGATCTACGGCTCGAGCAGCGGCCTGAGGTCGAAGGGGAACCAGCTGTGGACCCAGAACAGTCGGGGCATCGTCAACGCGGCCGAGGCGCGGGATGAGTTCGGATTCGCCTTGGCCGCCGAGGACTTCAACGGAGATGACCCGGCCGACCTGGCCATCGGCATCCCCGGCGAGGACCCTCCGACGAACGGGGGCTCGGTGGCGGTGATCTTCGGTCGTTCCTCGGGACTCTCGGCGGCCGGGAACGAGCTGTGGTCCCAGGACAGGCTGGGGCGCGGCCGGAGCGAGCGGTGGGATCTCTTCGGCTTCTCACTGGTGGCCGGTCCGTTCGGCAACAGCCCTCCCGCCGACCTGGCCATCGGCGTACCGTCCGAGGACGTGGTGACCACGACCGACGCAGGCGCCATCAACGTGGCCTATGGGTCGCCGGAGGGGCTGCAGGCCGAGGGGAGCCAGTACTGGACGCAGGACGATCTGGCCGGTTCCACGGAGCGAGGTGACAGAGTCGGTTATGGGTTGGGCGGCCATCAACCAACCTAGTTCCTCTAGAGACCCAGCGTCTTGGCGATGTTGGTGCGCAGGATCTCGCTGGTGCCCTCGTACAGCCTCATGGCCCTCACGTCGCGGTACCAAGGTTCCAGGCCCAGTTCGGTCATGAACCCGTTGCCTCCGTGGACCTGGATGGCCCGGTCGGCCACCCGCCCGACCATCTCGGTGGCCACGAGCTTGGCCAGGGCCGCCTGGCGCCTTCCATCGGCGCCGTCGTCGATCTCCTGGGCGCACCAGTAGACGAGCAGCCGGGCCTGTTCCAGCTCGGCGAAGGAGTCGACCAGCATGCCCTGGACGTACTGGTTCTTTCCGATGGGCTGGCCGAAGGCCACCCGGTCGCGGGCGTACTCGAGCGAGCGGTCCAGTAGGTTCTGGGCGATGCCCAGCGCACTGGCGGCGATCTGCAGCCGGGCTCCGTTGATGCCCTTGACCGCCGAGTAGAACCCGAATCCAACCTGGCCGAGGACGTTCTCCTCCGGGACCGCGGCATCCTCGAACGTCAGCTCCACGGGGTTCTGGTACGGCGACATGGTGCGCTGGATTCGGGTCACCGAATAACCCGGCGTGTCGGCGTCGACGAAGAACGCGGTGATGCCGCCCTGGGCCCGCTTGTCAGCGTCGGTCAATGCGAAGACCAGGGCGAAGTCCGCCGCGTCTCCTCCGGTGATGAAGTGCTTGCGGCCGTTGATGATCCACCGACCATCTGTCTTCACGGCCTTGGTCTGGATGCCAGTGGCATCCGACCCGGCGCCCGGCTCCGTCAGGGCGAAGCACGTGACCTTGTCCGCGGCCATCAAGGGAAAGAGATATTTCTCCCGCTGGGCTTCGGTGCAGTCCAGATAGATCGGCGTCGGACCGGTGACCACGGGGAACACCGACTCGAAGTGCGTGAGGAGAAGCCCGGTCCGGCTGGCCTCCTCGTGGAGCAGGACCTGGCCCAGATAGGACAGTCCGCCTCCCCCGACCTCCTCCGGCATGTGCAGGGTCCAGAAGCCGAGCTCCGCGGAGCGCTTCCTCACCTTCAGGCGCTCGTCCTTGTACGCCTCGAAGGTTCCGGTCTCCTGGATCTCCCGGCGGTGCGACTCCTCCAGGGGTCGGATCTCCCGATCGATGAAGTCCCGCAGAGTCTGGCGGAGCTCGAGCAGCTCCTCCGGGATGTTCAGCACGGGCACCGGCCCATCTCCTCGTGCGCGAGCGCCTAGACTAACCTACCGAAGCGTAGGTTGGTGGAAGCGAGGATACCTCAACCTTCCCGCTCCGGTAGAGTGCGGGCCATGCCGCACGACCCAGACACCCGGGTCGATCCTCCCCGGCAGGTCGGCGAGCGTGAGACGCTCGAGGCCTTCCTCGACTACTACCGCGAGACGATCCTGTGGAAGCTGGGCGGGATGTCCGATGGAGATCTTCGGAAGGCGATCATCCCGTCGGGATGGTCCCCACTGGGGATGGTCAAGCACCTTGCCTATGTGGAGCGGAACTGGTTCCGCATCCGGTTCGCCGGCGAGCCAGAGCTGCCCGTTCCGTGGACCGACGAGGATCCCGACGCGGATTTCCGGGTCGAGGCCGATGAGACGACCGAGCAAATCCTCCAGTTCTACCGGGACGAGTGCGACCGCAGCCGGTCGACCGCGGCCGGCGCTTTGCTGGATGACCTCGCGGTCCAATGGCCGGCGGACCGGCCTCCGGAGAAGCGGCCCAACCTGCGATGGATCTACGTCCACATGATCGAGGAGACGGCTCGACACGCGGGGCATCTCGACGTGGTTCGGGAGCTGATCGACGGCACCACCGGAGACTGATCGACCTCAGGCGACGACTGTCAGTTCGCGCGGAGCGTGGTTGAGGCGCATGGCCCCGCCCTCGGTGACGGCCACGATGTCCTCGATCCGAACGCCGAACCGGCCTTCCAGGTAGATCCCGGGCTCGATGGAGAAGCACATTCCCGGCTCGAGCGGCTCGGAGTTCCCTTCCACGATGTAGGGGTGCTCGTGCTCCTCCAGACCGATGCCGTGGCCGGTTCGGTGGATGAAGCGGTCCGCGTACCCGGCATCGGAGATGACCCTTCGAGCTGCCCGATCGATCTCCTGCGCGGGCACCCCCGGCTTCGCGGTCTGGAAGGCCGCTTCCTGCGCTTGGCGGACGACCTCGTGGATCTCCGTCGTCTCCCCGGAGGGCTCCCCCACCGAGACCGTCCTGGTCATGTCCGAGCAGTACCCTCCCACCCGACCGCCGAAGTCCAGGACGACGGCGTCCCCGGTCTCGATGGTCCGATCCTGGGCCTCGTGATGGGGGGAGGCCCCGTTCGGACCGGAGCCCACGATGGCGAAGGCGGCCGACTCGCACCCCGTCTCCACGAGCAGCTCCGACAGCCTTCGAGAGACTTCTTTCTCAGGGCGGCCCTCCAGACCTTCCCTGATGATCCGGTCGAACGTCCCGTCGGCGCTCCGCCCGGCCCGGCCGAGCAGCTCGATCTCTCTCTCGTCCTTTCGAACGCGCAGCCGGGTCATCACCCTGGAGGCCAGGACGAAGGTGGAGTCGGGGAGCGCCCGCTGAAGCGCCAGCAGGTGCATGGCCCACATGCGGTCGGTCGCTCCGAACCTCTGCCCGTCCGGCAGGAGCCCGGCGACCGCCTCGAACGGATCTTCGCCGTCTCGCCAGATCTCGATGTCCAGGAGCTTGCCGGCCGGGGAGGCGGCGGCCCTGGGCCGTTCCAGCTCCGGAACGATCAAGAGAGGTGAATCGTTCGATCCAACGATCAGGGCGGTCAGGCGCTCTAGGAGCGGGGCGTCGTACCCCACCAGGTAGAGCAGGTCCGGGGAAGGCGTGATGACGAGTGCGTCCAGGTTCGCCGCCGCAGCCTCCTTGGCCGCTCTGGCCAGCCTGTCCTGGTAGTCGTGCGCCACCGTTCGGCCATGATACCGGGCCAAAAGAAGATGATCCTTCGCCCACTAAGAGCCGGGGAGCAGCTTGCCCGGGTTCATCAGGCCGTCGGGGTCCAGGGCTGTCTTGATCCGCCGAAGGGCATCCGTGCCGGAAGCCCCGAGCTCTTCGGCCATGAACTGAGCCTTCAACAGTCCGATCCCCTGGTGATGCGAGATGGTCCCACCCGCCGCGAGGCAGGCAGAGACTGCGTCCCGCCACGCCGCCCGGTAGATCGGCTCCACGTGCTCGTCGTCAGGTCCGCGGACCACGAAGGTGAACTGGAGAGACGCCCCGGAGGCGTGCGGGTGCGCCAGCCGGCACGCGACGGTGTCCGCGTATTCCATCAGGGCGCCGCGAACGTCCGCATACAGATGAGGGAGTCGGCGCCACAGACCTGCCATGTCCATACCGTCGGCGAGCACCCCGGGCCCGAGGGCTCGGTCGGGCCCCATCACTTCCTCGTACCACGTCACCGGGTCGTGCCGGTGTCCCCACCAATGCTCGGCCAGGTCGGCCCCGAGAGACCGGGCGCCCATCTTCCGGGCGATCTCCTTCAGGTCGAACCTGAGGGCCTCGACTGCGGGCGCGGCCGCGTCGAACCCGGCGATCAGAACCGGACCTCGCTGACCGAACGCCGCGAACAGCGTTTCGGTCTCGGCCTCGTCCACCAGGCGGAGGACCAGGGGACGATGGCCACGCTGCACGATCTCCCTGACCAGTGCCATCCCCGTCTCGAAGGAATGGGGGCGCATGGCCTCCCACGCGTAGGCCTGGGGGAGGCGAGAAACAGCGAGGGTGGCTTCGGTGATGATCCCCAGCGTCCCCTCCGAGCCGGTGAACAAGCGGCGCAGGTCCGGTCCGGCCGCGGAGCGAGGCTCGGACTTGAGCCGAAGGACCTCCCCGCCGGCCAGCACCACGGTCAGCCCGAGCACCAGGTCCTCGATGGCCCCGTACCCCAACGCTGCGTACCCGGCCGAGGCGGCGGCGATCCACCCCCCGACGGTGGAGTCCTCGTAGGTGTCCGGGTAGTGCCCGGTGGTGAGCCCGTGACGGCCCAGGGCGCGTTCGAGCTCTCGCCCTCGGGTCCCGGCCTGGACGGTGACGGTCTGGGAGACCTCGTCGACATCCAGGATCTTTCCCATGCGGGTCAGGTCCAGGACGATGGAGCGCCTGATGGCCTCGGCTCCCCCGGTCACGCCGGTACCGCCTCCCCTGGGCACCACGGCCGTTCCGGTCTCCCCGGCCCAGGCCAGGGTGGTCGCGACCTCCTCGGTGTTGTGGGGAAAGATCAGCGCCGCGCCAGGTGGAACCCGGTCGCCGCGCACCTCCCGCAGCAGCGCCAGGGCCCACCGGTCGTGGGCGTGGGTGAACAGCTCCCCCGGATGGTCGCTCACCGTGCCCGGGGGGAGTCGCTCGATCAGGGTTTCGAGACCGTCCACGGCCGCATCTTACGTGCGGCTCCGGGCCGGGAGTCGCAGGTCAGCAGGGGTTTCTCAGGCCTCTAGAGACCGGTGTAGGCCACGACGCTACGGTTCACGGATTGGTGGGCGGCCCGGAAGGCAGGCGAGAGCTCGGGGCCGGCCACCTCCTCGATCTGCCGCAGCAGGTCCAGGAGCTGTTTGCAGTTCCGCACGAAGTCACCCGGGGGCAGGCCCGACGCCGATAGGACGTCCTCCAGAGCCTTCCCCTCGGCCCAGCCGAACACGGTGTCCATGAAGCCGGGATCGAGCTCGCGGCACAGCTCCACCTGGTGGGAGTCCTCCACCGCCCGGACCCGGGACCACTGGCTGGAGAGCGATCGGTATCGGGTTCGCAGTGCTCCGGTGGGGATGTCCACCCTGCGAGGGATCCGCTCTCGGGACTCGTACACCAGCGCCGAGACCAGGGCCGCCAGCTCCGAAGGGGAGAGCCCGGCGAATAGCCCTTCGGTGAGCGCCTCCACCACCAGGATGTCTCCCTCCCCGTAGATGCGCCTGAGCACGTTGCCCTTCTCGGTGAGCGTGAAACCTCGGACGTAGTCGAGCTCATGAAGCACGGCCAGGACCCGGTCGAACTGGCGGCCCAGGGTCTCCGTTCTCGACCGGATCCGTCGCTCGAGGGCGGCCACCTCCTTCTCCAGCTTGGAGGCCCGGGCCGCCCACCGCTCGTGCTCCGGTCGGTCGGGGCACGCATGGCAGGGATGGCCGGCTGCTTGTCGTTCCAGCTCGGCCGCCTTCCGCTCGGAGCCAGGGTCCCACCTCGGCCGGCGAGTCCTCGGCGGGCGGACGTTGAGGGTGGCCAGCCGCGCTGCCAGGTCCCTGCGGACCCGGGCGCTGCGGGCGCTCCCCGACCGCGGCAGGTCGATCCGGGCGACGGGCCGAGGGGGTTCGTCGAAGTCCCGGGCAGAGAGGCGGAAATACCGCCGCTCCTGAGTGAGGACCATGGGCCGTCCCTCCCTCGAGCCCATCACCACGGCCAGGCCCCGACGGCGAACGGAAGGAACGAAGATGACGTCTCCCGGCCGGAGGGAAGCCAGGGCCACTCTGGCCTCGTCCTCCCTGTGCCGTTCGCCCGACCTGCGAGCGTCTTCCCGGATCCGCTCGGTCTGCTCTCGCAACCGCCAGTACTCGGCGAAGTCCCCCCGGTCGCACTTGACCCTGGCCCGGTACCCGTCCAGGTAGGCCCGGTCGCGTTCCAGCTGGCGCTCCAGGGTGACCACGCCCCGGTCGGCCAGGAACTGGGCGAACGAAGAGTTGAGCAGGTGCCGGGCCTCATCCCTCGTGTAGTTGCTGATCAGGTTCACGGCCATGTTGTAGGAGGGGCGGAAGGAGGAGCGCAGCTCGTAGGTCCGCGTGGAGGCCAGCCCTGCCACCCGCTCGAAAGGCACTTGCTTCTGGTAGAGGACCACCGCGTACCCAACCTCGTCGATCCCCCGGCGGCCGGCCCGTCCTGTGAACTGGGTGTACTCGCCTGGGGTGAGCAGCTCGTGGCGCTCCCCGGAGAACTTCCACAGATCCTCGATCACCACCGTCTTGGCCGGCATGTTGATGCCCAGCGAGAGAGTCTCGGTGGCGAACACCACCTTCACCAGCCCGGCCTGAAACAGCCGCTCCACGGTCTCTTTGAAGACCGGAAGGATGCCGGCGTGGTGGGCGGCGATCCCGGCGGCCAGAGCCTCCCGGAACTCGTAATAGCCGAGAGTTGCCAGCTCCTCGTCGTCGATCCAGGCAGCCTGGTGGTCGGCGACCTCGAGGATCCGGTCGGCCTCCTCGTTCGACGTGAGCCGGATCCCCGAACCCATCAGATACCGGACGCTCGCGTCGCACCCTGCCCGACTGAACACGAAATAGATCGCCGGGAGCATGGCCTCCTCGTTCAGCCGGAGGACGACCTCCTCTCGCGAAGGAACGTAGACGCGCCGATGGCCTTCGCGCGGGCGTTCGATCCGGGCGACCTGCCGGCGTCCGTACCGTCCTCCCGCCCGCGGCCGCCACTCTCGCACGCGAACCTCGCGCTGGGTGAGCGAGACGAGATAGGGATTCGGGACGAGACGGCCGCCCTGCTCCACGTGCATCGGATGGAGGTCCCGGCCGACCAGGTACAGGTTCTCCAGAGGGACCGGTCGCCGCTCCTCGATGACCACGCGGGTGGGCCCTCGCAGCGCCCCGATCCACTCCCCGAACTCCTCCGCGTTGGACACGGTCGCGGAGAGGCACACCACAGCCACCGAGAGCGGCAGATGGATGAGGACTTCCTCCCACACGGCTCCCCGGTACGGGTCTTGGAGGTAGTGGACCTCGTCCAGGACCACGCAGTCCAGGCCGTCCAGCGTCGAGCTGTCTTCGTAGAGCATGTTTCGCAGGACCTCCGTCGTCATGACCACCACGGGGGCCTCGGAGTTGATGGAGTTGTCCCCGGTGAGCAGGCCCACCCGGGCCGATCCGTACCGGGCGATGAAGTCGCCGAACTTCTGGTTGGATAGAGCCTTGAGCGGCGTCGTGTAGAAGGCCTTGCGGCGATGGGAGAGGGCCCGCTCCACGGCGAATTCGGCCACCACGGTCTTGCCGGAGCCGGTGGGGGCCGCGACCAGCACGGACTCATCTGCGTCCAGGGCCCGGATGGCCCGGACCTGGAAGTCGTCCAGGGCAAAGGGATACCGCTGATGGAAGCGCGCCAGATCAGTCACGGATCCCAGTCTAGGTGGAAGAGGGTCGCGTTCTTCGAAGAGGCGTCCGGCCGGGCCCTACGGCCACCTAACCGGCACGCCTGAGGGCGTTCACCTGCTCGCGCACCCGCTGGACCGCTTCGGCTCTGTGCTCCAGGCCATATCGAGCTTCGGTCCACGCCGCCTCGCCCAGACGGGTCGCATGCTCCGGGTCCTGCAGCAGCGTCCGGAGCGCTCTCGCCAGGGCGTCAGGGTCATTGGGAGGGATCACGATGCCGGTGCGATCGGGATGAACGATGTCCCGGATCCCGCCGACGTCCGTGCCGACCAGCGCACAGCGCGCAAGCGCGGCCTCCAGCAGCACCGTGGGGAACCCCTCGTTGATTCGGGACGGCAGAACGAAGACCAGAGCCCCCCCGTAGAGCCCCAGCATGGATTGGGTGTCGAGCCAACCAGGGAACCGCACCCTGTCGGCGATCCCCAGCGACGTGGCCAGGTTCTCCAGGTTGAGACGCTCCGGTCCGTCACCGGCTATGTCCAGCATCACGTCCGGGAACGGCTCCGCGATCTCGGCGAAGGCCGCGATCAGGACATCGAATCCCTTCTCCGGAGCGAGTCGGCCTGCGGCCGCCACACGCGGCGGACTTTCCCGCGCCACAGGGGGAGGCTTCATCTCGAACCAGCGAACCGTGTTGGGCAGCTCGACGATGCGTTCCTCCAGCACGCCCGCCTCCAGGGCCAGCTTCCGCGTGTGCGGGCCGATGGGGAGGACGATGTCGGCCCGGGCGAGCACGAATCGCTCGAGCACACGCAGGACCCGAGACTCCAGACGCTTGCCGTAGAGGAGGCCAGCGCGAGCCGAGAAGTCGCTGATGAATCGGACGACCAGCACCGGGGAGCTTCGCCGCAGGAACCGCGCGGCAGCTGCCCCTGTTCCCTTGATGGGATCGTAGGCGATGTAGATCCCCGCCCGAGGGCGTAGTAAGGACTGTACGAACTGCGTAGCCCACACGACGACGGGCAGGAGCACGCGAGGGAAGGCTGGAAAGGGAAACGTGAGACCACGGACGTCGTGTTGCGACTGCCTTGGCCCGCTCCGGCGAAGACCCCACCGCTCGATCTCCCATTCCTCCTCGAAGAACCAGGGGAAGTCGCGGCTCAACCTGTAACCGGCTCGGCCCACCCCACCGTCTGCATCGAGGAGGGAATCCATCAGCTCCAGGTAGACGACCCTCCTGGGCAGCTCCTCGGTCCCCGCCATACCGCCTCCTACCGGCGAACGGCTCGGAGGGCGTTCAGGCGCTCCCGCACCTGCTGAACGACTGCCTCTCTCCGCCGGAAGTGGGCCCGAGCCTCAGCGCGTGCGCCCTCGCCCAGACGTCTGGCCCGCTCCGGGTCCTGCAACAGCGTCCGGATGGCTTCGGCCAGCGCCCCGGGGTTGTTGGGAGGAACCAGCACACCGGTGCGATCCGGATGAACGATGTCCCGGATCCCACCGACATCGGTGCCGACCAGCGCGCAGCCGGCAAGGCCAGCCTCCAACAGCGCCGTGGGCAGCCCTTCGTTGAGCGGAGACGGCAGAGCGGAGATCAGCGCTCCGCTGTAGAAACCCCGCATCGAATCGGGGCTCAACCATCCGTGGAACCGGACCCGAGCCGCGATGCCGAGGCTCGTGGCCAGGTTCTGCAAGTTGGGGCGCTCCGGTCCGTCGCCGGCTATGTCCAGCATCACGTCCGGGAACTGCTCCGCGATCTTCGCGAAGGCCGCGATGAGCAGATCGAACGCCTTGTCCAGAACGAGACGGCCGGCGGCCGCCACATGGCGCTGACCGTCCTGCTCGGCAGGTAGGGCGTCCACTCCGAGCCAGCGAGTGGGGCGAGGCAGGTCAAGGATTCGCTCCTCGGGCACGCCAAACCTTCTCACGATCTCGTGAGTGAAGGGGCCCATCGTGAGCACCAAGTCGGCGCGTCGCAGCACGAACCGTTCGAGGCCCTGGACGATCCACGGCTCCAGCCGCCTGCCGCCCAGCATGCGAGCTCGGGAGGACCAGAAATCGGTGGTGATCCGGACGACGAGCACTGGGGACCTCCGCCGCAGGAACCGGGCCGCGGCCGCCCCCGTTCCCATCACGGGACTATAGGCAACGAGGATCCCGGCTCGGGGACGGAGAAGCGACTGGGCGAAATGCAGGACCCATATCACGCCTGGAAGCAATACCCGTGGGAACGCCGGGAATGGGAACGTGGGTCCACGGAGTGAGTCGGCCCCACTCTGGGACAGTGGGGGCCTAGGGCGCCGAAGACCCCACCGCTCGAGCTCCCACTCCCCTTCGAACAGCCAGGGAAAGTCCCGGGCCAGGTAGGTGCGAGCTCGGCTTTCTCCACCATCGCCGTCGAGAAGGGACTCGATCAGCTCCAGATAGATGAGCTTCTTGGGCAGCCACCTGTCCGCGGCTATCGTTCCTCCTCCGCCGAGAGACACCCACACAGTATCGGGTGCCGCCCATCGCCTGCCGACGCATCGGGTGTTCCTGCTTCGTCCTGCTGGCCCGGTGGCGATCCCAGGTGTCTCAGCCGGACAGGACGCCGCACCGCACCAGGAGGTTCCGAAGCAGCCGGTTGAACTCCTGGGGAGCCTCCAGGCTGGAGAGATGCCCTGCACGTTCGATGACCTCGAGATCCCCGCGAGGGATCGCGTCTGCCATCGGTGAGGTGGCGTCGGGCGGGATCAGGGTGTCGGCGCTGGAGGTGATGACCAGGGTCGGGACGTCGATACCGGGGAGATCGGCCGTGGAATCGGGGCGTTCCGCCATTCCGAGCGAGGCCGCGGCGATGGCCTCGGCCGATTGGGTGGCGATGATCGACTTGACGTGGTTCCAGAGCTCGGCGGGCGCTTCGGAGGAGAGGAGCGGTGGCGGCGACTCGACCAGGAACTCGTTCCCCTCGGCGCGAAGGCGCTGAGCCAATGCCCGCCGCCGCTCCCGTCCTGCCTCGTCGTCGGCGCCGGCTCGAGTGTTGGCCAGAACCAGCCCGGCGACCCGATCCCTGAATTTCCTCCGGAACGCGAAGGCCACGTACCCGCCCATCGACAGGCCGCACACCACCACGCGATCCAGCCCGGCCGCGGCGACCTCAGCCGCGGCGACCTCGGCAGCCTCGTCCATCGTGGAGACCTCACCGGCCAGCGGGGCATCACCGAACCCCGGGAAGTTCGGCGCGACCACCGCCAGCTCACCTCGAATGGCCGCGAGCTGCGGCTTCCACATCGATGCGTCAACGGGAAAGGCGTGCAGCAGGAGCAGTCCGTTCGTCATGTCAGAAGCCTATCTAGGAGGGAGGGACGACGACTCGGAGCGCGGATGGAACGACCGAGAACGTGGCCGGGAGGCGTCCCACGGGCTCACCGTCGGCGTAGACCTGGAACGGGCGGTCGGCCGTCATCTCGATCTCCCTCCCCCGGAGCATGGTGACCGCTCGATGCTCGACGTGCTTGCCGGAGAAGACCTTGGGGAACGTCTTGACGAATTGCCACTTGGGCAGCTCTTGGATCACGCACACGTCGAGGAGCCCATCGTCCGAGCGGGCATCGGGCGTCACCCGCATCCCACCGCCGTACGAGGTCCCGTTCCCCACGGCGAGCATCATGCCTCTGAAGGCATGCTCTTTCCCGTCCACCCTCACCACGAAGTCTCCCGGCGAGAACCGAGCCAGGGTGACGAAGGTCGAATACACGTATTTGGGAGCTCCCCTCAGCCGGCGGACCCTGTTCGCGTGCTCGCTGACCTCGGAGTCGAAGCCCGCTCCCCCGATGTTCACGTAGTAGCGCTGCCGTTCCCGTGTGGTCACCTTCACCACGTCGATCGCCCTGAACGTGGGCGAGGACAGGAGCCGGACAGCCGCGAGCGGGTCCTTGCGGTCCAGCCCGATGTGCCTGGCGAAGTCGTTGCCGGTGCCCGCAGGAATGACCGCCAGGGCGCTCTCCGTTCCGAAGAGGCCGTTGGCGCAGGCCCCGACCTGTCCGTCTCCGCCGAGGGCGGCCACGATCTCGGTGCCGTCGGAGGCGGCCACCTTGGCCAGCCTCTCGGGGTCATCGGCCCCCTCACAGATCCGAAGGGTGTGCGAGACGCCGAGCGAGCGGAGGAGGGCATCGACCTTGGGGATCAGCCTGGCGCCCTTGCCTCTGCCGGCCGTTGGATTCGCCACGACCACGACCGCCATGGGTCTGCTCGGTTACCTCACGAGGACGGAGAGACTGAAGGCGAGGCTGTGGCCGAGGGCGGGGCCGTGGGGGTGGGGTTGTTCTGCGTAGCCTGAGGCGCGGGCTGGTTGGCGGTCTTGATGGGGATGCCCAGACGGGTGGCCATCCGGGAGATCTTTGCATAGCCCCGATCGAACAGGTCGCCGGACCGGTTCATCAGGGATTGCGCCTGGTCGAGCAGGGCCTGGCGGGCGTCTCCGGAGGCCTTGCCCGCCGCTTGGACCAGGTTGCCGATAGGCTCGTACAAGCGATAGGCCTGGACGATCAGGAACTGCGCCTCGTTCAACTCGCCGCGATCCGCGGTGAACTCGACGGGGATCAGCCTCGCGATGCGAACCTTCTCCAGACCGTCTGCCGATTTCGTGGCCATGGCCGCCACGTCCTTGCCCTTCTGCTCCGCCTGGGCGGCGGACAGGTTCTTGAGGTTGTCGAGATCGCCCTGCACGGAAGAGAAGATGACGATGGCGTCGGGCGGGACCGGAGTCCGGTCCTGGGGCAGGTGGAGCCGGAACGCGTTCAGGTAGGCGACGATGGCCTTCTGCTCGCGGGCCTTCCTGGTGGATGTGCCGTGAGCGTGGACGGCAACCAGAACCCCGGCCACGGTGCCGGCGACGGCCATCAGTCCGACGACCGACCACACCCACCGGCGGCGCCAGATGGGAGGCTTGCGAACGACGATTGCGCGCCTGGGCGGGGCGGCCACCGCACGCCGGCCGCGTGTACGCCCCTTCCCCTTGATGGCCAACTCGCGTTGTCCCCCTTGTTATTTCTTCAGTATCCGCCCGACCACGATCGAGAGCTCGTAGAAGACTATCAGCGGGACCATCAGCGCAGACATGGTGAACCAGTCCTGGCTGGGAGTGATCACCGCCGCGATGACCGCGATCAGCACGAGCGCGTAGCGCCGCCATTGCCGGAGCTGCCGGCTGGTCAGGACACCCACGAGCATCAACGAGATCAGGATCAACGGGAACTCGAAGGCGGCCCCGAACGCCAGGATCACCAGCATGACGAATCCCAGGTACTTCCCGATGGACAGCACCGCCAGGACGTTCTTGGTACCGGCGAATCCCAGCAGGAAGCCCAGGCCCTTGGGCAGCGTCAGCATGGCGAAGAACCCGCCCAGGGCGAACAGACACAGCGAGGAGACGACGAATGGGATCGCGTACTTGCGCTCGCGAACGGTCAGGCCCGGCGTGACGAACCGCCAGAACTGGTACAGGACGACGGGCAGGGCCAACGCGATCCCCAGGAAGGCCACGACCTTGATCTTGATGATGAACGGCTCGGTGACGGAGAGATAGACCAGCCGACACGGGTCCTTGGGATTGGGAGCGAGATTGGGGTGTGAGGTCATGAAGTCGCAGAAGGGGTGCTGCATCACGTTGAACACGGGACGGAAGAGGAACCAGCCCCCGATCATCCCCACACCGATGGCGGCGATGGACGTGATCAAGCGCGTTCGGAGCTCGTCCAGGTGCTCGATCATGGTCATGGTTCCCTCGGGGTCCTGCTCCCGACGGAACCGCCGCAGCCTCAGCGCCATCCGATCACCTCGAGGGGGAGGGTCTTACGTGATGTCGGTCTTCTTGGCATGGGATCGATCGGTCTTTGTCCGGTGGTCCCGGGCAGCCGAGCTGCCCTATCGGGACATCCTCTGCATCTTGTCCTGCGCGCTCTCCGAGTCCTGTTGGATCTCCTCGAGGATCGGCCGCACCTCGTCCTGGAACCGCCGAAGAGAAGAAGCCAGGAGCTTCACGTGGCGGACCAGGGCGATTATCAGGACCGCCAGCAGCCCGAGTGAAGCGAGGCCGATTGCCAGCAGCACAGCGACCACGAGCACTGTCGCAGGATAGCAGGAGAGGTCGTGCTGGTAAGAGGGGGAGAACCCTAGCTTCGAGGCAGGAGCCTGGACAGCTCCTCGTCATCCTTCAGCAAGAAGTGGAACGTGATCAGGTCGTCCACCGTGAACGGCGGGCCACCCGGATGCACCTCGAGCGGCTCGTAACTCTCCCACTCTGGCTCGTGATCCATGTCCTCGGTGCCGACATCGGCCAGCTCGACGCCCGCCGAGAGCAGAAGGGCGACGACCTTCCGGTCGGCCGGCTTCTCGATCGTATTGAGACACTCGGGACAGGAGAAGCGATAGGAGCCTTCGCCTCGCTGGTCCCGGATCGACAGAAGAATGGCCTCGGGGGTCATGTCGACCTCACCACAACTGGGGCAGGTTGTCCGAATGGTGGTCATCTCACCACGCATATCGGTCGGGCCGGCAGGCCCCTTGAGATAGCCAAAAGTCCAATTTGGGACCGAGCCCTTCGACCCGTGTCGACCACCTGTACAAGCGACGCTCGTTTCTGGCTCCATCGCGGAAGCTGTGCCGGTCAGGCGGAAGGCCGTGCGTACAGGGCCAGTGTCCTCTGGGCCGTGTCTCGAACCATGTCGGCCAGCTCGGCCGGCCCCAGCACCGCGGCCTCGCCCCCCAGGCGCAGGATCAACTTCGCCACCCACGGCAGCTCCTTGGCCGGCAGCATGACCTCGATCTTGCCCTCCTCCTGCTCAGCCACTCGCTCGGTGTCGTAGTACTCGGCCACCCACCGCGCGCTGGGCCCCAGGACCAACCTGATCGGGATGTCCCTGGTCGAGCGGGTGTACAGGGGCCGGCCGGCTCCGATCAGTCCGCGAGGCTCGAACGTCTCGCCGGTCGGCCTGGCCGAGCGGATGCGGTCGGCTCGGAAGAGGCGCTCGGCGTCTGCCAGGTGGTCCCAGGCGACCACGTACCAATTGCCGATGGAGGAGAAGACGTGTTCGGGATCGATGCGCCTGGTCGTTAGGTCGTCGCGGGCAGCCGTGTAGTACTCGATCTCCAACTGTTCCCGATGCTCGACCGCCACGCGAACGGAAGCAAGGGCTGCCGCGGCGTGCCCCCCGGCGCCCACCTCCACCCGGCCGGCCAGATTCTCCAAGGTATCTCGGCCCAGCCCCTGTTCGATCTTCTCCAACGCCGACGCGAGCGCAGGAGCCTCTTCCAGCCCCGGCGCGCCCAGCAGGGCCTTTCCCTTCAGGTACAGCGCCAGCGCCTCCGAGCGGGTGAGACGGACCGGTCGAGAGAAGTAATCGGCCATCCCGATCCACACCCGCCCTTCTTCCACCTGCACGTCGATGAGGTCGCCCGGGCCGTAGGGAGGGAGACCGGAGACGAACAGGAGGTTGAGGTCCTCCAGCAGCTCGCGCTCTCCCACGCCGAACAGCCGGGAGACCTCCTCCAATCGAGCCCCTGGATGGCGAACCACGTACGGCACGACCACGAGGAGACGACGCAGCCGATCCGATGCCCTCGACGTGTGACGGGCGGAGGCCGGCCTAGCCATGGGCCGCCAGCGCCTCGAGCCTGGCAATGACTTGGTCGCGGATTGACCTGGGCGAATACACGCGGGCGTCGGGACCGAAGGACAGGATCCAGGAGACGAAGGAGTCGCCCTGGCTCGCCGGGACGTCGACCTCGACCCAACCTTCCTTGCGAGTCTTCAGCACCTTGGCGCCGGCGACATCCCGGACCGCCCACCAGGCGACCTTCGGACTGAAGGCCACCCGCGCCCGAGCCGCCGGCTGCCCCAATCCCCACGGGCCCGCTTGCAGCAGGGCGGAGGCGTCGAATCCATCCGGGGGCGAGGACGCTGGTCCGATCTCCTTCACCGGCGAGAGGAGGCGCGAGAGCCTGAAGGACCGAACCTCACCTCGGGTTCGATCCAGTCCAGCCAGGTACCAGTGACCGCCCCGAAACACCAACGAGTAGGGGTCCACTTCTCTGGGAGCGGGTTTGCCCTGCGAGGGGCGGTACCGAAACCGAACCGCCCGCCGCCGGGCCAGCGCATCGGCCACGGCGCCCAGATGTGGTCCGGACGGGTCCGCTCCGGGGGCGGCGGTTCGTTCGGCCATGGCCGTCAGGACGTTGGTCTCTGCGCCGGTGGAGAGCTTCTGGAATGCAAGCTCGGCATCGCCGCCCTCCCCCGGAGCATGGGCCGCCACGAACAGGGCCCATACCTCGTCGGGGGTGAAGCTGACCTCGGGCAGGTAGTACTCGTCCTTGGAGATGCGGTAGCCCTGCTCCACTTCCCAGGCGTCGGTCGAGGCCAGCTCTACGGGGATGCCCACTTCCCGGAGGGTGTCCTTGTCCCGCTCGAACATCCGCTTGGCCGCCGCCAGGTCGCCCTGCTGGTACGCGGGCATCAGAGAACGGATCTGCTCGAAAGTGAGGGGCCGGCGGGCTTCCAGGAGTAGAGCGACCAGATTGATCAAGCGCTCCAGTGGGTGCATCAGCCGCGCCCCAGCTCTCGCAGCCGATCGTCCGAGATGCCGAAGAAGTGAGCCAGCTCATGGACGACGGTGTCCCCGATGACGTGCTTGAGGGCGTCTTCGTCCCTGGCCACCGCCTCGATCGACGAGCGGAACAGCGTGATCCGGTCGGGAAGGACGCCGAAATACCCTGAGTTGCGGTTCGTCAGGGGGATCCCCTCGTACAGCCCCAAGAGGTTGGGCTGGTCCGGAGGCGGCTCGTTTTCGACCAGAACCTCCACGTTGTCCAGTCGATCCAGCACCCAGGTCGGGAGCCCTTCCAGTGCCTCCACCACCAGGTCCTGAAACGCATCGTGGGAGGGTTCCATCCACAGCCTCCTGCGGGTCCGGGAGGCGATGATAATGCCCCTCATGGCGGCTCCCTGGATACGGATGCGGCGCGGGATCGTCCTGGACGTGGTGGCCGAGCGACCGGGGGCCGTCGAGCTGATGGTCGACGTCGGTGGCGACCCGGCCAGAGCGGTGGCCTACCCCGCGCTGGTTGGGCCGGTTGCTCCGGGGGATCGTGTGGTGCTCAACACGACGGCCGTGTGGCTCGGCCTGGGCACCGGAGGCGATCATTTCGTAGTGGCCGTGGAGGGGTCCGAAGAAATCGAGGCGGCCGGGCCCGGGCGAACCATGAAGCTCCGCTACACCCCCCATCAGGTAACGGTCCAGACGGCAGAGGAAGAGGGAAGCCCGCACCGAGCGACCATGGAGGCCGCTTCCGAGCTGAACGGACTCCCCGTGGTCTGGGTGCCCCTTCACTCGATGGTGGGCCCAGCCGTGGCCGGCGCGCGGGCCGGCGGCGCCTCCAGGGTCGCCTACGTCATGACCGACGGGGCAGCCCTGCCGGCCGGGCTCTCCCGCCAGGCCGCCGCGCTTCGGGAGGTCGGCCTGGTTTCGAGCGTGATCACCACCGGCCAGGCGTTCGGTGGAGACCTCGAGGCCGTGACCGTATTCTCGGGGCTCCTGGCGGGGCGCCACGTGGCGGGAGCCGACGTGCTGGTGGTGAGCGACGGGCCCGGGAACGTTGGCACCGGAACTTCCTGGGGCGCCTCCGACGTGCAGTCCGCCATGACCCTCAACGCCGTGGGGATCCTGGGGGGGCTGCCGGTGGCCGCGCTCAGGGTGAGCTTCGCCGATCCCAGAGAAAGGCACCGGGGCGTGTCCCATCACTCCATCACTGCTCTGTCCAAGGTGGCCCTGGTTCGGGTCCACGTCGCGGTGCCGGCGCTGGACGAGGAAGAGCGGCGCCGGATGATCTGGGATTCGTTGCGGGAGGCGCGCCTGGAGGAACGCCATCAGCTGGTCGAAACGACCGGACGGCCCGCGCTCGACCTGCTCGCCGATTACGGCCTCGAACCCCGGTCGATGGGGCGCGGGGTCGCCGACGACCCCGAGTTCTTCCTGGCCGCGGGGGCAGCTGGGGTGTTGGCCGGCCGCATGGCTGCTGGGGACCGCGCGTGGCGGGAAGAAGGCTCGAAACGGTGACCGGGGGGTCGGGCGCGTTGCCCGGTCCTCCGGCTCCCCGGAACGCGATCGACCATCGAACTGGCAAGGCAAGAAGCAGCGGTACACGGGCAGTCGTGACATTGGCGACCCTGTCCGTGCTGACGACAGGTCTGATCGCGCTCCTGGTGCACCCGTTCGACCCCGATCGTGCGTGCTGCGATCACCTGTTCTATCGATCGATGAGCTACAACCTGTTCAAGGTGACCCGCCCGGATCTGAACGTTTCCCCTCCAGGGAACCCATTACCCGGCCTGTACGGCACCTCGAGATTTCGGTCGCTTAGCCCACTGAACGGGCTGAACCGCCAGCCGCCCTACGTCTTCCGCATCGTGACCCCGCTCCTGGCTCGCTCGGTCGCCTATGCCACAGGCATCGATGCTGCCTACTACCTGATCTCGTTCCTCGCTCTTGCCGGAGCTGCTCTGTTCATCGGGCTCTCGATCTTCAAGCTCACGGGCTCCGAGATCCCTGCGATGGCCGGTGCAGTCCTGTTCCTGGTCCACCCATATTCGGCCCGGTTCAACCTCCAACGCTTCATGCTGACCGACCCCCTGGCCTTCTTTCTGACGGCTCTGGCCATCTGGGCGCTCGTGGAACGAAAGCGGATGTTGTTCTTCGCCTCGTGCGCGCTCGGCGTGCTCAACAAGGAGAGCATGGTGCCGATGCTCATCGCCTATCCGCTGACGGAGGTGTGGATCGAGCATCGAGTCCGATGGACCTCCATTGCCGCCGTCGTGGGTATCATCGGCGGTTGGTATGCCTTCCGACTGGCCATGCCGATCCCGGAGAATACCTACTCGCTCGCGAGCGAGTTCCGCAGTGGGCTGCGACACGTCGAGCTGATGGCCGGCGCGGGCATCCTCACCTTCGGAGTGATGATCCCGGCGGCCATCAGACGTCCCTGGGGCTCGAAATTGATGATCGCGCTTGTCCCCTTCGCCCTGGCGTGCATCCTGGAGGCCTGGTTCGTGGACGATCTCGAGCGAATCATGGCCCAGGCCCTTCCTGCGATCTGCGTGGCCATCTTCTGGCGATGGCCACAGGAGCGAACTGAAAACATGCTCGCCCTGGCGGTAGTCCCGCTTGCAACTCTTGCCGGGATCGTCTACAGCCTGGGCTGGCATTCCTGGACCTTGGCGCCGTCCGTCGTTGCCCTGGTCGTGGAAGCGCAGCTCTTCTTCTCGCCCCGGCGCGGAATTTGTTCCGAGAGCTGATGGCCCTTCCCGGCCTACGACGGTTGGAGGACGCTCGACGACCCAACCTATGCGCTCAGGCCCGGCCAGAGAGTGCGAACGAAGTGTGCGTTCAGGCCGAGGGTTGTTCCGAGGTGCCCTGACCGTCCGCCACGGCGGCGGTGTGTCCATCGGATGCGGGTGTGCCCGTCGCCGCGGCGTCGGGGCTGGCAGAAGCTGTCTGGGAGCTCGGTGTGTCCCTGAGTCCCTCGGAGATCTCGTTGCGGATATCCATTTGGGCCTTACGGAACTCCCTGAGCCCCTTCCCGATGGACTTCCCCATCTCGGGAAGCTTCTTGGGCCCGAAGACGATCAGAGCCAGGACCAGGATGACCATGAGCTCTGTGGGACCGACGTTGAACATGCTTCCCCCAGCATAATGGAGCGCGGGCGGTTTCGCTCTAGGACTGAACTTGGCTGTCTTCCTCGTCCTCCGCGGCCCCTTCGGTCATTCCCTTCTTGAACTCCTTGCTCGACTTGCCCAGGGATCGGGCCAGGCTTGGCAGCTTCTTTCCTCCGAACAGCAGGAGCACGATGGCCAAGATGATGATGAGCTCAGTGGGACCGAGGTTCACGAGCTTCCTCCTTCCGAGGTTCCCGGGTCCGTCGCCTTGCCCTTGGACCAGGGGTTCACACTCTAGGGAGGCCCTCTGCGACGCTCATCTTGCGCGCAGCGTAGTCTGGCTACGTCACTCGGCGCAGGAGCGTGCTCGCTCGAGGCTGCTACGGACAGGGCTGCTGGTCGCAGGGGCCGTCGAAGCCCGTGCACGCTCCCCGGATGCACGAGCACCCGTCGCCCTGGGCGAACTTGAGCACCCCACCCTTGCCCACGCAGAACCGCTGGCACGCCTCGCAGGTGAAGCCGTCCGACTCGCAGGGTTCGTTCGAAGGACCGCCGACGCACTGGCAACAGGTGCGGATGGGGGGACTGGCCGCGTAGGCCGACGATGCGTGACAAGCCGGCGATAAGCGGTCAGATGTCGCGGCGCTCGAAGTTCCTAGCCCTTGGCCCCCACGAAGCGCTGGATCCGTCGGATCGTGTCCGCGACGGTCAGTAGTTCCGGGCCCTCCATCGAGCTCCACAGCGGGAGCGTCAGGACCCGTTGGGCGGCGGCCTCGGTCACCGGGAGCTGGCCGTTCTTTCCGGCCCGGGACCGATATGCGTGCATCGTGTGAACGGGCGGAGCGTAGTACCGCTTCGTCTGGATTCCCTCCGCCTCCAGGGCTCTGGCCAGCTCGGCCGCGTCGATCCCGAAGTCCGAACCCTCAACCAGGACGGTGAAGTCCTTGTAGGTGCTCCGATCCGACTCGCCCACGGTAGGAAAGCCGATCCCGGGAATGTCGGCCAGGGCCTGCTTGTACATGGCGGCCAGCTCGTTTCGCCGGTCGATGCGCGGCTCGAGGTCCTCGAGGGAAGCCAGGGCGAAGGCCGCGTGGATCTCGGACATCCGCGCGTTCAGCCCGACGAAGAGGCAGTCGTAGTCGCCCGGATTGGCGTAGTCGCGGCCGATCCGGCAACGCTCGGCCAGGAGGTCGCTGTTGGTGGCGATGAGGCCGCCCTCCGACGCCACCAGGACCTTTGTCGGGGAGAGGCTGAACACCTCGGCGTCGCCGAAGCCTCCAACGGGGGTCCCCGCTCGGCGGGACCCGAAAGCATGGGCTGCGTCGAAGACCAGCTTGACGCCGCTGCTCCGAGCCAGGGAAACGAGCTCCTCGACCGCGCAGGGCGTGCCGAAGGTGTGGGTGGCCATGATGACCGAGGTACGGACCCCGATGGCCCGGGCGGCGGCCTCGGGCGAGAGCGTCAAGCTCTGGGCGTCCACGTCTGCGAAGACCGGGCGGAGCTGATTCCACGCGGCGGCGTGAGCCGTGGCGGCGAAGGTGAAGGACGGGAGGACGGCATCACCGGACAGGTCGGACGCCAGAAGCGCCAGCATCAGGCCGGCCGTGCACGAGCTCACCGCGACGCAGTGACGTACCCCCAAATACTCGGCGGCCCGTTCCTCCAACTCACGGACGTAAGGGCCGTTCGTCAGCATGCCGGTCGCCAGGATGGTTCTCAGCCTCCCGAGGACGGCCTCCTCGTCCGGCACGCTCGGTCGCATGAACGGCAGGCCCTCGGGGAAGGCTGGGGACCCGCCCATGGTCGCCGGAGGGTCGGACTTGGCCGCAGAGGGTGTCCTCGAGATCAGGTTCACTCGCATGCCTCCACTTGTTCGTTGAGTTCGATTCAACCTGGGCCGCCGGTCGGCAGTCACGTCACGGTAGGCACCTTCGTAACGTAGACGCTGCCCCCTTCCCAACAACCGCACACCGTAGTTCGTCTATGGCGAGTGACGTAGGAGAAATTCCGGGCGGACCCGCGAACGACTCGGGATCACTCCAAAATTGTCCCTTCCGACCGCTTTCGCCTTCGTGGAATGAGCTCGAGCAGCTGCTTAACCGTAATCGATCGAGTCCAGAGCACCACTCCAAGCCACGCTGCCCACAAACCCACTGAGGTGAAGAGCACTAATGGCACGCTTGGGTGGGGTACCAATCCTCGTACGAACAAGACTGAAACAACTGGGAGCAGCGACGTCAACAGGAGGGTGATCATGTCCGCTCTGAAAGGGCTCGCTCCGGTGGAGCGGAACAGAGCGAGCCCAACGCCTACGTTGAGCACGATGTAACTGCTCGCTGTGGAAAGCGCCGCCCCAGCTGCCCCGAGCAGTGGAATCAAGGCGAAAGCCAGCCCAACCATCGACACGAGGGCAACGAGGTATACCTTGGCGAGCACTCTACGTTGGCCTGAGGCGATCAGAGCCTGCGTGTTCAACCCGAAGGCGAGGTTGATCACGTATCCGGCCAGGAGGATCCAAACAATTCCTCTGGCAACGGGATAGTGAGCCCCGAAGAACGCGCGGAGGACGACGCCGGGGAATGCCAGGAGGGCCAGGATAAGAGGCAAACTCCCGAGGTACGCGAGCTTGCTGACAAATATGTAGAGGTCGCGGAACCCGGCCGGGTCACCCCTTGTGAATATCATCGTCGCGGCGGGGACGTAGGGTGCCATCAGGATGCCGGGAATGAGCAGAAGGAAA
>WNGB01004074.1_pt1 | contig 32520 bp, 28 predicted proteins | sample 5400681 | NCBI WGS metagenome assembly WNGB01 (sample SAMN13153367, study PRJNA577476) | soil metagenome | isolation source: 115 cm soil or saprolite under grassland replicate 2 | place: USA:California | collected 2016-06-15
TACTGGAGCGACTCGGTGCCGCTGGCCGGGCTGAGCGCGGCGCGGAAGGCGAAGAAATCCTGCGGCGCCATCGTCTCGGTGATATGGATCTGCTCGATCAGCAGCCGCACGATCTGGTTGACCCGTCGCATCAGCCAGGTGGCGTAGCCGGCGTTATCGGCATCGAGCAGCCTGGTCGCCGCCGCCAGTTCATGCAGGATCTGCTTGAACCATAGCTCGAAGGCCTGGTGGGTGATGATAAACAGCAACTCGTCGTGGTGCTTCAGTTGATCTTCTCGCGGCTGGAGGCCGGCCAGCTCCGGGATGCGCAGGTAGGAGCAGTAATGCACCTGATTGGCGTCTGAAACTTCATGTCCGCATGGCAGCATTGGCATACGCGTTCTCCAGAGTTAAGAGTTATGAGTTTTGAGTTCTCACTCATGCTCTCGTACTTCGCGCAATCCCGTAATGATCGGCGCGGCCTCCTGCGGATTGCCCTGCTGAATGAAGTGCGCCAGGTTGCCGATTTGCAGGCCGATTTTCGTCACTCGCAGGTGGGCAGAAAATGTGCCATCGAACAGCCGTGGGTTGCCGTAGTCGGGCTCGAGCCAGGCCAGATCGACATCCGGGCAGGCCCTGCTCAGGTTGGCAAAATCGAGGATCGGCGCACCGCCCTGAAACTCGCCGAAATCGATCACGCCGCACAGCTTGAGATCGTCGTCGACAAACAGGTGCCCCGGCAGAAAGTCGCCGTGGCACAGTACCGGCTGTTCGTCTGCAAACAGCATCTGGCCGTCTTCGAGCATCCGTAGCAGCCGATCAACCTCGTCGGCGCGAAAACCGGCCTGGATCAGTAGCGGCTTTTCGGACGTGCGATCAACAATTGATTGCTCCGAGATGCTTTTCCAATCGGGGAAATCCCAGCAACCGTCGGGGTGGCGCTTGTAGAAGCCGCCGACACGGATGCGGTGCATGGCGCCAAGCGCCGCGCCAGCCTGCCGCCAGATCGCCGCGCGCTGATCGGGCGTGAGCGTACGTTCGATCTCGTTCAGCGCGCGGCCCGGCATCCGGCGCTGCACCATCACCTCGCGCGGCTGCCCGTCGATGGTGATCATCTCGACCAGCAGCACCTCCGGCGCGGGCACGCCCACCGCGCGGCACTGTGTGATCGCCCAAGCCTCCTCGGCGAAGGGCGCCCCGCCATGATGGCGAATGCGAACCACAACATCGTCGCTCTGGCGCGTGTGGACGATGTAGACTTCGCAATCATAGCCGTGCGCGACTTTCTCACGTGTGATGCCTTGCTGTCCCGTCGCGCGTTTGACTATGTCGAAGATGAGCTGCTTGGACGTGTGATAGGCATCGTGGCGCTTAATAATCTGCGGGTTGGTCAATGTACAAGCTCCGCTACATATTTGCTTGGCTGAAGGCATGCCGGCCGTCGCTGGGATGCGCGCTGGACTTTTCCGGCTGGTTATGTTGGCGTGGCCAGAAACTCCGCCAGTAGCGCTTCCCATTCGTCTTGGAGCGGCCCGGTTGCAACCGGCCGCGACGCGCGGTTATACCAGTATGCCGCGTTGGCCAGGTCGCCCTCCTTGCGATGCAGATAGGCATGGACCCAGGCGCCGGCCGCATCGGCCTGTGCCTGCGCGTGCTCGTGAGCTGCTGCCCAGTCGCCTTTGGCGTCGTACCACAGCGCTTGGAGGATATGTCCAAGCGGCGGCGGCGTGGTAGTAGTGAGCGACTGGTTGAACTGCGTGCGATCCATAGAGCATGCTCCTTTCGCAGCTCGCCTGTGGCGAGATTGTGTCGATTCGCTGGTGGTAGCAGGCCAGGTGGTAGGCGCGGTGGCGGTGAGCGGGCTGCTCGAAATGGAGGATATTGAACTGGCACAGCCGGGCGTCGTGGCGCTCAAAGGCTAGCGTTCGGCCCGGTTCAGCGCACCTTCTTCGCTTGCAGCTCCTGCTGCTCTTGTGTCAGCGTCAAGCCGCTGACCTCGCCGGAAGCGTTGGTCGTGAACGCGATATCGCTGTTTAGCACGTGCGTAAAGAACCTGGCCTCGGCCGATGCGCGTAGCTCAAACGGAGACTGCCCGCTCACGGCCAGGTACAGCTGGCCATCGTGCTGGCTGATCGTGATCGTCAGGGTGGCATGGAGCTGGTACTCGCCAGTGTAGGCCTGATACGCGCCTGGCCCGAGCTCGATCGCGCTGCGATTTGGCCCATACTCCGGCCAGCCGTACTCATTGGCGAGTGCCCTCAGTACATCCAGCACCACCCAGTAGCCGTCGTCGCCGTTGGTCAGCACCACGGCGCCCTGGCCGTGCTCCATGTATACAGTCGTCAGGCACTTGTAGCCGATATTGTCGCCGCCATGCCCGAAGCGTCGAGCCGCGCCCGCGCCCTCCAGCTGCGTGCCAAGGCCAAAGTGATCGGCGACCTGCGGGGTCAGCGCCTGGTCGACGATTGGCTTGGTCAGGAGACTTGACGGTTGGCCGGCGTGCGCGCGCTGGATCTCGATCGCCAGCAGCGCTAGGTCGCTCGCGCTAGTCCACAAGCCGGCGCCGGCCATCTCGGGCAGCACGCGCCACTTGCCATACACTGGCTCGCCGCCGATATAATGGCCGATGGCTGCGAGATCGGGCTGCGTATCGGGGAAGCTTTGATCGTAGCTGCTGTTGCGCATGTTGAGCGGCTCGAATACCAGCTCGCGCATCAGGTCCGGGAATGGCGCGCCGGTGAGGTCGATTAGCAGCTGCTGGAGCACCGAGTAGTGGCTGCCAGAATAGCGGAACTGGCTGCCAGGCAGCAGCACCGCGCGGATCGGCGGCGTGTTGGCCGGCGGCCGCCCTTCGAGCACATCCAGCAGCGTGGGGATTGAGTCGCCACGCCCAAAGCCACGATACCAGTTCTGTGTCAGGCCGGCGGTGTGAGCCAGTAGCTGTCGCACGCTGATGCGCGGCTGCCAATCGCCGTTGGCAGGTAGACGCCAGGATGTCAGGTAGCGGTTGATGTCCTCGTCGAGGTCGATTCGGCCATCCTGCACCAGGCGTAGCGCGCCGATCATCGCCACGTGCTTGCTGATCGAGCAGACCTGGAAGATCGTCTCGGGCGTCACCGGCGTTGGCCTGCCAGCCTCGAGCACGCCGTAGCCGCCCGCCCACTCGATCTGGCCATCGTTGATTACCGCCACGCTTAGGCCAGGCGTCTTGTAGAAGGCCATGCGCTCTCGGATCGAGACGTGCTCTGTGTCCTGGTTCCAGAGCGGCGCGTCGCGTGTAACGCCGTTTTCGACGCGGCTGATTCGCGCCGCGATTGTGGTAGGGCTGTGCTGGTTGGTCATTCTTCACCTTGCTGGTTGCTATCGCATTGTAGCAGGAAATTGGTGGCGGCGCATGGATGGAATCCGAGTATAATCTCTTCTGATCACAGATCCCATGCAATGTGGTACTTTTCCTGATTGTGCTGTGATTTTCGCTATCCGAGCGAAAATCACAGCACAGCTAAAACGTAGAGTATCTGGCTGCCGCAGGCAAAAACCCACAGTTGTGAGATACAGGCTCATTTCTAAACAGCATATCTGGCCAGATAGAGCGTGTGAAGAGGCCACCAATGCACTACAAAAATCTCGGCCGCACCGGCCTGAAGGTTTCTGCTGTGGGCCTGGGCTGCGGCAACTTTGGCGGGATCGGCAGCGCGCCGGCGTTCTTCGGTCGCGGCGAGACCGAGCAAGAGGCCGGCGCGATCATGGACGCCGCCTGGGAGCTGGGCATCAACTTCTTCGACACGGCCGATGCCTATGGCGGCGGGCGCAGCGAGAGCTATATTGGCGCGTGGCTCAAGGCCAAAGGCAGCGCGGTGCGCGATCAGCTGCTGCTCAGCTCGAAGCTGTTCAACCCGGTCGGCGATGGCCCGAACGATCGCGGCCTGTCGCGCCGCCAGGTCGTGCGCCAGGTCGATGCCAGCTTGCGCCGCCTGGGCGTCGATCACCTGGACATGTACCTGATCCACGAGCCCGACCCCAGCACACCGCTGGACGAGACGCTGCGTGCGCTGGATGACCTTGTGCGTCAGGGCAAGCTGCGCTACCTAGGCGCTTCGAATATGCCGGCCTGGCTGATGACCAAGGCGCTCTGGATCAGCGATAAATATCTGCTGCAGCGCTTCGAGTGGGTGCAGAATTCGTACAGCTTGCTCGACCGCGCCGACGAGCGCGAGCTATTCCCGCTGTGCCAGGATCAGGCGCTGGGCTACACGCCGTTCAGCCCGCTGGCCGGCGGCTGGCTTACCGGCAAGTACCGCGCCGGCCAGCCCTTCCCGGCTGGCTCGCGCATGACGCTGCGGCCCGAGCCATACCAGCGCCTGCTGAGCGCGGATGTGTTTCGTGGGCTGGGTGCATTGCAGGCGGCGGCGGCCGAGCGTGGGGCCGATATGGCGGCGCTGGCGCTCGCCTGGGTGATGGCGCACCCGCTGGTCACCGCGCCGATCCTTGGCCCGCGCCGGCCCGAGCAGCTCGATCCGGCCCGCCGCGCGCTGGAGATTCGGCTCACTTCCGAGGAGCGGGAAACAATTGCGGGATTTTTTGAGAACAGATGACTTATCGTTGACACGCATAGTATAGTGCAATGTCGATAGCGCGATATATAGCATCCTAGGCCCAGAGGGCACCCCGGCTGCACCCGTCGACACCCTTCGACGCCGCTCAGGGGAGCAGCTCAGGATTCGGCTGTATTGAAGGGTGCAAGTTGTTGAGGCCGCATCCTTCGATACGCTGTTCTGTGTTGCCGCCGCGCCACTTCACAGCTACTCAGGATGCTGTGCCTATCCCCGAGTGCGAAGCTCTGCCAGTATTTAGCATGAGGTTTCATATGAAGATACTGATTCTTAACCACGCCGAGGTCGCGCAGCTGCTGTCGATGGCCGAGTGTATTGAGGTGATGGCCGAGGCGCTGGCCGATCTGAGCGCCGGCCGGATGCACCAGCCGCTGCGCAGCATCGTGCGCCCGCCCGATGCGATCGGGCTGATGGGCCTGATGCCAAGCTATCGCGCCGGCGCGCACGCGCTGTATGGCCTGAAGGCGGTCTGCGTGTTTCCCGGCAACCCCGCCCTCGGCAAGGATGCGCACCAGGGCAGCGTGATGCTGTTCAGCGCCGATACCGGCGAGCTGCTGGCGCTGCTGAACGCCTCGGCGATCACCGCCATTCGCACCGGCGCCGTCTCGGCAGTGGCGACGCGGCTGCTGGCGCGCGCGGATGCCGGCGATCTGGCGATCCTTGGGACGGGCGTGCAGGCGCGCTCGCACCTGGCGGCGATCGCCTGCGTGCGCCCGATCCGGCGCGTGCGCGTGGCCAGCCGTTCGTTCGAGCACGCGCGCGCCTTCGCCGAAGAACACGCGCCGCGCTACTCCTTCCCGATCGAGCCGGCCTCTGGCGTCGAGGCGGCGGTGCGTGGGGCCGACCTGATCGTGACCGCCACCACCGCCGCCGAGCCGATCCTGTTTCGCGAATGGATCGCGCCTGGCGCGCATATCAACGCGGTTGGATCGAGCATCGCCACCACGCGCGAGATCGACACGGCGATTATGGCGAACGCCGAGCTGTATGTCGACCGGCGCGAGTCGACGCTGAATGAAGCGGGCGATTACCTGTTTGCGATGCGCGCGGGTGCGATCGGCCCCGATCACATTCGCGCCGAGGTTGGCGAGCTGCTGCTGGGCACACAGCCTGGCCGAAGCGCATCGGAAGCGATCACGCTGTTCAAATCGCTCGGCCTGGCCGTGGAGGATCTGGCCGCCGCCGACCATGTGTACCGCCAGGCTCAGGCGCGCGGCGTGGGCACGTGGGTGGAGTTCTAAGCGATGGAAGACGAAAGACGAAGGACGAAGGATGGTGGTCTTTCATCTTTCGTCCTTCGTCCTTCGTCATACGCGGTAGGGCGTTCGCCTACTGATTGGTTAATCTTCAAATTGAGCCATAGTTGTTTTAAATGCCCGTGTATTTAATTCTTCCACTGACAATCCCGCCAGTTCTTGAGAAAAAACCTCCACCGCCCAGGGGCCGGTGTAGCCCAGGTTATGGACACACCTGATAAAACCCTTGATGTCGAATTCGCCTTCGCCACAGAATCTTCTGGCTCTGGACGGATCATGCTGGGGGCTTCCGGGCAGGGTTCCATCGTTAAGCTCCAGATTGATCAAATACTGCAAGGGGATATTGCTGATTTCTTCATATGTAATGCCAAGATTCACCACATGGACGATATCCACAATTAACCCGCCATTCTTAGCGCCAGCTGTTTCTACCATTGTTAATGAATCCTTCAGATTGTCGATCATCGCTGAAGCCATAAACTCAAAACCGATCGTCGCACCGTAATCCTCCGCCTCTTTGCATAATGCCGCAAATGCCTCAATGATACGCGGCATGGGACACGCTGTATTATAAAAATCCCCAATTTTGATATGTTTTGCATGCAGCGCTGCAGATGCCTCCAGCAGTCGTCGCTTACGGCTATCCGATTCTGCTTTCCTTGCACCATCGAGAAACCAGTCGGTGAGAAACTCAAGCTCGACATGTTTCATATCGTTGTCATCAAGGATCATTTTCATTTCTTTCAGCGTTAGATGGTGGAGGATATGTTCCAGATCAGTATGCCAGATTCCAATGCCTTTAAAGCCAGCTCTGGCCGCAGATTTTACCCGATCTTTGAAATCAAAGCGGCTTATTTCACCGACACCTGGGAATACCCCGGCGGTTGTCCAATATAAATTCATCAATTCTACATTACTTGCCATCGAATTATCCTTTCAACTCATTTTTAAATGATATTCTGGGGAACACATGTGGGTGCATTATACCTGAAATTCTTTCAGCTGAATATCTCACCGATCGTCCCAAGCGCCCGCAGCGCCACGCGCTGCGCCCCGGTGATGCCCGTCGCACCTGCAATGGTCATACCGATATACGGCCCGGGAGCCCGCGGCATCCGATCTTCGTATGGTACCCAAAGTACAAAGTTGCGTGAAGTCGGCTATAGTGTTACTCTTACTCAAGCAGTGTGAAATAGTTACAGCGGGCCGGCCACATGAGCCCAACTGAGGGACTTGTGTACACTGCCTACCCGCGCGTAAGCGATGATGAGCAAAACAAAGGCAAATCACCTCCCATACCGATCGCTTCGCACGTGACGAAGCGATTTTTCTTTTGCTAGGCGGAGATCGAGCAGCAGCTAGCCAGCGCCCGCGCGCAGCTCTCTGCGATTGATGAACTAGAGGCGGAGTACAAAACGCAACGCGGGCAGGTGCTCAAACAGCTCGCGTAAGCTCTATTCGTTAACGCTCTCGCGTTGGCTCAGGGATATGGCTTTGAACCTATGTCACCAGCTCCAGCGGTGGGCGCGCACACTCAAGCGCGATACGGTGGCGATCTATCTGGCGGCCCGCGATCCGCGCGTGCCGTGGTATGCCAAAGTCGTTGCGGCGTGTGTGGCGGCCTATGCACTAAGCCCGATCGACCTGATACCCGATTTCATACCGGTGATTGGCTATCTTGATGATATCATTCTTGTGCCGCTTGGGATTGCCCTGGCCATCCGTCTCATTCCACCAGCTTTGCTTGAAGAACACCGCGAGAGCGCATCGGCGCGCATCGCCAAGCGGCCAGTCAGCCAAATGGGAGCGCTGGTGATCATCAGCATCTGGGTTGCGCTCGCGAGTCTTTTCGTAGCGTGGCTGGTATTCAGGTAGCCGCATCCTGAGCTTGACGAAGGGAGCAGGCGAAAGCTGGCTTGTGTGTCTGTCCTGGATTGAAGGCAAAAGAAAGAGAAAGCTATGACCACTCACCACTTCACGCCCAGCCACTACCACACCGCGCTCGGCGCGCACGAGCCGGTGCTGCGGATCGCCGATGGCGACACAGTGATCACCACCACCGTCGACGCGATGGGCAAAGACGCGAGCGACAGCAAGGCCACGCCGGGCGGCAACCCGCAGACCGGCCCGTTCTATGTCGAGGGCGCCGAGCCGGGCGACACGCTGGTGTTACAGCTCGACCGGATCATGCCCAACCGCGCGATCGGCTACACCAGCACCGTCGTCGCGGAAAATGTCGTCGATCCCTGGTTCGCGCGCGAGCTGCCGGTGGGCGGGCCGATGGCCGAGTGGCAGATGGATGTGGGGCGCGGAACCGCGACGCTGATCAAACCCGCGACCAAGCTGGGCAAGCTCGAGCTGGCGCTGGCGCCGATGCTGGGCTGTTTCGGCGTTGCGCCGCCGCGCGGCCAGGCGATCTCCACCGCGACATCGGGTGAGTATGGCGGTAATATGGACTACCGTGGCTTCGTGGCCGGCGTCACGGTCTACTTCCCAGTCTTCGTGCCGGGCGCGCTGATCCATGTCGGCGATGGCCATGCGATCCAGGGCGATGGCGAGATCGTCGGCACCGGGATCGAGATCTCGATGGATGTCCAGTTCACGGCGTGGCTGATCAAAGGCAAGCGCATCCGCTGGCCGCGCGGCGAGAACGCCGACTATATCTTCGCGGTTGGCAACGCCCGCCCGCTCGACCAGGCGCTGCAGCACGCTACCACCGAGATGCTGCGCTGGCTGGAGGAGGACTACGGGCTCGATAAGGTCAGCGCCAGCATCCTGCTGGGTCAGGCGGTCGAGTACGATCTGGGCAACGTCTACGACCCGGCCTACACCATGGTCTGCAAGCTGCGCAAGTCGCTGCTACCGCACGGTTCTTAACGTGAAGGCGCAGAGTTTTTAACGCAAAGACGCAAAGGTACAAAGACGCGGCGTAATTCCTAGTATAATAGTATGACAACGACGTCATCCCATAGAGCATCCTAGGCCCAGCGGGCACCCCGGCCGTATCGAAGGGGGCGGCCTCAGTGAGTCGCACCCCCTTCGACAGGCTCAGGACAGGCTTCGATACGCGGTTCCATTCCGCTGCGGCGTCGCTCCACCGCTTCTCAGGATGCTGTGTGGTACACCGTCCGCCAAGATTGTGATGTAATAATAGCGCCATTGCAAAATAGAAGCCCAAGGAGGTGACCATGGCAGCGACACCGAGCCGCGAAGACCTGCTGGCCACGCTCGAACGCGAGCGCGCCGCGATGCTGGAGCTGCTGCCGCGCTTTGGCGACGAGCAGCTGCGCACGGCCACGCGCGCCGATGGCTGGACGGCGCATGATATCGCGATGCACACGGCCGACTCGAACTACGGCCTGGCGCTGATGGTGCTGGGCGAGATCCCGACAGCCATGCAGATCAACGAGCAGACCGGCTGGATGAGCGTCGACGATCTCAACGAGCAGCGCCGCCAGAAGAATGCCACGCTGCCGCGCGCGAAGGTGATGAGCCGCATGACCAGCTCGTTCGATCACGCCCGCCGCGCGATCGAGACGATCGACGATTACGATGCGCCCGGCCCGCTCGGCCCGCGCCACACCAAAGGTCAGTGGCTGAAGCGGATCGTCGATCATGCCGGCGAGCATCGCCAAGACTTGGAGCAGCTGCTGGGCTAAGGGCTCCTTATCTTCAATAATAGGACTTAGGCAGCCGCACAGGTTTGGTCGTTCGCAGCGGTGCTTTTTCTTCTTTTTGTTGTTCGTTTTTTCGCTCTGCGAGCGAAAAAACGAAAAACAGATAAAGGTTAAGTACCATTGACAACTAACTGCCAAAAAGTAAAAAGAATGTTTCCATCTCAGGTCGGATGTAACCTCCCTCTCAGGTCGCATCCATTCTTCACCTATATGTAGTATGCTAGTCTGGACGCATCAGATAGAAATGAAGAGCTGAGATCGGCGCGGCGAAGGGCCTGGTATCGCGCTACGCCGAGGGAGGATGACGATGCAACAGCTAGCGAGTAGCGCCGAGCGAGCTAGGAAACATGCGCACGTTCAGGCCTTACGCAGCCGCGCCCAGGAGCTTGAACGCAAGCTAGAGATCGGCGCATACGATTCGAAGATCCGCCAGCGCGAGACCGAGCTGCGCGAGCTGCGCCAGCGTAAATTGCTGATGGAGAACGAGCTCCAGCGCTTGCACCGTTCTCTGAGCGAGCTAACCGAGGCTTAGTGATTTCCCTGACGATAGTCTGCAGTTGGCGGTCGGCAGTACTGCCTACTGCTTGACGACTGTCTCTAGCAGACCACGCGCTTCATCCGCGAGATCGAGCAAGTAGGCCACAGCCGGCCCTGGTTCTCGACATACTCGGCCATTGGGCGCCCGGCCAGGCGCTCCCAGGCCGCGTGGCCGCACTGGCGTACTGATCGAGCGGCCAGCGCGGGCCATAGTGTTCGCGCGCCTCACCGAGATTCAACTGCACCGCACCAGCGAATGTTGCAGATAATACACGCTCGACGGCTGTGCTACCATAGAATCACAGAAGGCGGCGGTTCCAGTGTGGAACCGCCGCCTTTCGATCGAACGTAACGTATTCTACGATATTCGATCCGCGTTTGCTGGACGGAAGACGAAGGACGAATGATGCCGTCGTTCGTCCTTTGTCCTTCGTCTTCCGTCAAAGTACTACGTCTATTAGTCGTCCTTCAGGCGCGTAGTATCGCCAGTCGCGGCGTTCTGATCATCGACCGGGACATTCTGCGAGGATGGGCCGCTCGACGGCGCGTTGCCCTCGGACTGGATGCGATCGACGACCTTGCGCAGTTGCTCATTCAGCTGGGCGAGGCCGCTCACTAGCGTCTCCTGGATATCCTGCACCACCTTGCTCTCGCGTGCCTGCGCTACCGCCTGGCGGCCGCGCTCCTCGGCCTGCTGGAAGCGCGTGTCGTTCTGCACCGACTTGGCCGCAGTCTTGAGCTGCTCGGTGATCTCGCGTACGCCGCCGGCCAGATCCTTCTGAAGCTGCTTGGCGCGATCGCTCTGGATCGCGGCTCGGAAGGCCGTCTCAAGCTGCTGGCCCATCTCGCGCAGCTCGTTCAACAGGTCGCCCGAGTCCTTGTCATGCCCTGGCTGTTGGTTAGCGTTCGGTGTGTTCTCGCTCATGATATCGTCACTCCTCTATATATCGGATACGCCTGGCGCGCATCCTCCTTACGGCATTAGCCGCCACGCGTGAAACGCTTACGCGCATTCGCATGACGCATCATGTCATGTTGGACGCCGGAGTGGATTGAGATGTTGCAGAGACATTCTACCACAAAGGCGTATTCCGACATAGCCTAGGGTGGTTGCAATCTCTCCTTGCAACCGCCATTCGGCGCGGCCAGGGCTACGTCAAAGTTCGGAGCGCGAGGGTCTGGGTACACGCTGGGTGTGGGCGCCCGGCCTCCCCAATGCCCTCATCAAGGACTTTAACGTGGCCCTAGGCGCAGCCACAACCGCTTGACGGAAGCTGCCGAGAGGCATACAATAAGTTATCTGATTGACAAATACAACAAATGAGAGGTGCTCGATGGGGCGGATCTACAACAACATCACCGAACTGGTGGGCAATACGCCGCTAGTGCGCTTAGGGCGTGTGAATGACACCCAGGCGATGATTGTCGCCAAGCTCGAATTTTTCAACCCAGCCAGCAGTGTCAAGGATCGGATCGGCCTGTCGATGATCGAAGCGGCCGAGCGCGCCGGCACAATCACACCTGGTAAGACCGTGATCGTCGAGCCGACCAGCGGCAACACTGGGATCGGCCTGGCGTTTGTAGCGGCAGCCAAGGGCTACCGCATTGTCCTGACCATGCCCGACAATATGAGTCTTGAGCGACGCAAGCTGCTGCGCGGCTTCGGCGCCGACCTGGTGCTGACGCCGGCAGCCGAGCGTATGCCCGGTGCGATCAAAAAAGCCGAGGAAATCGCGGCCGAGATTCCTAACGCATGGATTCCGCAGCAGTTCGAGAACCCGGCCAACCCCGAGATACATCGCCGCACCACAGCCGAGGAGCTGTGGAACGACACCGATGGAAAGATCGATATTTTGATCGCCGGAGTCGGCACTGGCGGAACGATCACTGGTGTGGCCGAGGTGATCAAGCCGCGTAAGCCAAGCTTCAAGGCGATCGCGATCGAGCCGGAGGGGTCGCCAGTGCTGTCGGGCGGGCAGGCTGGCCCGCATAAGATCCAGGGCATTGGGGCCGGCTTCGTGCCCGGCGTGCTGAATACGAAGATCATCGACGAGATCGTGCAGGTCTCGAACGATGCGGCCTTCGACACCGCCCGGCGCCTGGCCAAGGAAGAAGGCCTGATGGTCGGCATCAGCTCTGGCGCCGCCGCCTGGGTCGCGCTGGAGGTCGGCCGCCGCCCCGAGAATGCCGGCAAGCTGATCGTCTTCATCGCGCCCAGCAACGGCGAGCGCTACCTCAGCACCGCGCTGTTTGCCGACGAGCCATAATTCAGATGTTAAAGGTTAGGGATTAAGGGTTATATTCGTCGAGGTCATTGTGATCAATGTAATTACTGTGATCATTGCCTTTAACTTCTAACCCTTAACCCTTAACCCCTACTCCAGGCCGCGCACCCGCAGCTCATCCACTACCTCGTCCACGCCATCCACGTACTCGGCCACAGCCAGCAAGTTGTCGCTGTCGACCAGGTCGTCGACTTCGCCACGCAGTGTCACTACGCCGTCGCGCGCCGTGATCGCGATCTTGCCGGCATACTGGGTGGTGCTGCTATCCGCTCGCAATGCCTCGCGCACGCGTGCGCGCACCTCATCATCATCAGTGATAAAGTCGTCGTGGTGATCTTCGTCGTACGGCTCATCGAACGCCGACATGCCCAGCCCGCTGGCGACCTCGGCATTCTCATAGCCTTCACCGGGCACAACCGGCGGATCAATCGGCGGCACATAGGTAAAGCCTTCCTCGGCCGCCTCCATGGCATCGTCGGTCTCGCCGGCGCGCAGATCAAGCTCGGTCAGCAGCTCCAAGTTTTCCGCATCTGGATCCTGAGGCAGATCATCTGCCGTGCCGGTCTCAAGCTCGCCTTCGTACACATCGGTCGGGGTGATCTGCCCGAGATCGTCCAGCTCGGCGGCGGCCGGGAATTCGCCCTGGTCATCCGCCGAGCGATAGCCGGCCATTTGGCGCAGCTGCTCCTCGATTGGCGGGCTGGGCGGGTTCAGTGGCGTATCGGTCGATCGATCACTACTTGGCCGGTTTTTCGGTCGCGCCGGCCCACGGCTACGTTCGGTCATGACGTGCGCTCCTTTCAGCCAGTCTACTCTATAGCCTGTTGCACGCAGCGTGCCAGCAGTCCAAATCTTCTTATCGTTTTTCGTTTTTCGCGCTCGCAGAGCGCGAAAAACGAAAAACATAAAATGGTATGTACCTTGCTGCCGCAGGCAAAGACCACATTGAAGTGGGCCACTGCATACCTCCTGTAATTTGAAGCGCAAGAATCGGATAGACGCAATGACACAGTTGTACTATCATGCACGCATTACGATAGTGATTCGCGAAAGCGAGGTACACCATGGATGAGGAACGCTGCTGGCAGGCGGTGCTGGCGCGCGAGGCAAGTTTCGACGGCCTGTTCGTCTACGCCGTGCGCTCGACCGGCATCTTCTGCCGACCAACCTGCCCCTCGCGGCGGCCGGGGCGCGAGCAGGTGGTCTTTTTCGGTCAGTCGGCGGCGGCCGTGCAGGCCGGCTTTCGGGCCTGCCGCCGCTGTCGGCCCGGCGGATTGGAGCACTCCGCATCCCAGACCGAGTTGGCCGAGCGCGCCCGCGTGCTGATAGAACAGCATCCCGATCAGGCGCTGACGCTCGACCAGCTTGGCGAACAGATCGGTGCCAGCCCAAACCATTTACAGCGGGTATTCAAGCGTGTAATTGGAATAACGCCGCGCCAATACGCCGAGTCGCGCCGAATCGACCGGCTCAAGGCGCGCCTCAAGGAGGGCGATAACGTGACAACTGCACTCTATCAGGCCGGCTACAACTCCAGCAGCCGGCTCTACGAGCAGGCGCCCGCGCGGCTGGGCATGACGCCGGCTACCTATGGGCGCGGTGGGGCGGGCGCGCGGATCGGCTATACGATCGCCGATTCGCCGCTGGGCCGGCTGCTGGTGGCCGCGACCGAGCGCGGGGTCTGCTTCGTCAGCCTGGCCGATTCCGACGCAACGCTCGAAGCCGCGCTGGCGCACGAGTACCCTGCGGCGACGATCGCGCGCGCGGATGCGCGGCTGGGCGAGTGGATCGGCGCGGTGGCTCGGCATCTGGCCGGCGATCAGCCACGGCTCGACCTGCCGCTCGATGTGCAGGCCACCGCATTCCAGTGGCGGGTGTGGGAAGCGCTGAAGGATATTGCGTATGGCGACACGCGCAGCTATGGCCAGGTCGCCGCAGCGCTGGGCCACCCCAATGCGGCCCGTGCGGTGGCGCGCGCATGTGCGACGAATCCGGTGGCGCTGGTGATCCCCTGCCACCGCGTGGTGCGCGAGGGCGGCGAGATGGGCGGCTACCGCTGGGGCGCCGATCGCAAGCGCGCGCTGCTGGAGCGCGAGCACGGGGACTAGCGATTACAGAGTGGGGTCTGGAGCGCGAGCACAGGGATGAGCGATTACAGAGCGGGGGTTCTGGAGCGCGAGCACAGGGATGAGCGATTACAGAGTGGGGGTCTGGGGGCGGGCAACGCCCGCCCCCAGATAATCTTTCGTTTGTCGTGCTGGCGACGCCCAACGGGCGTCGCCAGCACGACAAACAGACAAGGCAGCAGGATAGTGAACATCGAAAAAGCGATCGTTGAACAGCCCAGGCGCGGCGGCATCGTCGCTGCGATCGGGCCGGAGCTTGGGCAGCTGCTGGTGGTCGGGCTGTGGGCGTCGACATTCATCGTCACCAAGGCCGCCTTTGCCGAGATCTCGCCGCTGGCGTTTGTCTTCGTGCGCTTCGGGCTGATGACGGCGCTGGCCTTCGCCGTGCTGATGGCGCGTGAGCGAACATGGCGCGTGCGCCGCCGCGATCTGCCGCGCTTCTTGCTGGCTGGCTTGGCCGGCTATACCTTCTACCAGCTGGGCTTCGTGCTGGGCCTCGAGCGCACATCGCCCTTCGCCAGCTCGCTGCTGATCGCCGTGGTGCCGCTGTTCACCATGCTGATGCTGGCGCTGCGCGGCGAGCACACACAGCTGCGCGGCTGGGTTGGCCTGGCGCTCGCGCTGGTCGGCGTCACCATCTTTCTGGCCGATCAGCTGGGTCGCGCGGCCGATGGGTCGCTGATCGGTGACCTGCTCAGCCTGGGCGCGGCGGTCGCATTCGCGCTGTATGGCGTGGTCAACCGGCCCCTGGTGCGCGATTACCCGCCCGAGACATACACCGCCTACACGCTGCTGGCTGGCAGCCTGCCGCTGATGCTGATATCGACCCCGGCGGCGCTGGCGCAGGACTGGGGTGCGGTCTCGGCACTTGGCTGGCTGGCGATCATCTACATGGTGGTATTGCCAGTCTATGTGGCGTATATGATCTGGAACTGGGCGATCGCTCGGCGCGGCGTGGCAGCGGCCACCAGCTTCTCGCTGCTGGTGCCGATCGCCAGTGGCACGCTTTCGGCCTGGCTGTTTGGTGAGCAGTTCAGCCTGCTGAAGCTGCTTGGAGCGGCGTTGGTGCTGGCTGGGCTGGCGATCGTACGCACGCCGGCGCGGGGAGCGGCCAAATAGCGATCGTCGCTATCGTCGCCGTGACGGCCTAGTACTGCTGTGAAAACCGAACCCAAGCTCAAGCTGCGTGCTCCGAGCGCGCCCTGGAACGCGGTGTGCTCAGTGGTGGGTGGCGCGGGCTTGGCAGTAATGCAACCGTAGACCTTAAATGCATTATAACCGCTGCTGCGGTTGTCATGCATGTTGCCGTCTTCAGCAGTAATCGGCGCCGTAGTTGTACCGCTCGTGTGGTCGGGATTTCTCGCGTGGGGGCAACATGCACCGGGATCTGCGTTCGCCAGTAGTATGGTTTATACGGTCACCCCGTCCTCATGCGAACCGTCCAGATCGATAGCGCCAGCGGGCGGTCGCACCTGCTCAGCATGTCCAGCATCGACACCAGTCCGTTCCTCGAGAAATGCGAACAGGCTCGCCAGGTCGGCGAAGCCGCGCCGCGCGCCGCTGTGCGGGTCCTCCACCGATGCCCGCCAGGCCGGCGATTGGGAGCTGTCTGCCCGCCACAGGCGCACCAGGTAGGCGATGTACTGACGCCGCTCGTCGGTCATTGTCCCGGTTCCTCGACAACCTCACGACGCCAGCGCGGCCAGCGCCGAAGCTGCGCCCACACTCGCTCGCCGGCCTCCAGCAAACGCTGTTGCTCGTCGGCGGAAAGCTCGCGTGCGCCGTAGCGTGCCCGCTCGACCAGATCGACGACCGTGCACAGCGCGCCAGCGGTGGAGTCGACGTGCGGCTCAAGCAGCGCGCTGTACTCGCGCAGCGTCGCCCCTGCCGGCCAGGCGACGCCGGCGCGCACGCCATACCACTCCAGCTTCACCTGCGCCTGCGCGACCGGCGATGCCGGCCAGCGACGCCGCGCCAGCCACGCCCCCCCCAACCTGAACGCGCGAGTTTGTGCCGGCGCAGCGGACGACACCACCGGGGTTTCCGACCCCGCCGTATTGGACCGCAGCAGCGGCACGCCGGCGATCCTCATACTCTGATAGGCCTCCATGGTGAACCTCCTAACTGCTTCATCGCGGCCAGTCGAGCGGGGCGGTACGAAACCACAGTCGCTCAACCAACAAGCCGCGGTTTGCGGTACAATACGCTGAAACCAGATGCGCCGATTGTAGCGAGGCGTGGTCAAGGGAGCGTCAAAGGAACGTCAAAAGACCGCGCGCCGCCGTTTAATCAGATAGAGGGACAGGATTCTCAACCCGGAGTTCGAATCAAACCGGCATACCATGCCTCACGAGCGCTCCTGGGCTGGAGTTCCTGTGCGAGTGACGAGCGATGGCACGGCTGGCACTCTCCCTGCTGGGGCCGGTGCAGGTCACACGCGATGGGCAACTGCTTCGCGGCCTGACCTACGATAAGGTGCGTGCGCTGCTGGCCTACCTGGCCGTCGAGGCCGAGCGGCCACAACGCCGTGATGCACTTGCCGGGCTGCTCTGGCCCGACCAGCCCGATCGAAAAGCCCGCCACAGCTTGCGCCAGGCGCTCGCAACCCTACGCCAGGCGCTCGGCGATCAGACCGCCGATCCGCCCTTCCTGTTGATCTCCTATGAGACCGTCCAGTTCAACCCCGCGAGCGACTACGAGCTGGATGTAGCGACGTTTACCGCGCTCCTCGCCGCGTGCGATACGCACGCGCACCGTCAGATCGAGGCCTGTCCCGCCTGCACACAGCGGCTGGCGCAGGCGGTCCCGGTCTACCGTGGCGGCTTCCTGGAGCAGTTCTTCCTACGCGACAGCGCGCCCTTCGAGGAGTGGGCGCTGCTCACGCGCGAGCGTCTCCACCAGCAGGCGCTCCAGGTGCTCACCGACCTGGCCAGCTATCACGAGCGGCGCGGCGAGTACGCACCGATGCAACGCTTCGCCCAGCGCCAGATCGAGCTGGAGCCCTGGAACGAGACAGCCCACCGCCAGGTGATGCGCGCGCTTGTTCAGAGCGGGGAGCGTGGCGCCGCCCTGGCGCAGTACGAGCGCTGCCGCCACATCCTGGCCGACGAGCTGGGCGTCGAGCCAGAGGAGGCGACCACCGCGCTGTACCAGCGCATCCGTGACGGGACAGAAGCGCAAGGGATGCAGCGAGCAGAGGAATCACGAGCCACTCCGATCTACAACCTTCCGGCGCAGCCGACGCCGCTGATCGGCCGGCACGACGAGCTGGCCACACTAGCCGCGCTGCTGTGCGACCCGGCATGCCGGCTAGTGACGATCATTGGGCCGCCCGGCATCGGCAAGACCCGATTGAGCCTGGCAGTTGCAGCGCACCTGCGCGACGAGTTCGAGGATGGGGCGGTATTCGTAACCCTGGCGCCGATCCGCGATCCCGATCTGGTCGCCACGGCGATCGCGCAGCCGCTCGGGGTCAAAGAGCACGCGAACCGGTCGCTGCTGCAGAGCCTGAAGGACGAGCTGCACGACAAACGCATACTGGTGGTGGTAGACAACTTCGAGCAGGTGGTGGACGCGGCGCCACTCGTGAGCGAGCTACTGGCGGCGGCACCTGATCTGACCGTGCTTGTCACCAGCCGCGTCCCGTTGCATCTAGCAGGCGAACACGAGTACGCCTTGCCACCGTTGGCGTTGCCCCCTCGGCCCTCCCATCGCTCAGCCCCTTCCTCCACCATGGGGAAAGGCGCGCAGGCAGGCATCGCGGGCCGGAGTCGCGCCCTCTCCCCGGTGTGGGAGACGGGGTCGGGAGGCGAGCGGGATGTGACCCAGTACGACGCCATCCGTCTGTTCCACACGCGGGCGCAGGCCGTCAACCATGCGTTCGCGGTCACCGCCGCGAACGCGCCGATAGTAACGGAGATCTGCTACCGGCTGGATGGGCTGCCGCTGGCGATCGAGCTGGCTGCGGCGCGAGTCAAGCTGTTCACGCCCCAGGCGCTGCTGGCGCGCCTCGACCATCGCCTGAACATCCTGACCGGCGGCGCACGCGACCTGCCGCCGCGCCAGCAGACTCTGCGCGGCGCGATCGACTGGAGCTACCACCTGCTCGGTGCCGAGGCGCAGGCGCTGTTCCGACGGCTGGGTGTGTTCGTCGGTGGCTGGACTCTGGATGCGGCCGAGGCTATTGCTTCGGAATTGAAAATTGAAAATGAAGAATTGAGAAAAGACCTTCAGGAGCGAGCAATTCTCAATTCTCAATTCTCAATTCTCAATTTGCTTGCGGCGCTAATGGACCAGAGCCTGATCAAACAAGAGCCCGAGCCGGACGACGAGCCGCGCTTCACAATGCTCGAGACGATCCGTGAGTATGCGCTTGAGCGGCTGGCGGGAAGCGGCGAGCTGGAGGAGAGACGGCGACGGCATGTCGAGTATTACCTGGTACTGGCGGAAGAGGCAGAGCCGCACCTGCGCGGGCATGGGCAGGTGCTGTGGCTCGACCGGCTGGAGCGCGAGTACGACAATCTGCGTGCTGCGCTGCGCTGGGCGCTCGACACTGGTGTGATAGAAATGGCGATGCAATTGTGCGGAGCACTGCATGATTTCTGGGATATACGTTGCTATTATAGCGAGGCGCGCGACTGGCTCGATGCAGCTCTGTCGCACCCCGAAGCGCTGGCGCCCACGCGGGCGCGAGCAGAGGCGCTCATTGCAGCCGGTCGACTGGCTAAGCATAGCGCGACAAAGTCTGCTTACGCTGAGGAAAGCTTGGCGATCAGCCGGGTATTGGGCTATAAGTTGGGTATCGCCCGCGCACTCAGACTCCTCGGAGTAGTCGCGCAGTTGCATGGTGATTACGCCCAGGCCGTGGCGCGCGACGAGGAGAGCCTTGCCATCTCCCGAGAACTCAAGGATAAGCGACACATCGCCTGGGCACTCGGTGGCCTGGCGCATACAGCGTCCTTGCAGGACGACAAAGAGCGATGGGCGGCACTGAACGAGGAAGGGCTGGTCCTGAGTCGAGAATTGGGTGACAACGAAGGCATCGCTTCTAGACTTATCAACCTAGGGGAATACGCACGGATGCAGGGCGATAATATGCATGCGGCGGCATGCTACGAAGAGACCCTGCGTCTGGCATGGGAGCTACGGGATAGGGGCACCGCCGTGATCGCACTCCTTAACCTGGGATTTGTGGCACTGCATCATGGCGACCTCGCGCGGGCGACAGCGCATTTCACCGAAAGCTTGATTCTGAGTCAGGAAATTAAAGAGAAATACGGGATCGCCGATTGTCTCGGGGGATTGGCCGGGGCCGCCGGGGCGCAGGGGCAAGCCGAGCGGGCGGCCCGGCTGTCTGGGGCCATGGAGACAGCATACTTGGTATACGGCCAAGAGACGGGTGACACTGTCCGAGCCAAGATGGACCCGATCGATCACGCCGAGTATGAGCGGGCCGTCGCCCCCGCGCGCACCCAGCTTGGTGAGGAGGCTTGGGCGGCGGCCTATGCGGAAGGTCGCGCAATGATGTTGGAGCAAGCGATCGCCGAGGCGCTCCGCGTCGACGACGGTGTCGCTGAAGCCTAACCAGCCAGCCGGGAGAACCGGGAGCCGCCTGCTAACGGCTGTTCCCGATTCTCGGCTCTCAGTTCATAACCTGGATGGCGCCTGATTATCTATGTGGAGGCACGACCCCCTTCTATCACCAGGCACTCTGCACTGAGCGGCAGTGGCTGGCCTATCTCCATGACGCCCAGATCCCCTATGGCGGCACGTCTGCCGGAGCCGCGATCACGGCGAGAGCGGCGATTGTGGGCGGCTGGCAAGTCGAGGATGCCAACCATCGTCGGGCCATCCTCAATGCTTAAAGGGAAACACTGCTCCACTTGCGCGCCGCGCCGCCCCGTGCTATCCTCTGCCACATGTGGAGCGCGTTGAACCGGCCAGATATTGACCCCGACGACTCATCATACTCAGATGTGCGCCGTCGCGTGCTCGGCCGGCTGGGCGAGTATGCTAGCCTGGCGATCGGCCCGCTGAACCTGCGCCCGACCGCCGCCGCGCTGCTGCGTGAGGACGACCAGCGGGTCGAGCTGCGCGTCAGCACGCCCAGCAGCCACGTGGTGCTGGTGATTGCCACCGATGGCGATCTGATGCCGGAGGTGTTCTGGCTGCGCGCGCTGGCCGCATCGAATCTGCCCATTCCCCGGCTGATTGCCCACGATCTAAGCTTGACCACGCTGCCATTCGCCTACGCGCTCGAGAGCTACATCGGCGGCTCGCCATTGGACAGGCTAGAGGATGGCCCGCGCATGCGTGTGCTTGCACGCCAGGCCGGCCGCACGTTGCGCCGCGCGCATCAGGTGGCCGCGCCCGGCTACGGCCGGCCGGCGCTCAGTGGCCGCTGGTCGGCTATATCCTGGCCCGAGGCGCTCGGCGGCTGGCTGGCGCGGCGCCAGACGCTGGCCCGCGCTGAGGAGCTGCTAGGTTTGGAATGCGCGGTGGCCCTGATCGACGCGACGATCGACCACCCGGCGCTGGCCTGTGCGCGGCCTTGCGTGATCCACGGCGCGGTCGAGCCGGCCCACGCAATCGTGACCGTCGGTGACACGATGCAGCTAGAGGCGCTTACTCGGCCGGGGGAGCTGGTTGGCGGCGACCCAATGTTCGACTTGGCGCACGGGCTGTTGCCACGCCACCCGGCCACATTTCGCCAGGGCCTGATCGAGGGCTATAGCGCATCGGGCCCTCTCGACGGCGAGCAACAGGGCCGGCTGCGACGGCTCGGCCTGCTGCTGCTGGCCGCCGATACGCTCCAGTATGGCGACGCGGCTGCCCTGACGCGGCTGCCGGATGAGATCATGGCGGCGCTGCGCGAGCTTGGGTAGGCAGGCTTCGCCGATATCGCAGCCATCGAATGCAAATATGCGCCACGTAAGCGTTTATTGATTGAGACGCGCAGCCGGATATTATGCACTGCGATCGATCACCCGTTATGCTCGCTCGCACGCTCGGTGTCAAACCGGCCTGAGCTGTGGAGCTACGTGATGATCGCAGAGGCAAGCTATAATCTATTCATATCGTACGCCGGTGCGGATGCGCCCTGGGTCGAAGGTTACCTGCTCGATGCGCTGAAGCGCGCCGATGTGCGGTATCTGTCGGAGGCCGCACTCGAATTGGGCGTGCCGCGCGTGCTGGAGTTCGAACGCGCGGTTCAGCAAAGCCAGCGCACGCTGCTGGTGATCTCACCGACCTACCTCGCCGATGGATTCAGTCGCTTCACCGACCTGCTAGCAACAAGCTATGGCGTCGAAACCAGCTCCTGGCCCGTGATTCCCCTGATTCTGCACCCTGTCGAGCTTCCACCGCGCCTGGCCATGTTGCGTGCGATCGACGCCCGCGACTCGGCGCGGTGGGAAGATGCGGTCGCGCAGCTATGCGCCGCCGCTCAGCGGCCGATTCCCGGCCCGGCACCTCGGCCGGATTGCCCCTACCCTGGCATGGTACCATTCAGCGCTAGCGACGCGCGCTTCTTCTATGGGCGCGATGCCGAGCTTCGGCAGATGCTTCTGCATCTGACGCACCAGCGCTTTATGTTTGTAGTCGGCCCCTCCGGCTCGGGCGCGGCGCCGGCGGTCTGCTGGACGCGGCCGAGCTGCCCGAGGCCGAGCGCTGGCTTCAGAGCCCCGACGCCGGCGACCTGGGATACAATGAAGCGCTATCGACATTTGTAGAGGCCAGCCGCGCCGCGCTCGCGCAGGCCGAGCGTGAGCGGGAGGAGACCCGCCAGCGCGAGATCGAGCAGGTGCGGGCGCTGGCCGAAGCCGAGCGCCAGCGCGCCGCCGATCAGGCCCGCGCCAGCCGCCGGCTGCGCCAGCGGGCGCTGTGGCTGGCGGCGCTGGCGGCCCTGGCCGTGATCGCGGCGGGATTCGCAGGGCTACAGACGCAGACCGCAAATAATCAAGCCGCCACCGCAGTCGCGGCGCAGGCCACCGCCGAGATCGCACGCCAGGACTCGCATGATCAAGCCGCCACCGCAGTCGCGGCACAGGCCACCGCCGAGACCGCGCGCCACGACGCCCAACAGGCAGCGCGCCTTGCCCGCGCGCGCGTGCTGCTGTCACGGCACTGGCCTTCTTTTCGGACAGCAGCGGGCTGATCACCGGCAGCGACGACGGCACTATTCGCTAGTGGGATATCACCATCCCGCCCAGCCGATACGGTGTTCGTCTTGTACGGCTACGAGACAACCTCATCTGGCGGGATTACGACGCTGGCACTCAGTCCCGACGAGCACTGGCTGGTCGCCGGCGGGTTCGATGTCGCCGCCCATCTGTGGGACATGACCGATTCTGGCGCTCGCAGCTCACCTCTTAAGCTGACGAACGCATTTCCCGCGCCGGCGCTCAGTCCCGATGGCCACTGGCTGGCGGCTGGCAGCCTGGATGGCACCACGCGCCTGTGGGATCTCACGGTCAGGAACCCCGCTACACAGCCGCAACTCTTGCACGGGCACACGCGGTCGGTGTGGGCGGTGGCGATCAGCCCCGACGGCCATTGGCTGGCGACCGGCGGCGCCGACGGCGAGGCGCGATTGTGGGATCTGACCGCCGGCGACCCATCCGCCGGCTCGATCGCTCTACGTGGGCACAACGACGCAATTCTCTCGATCGTCATCGGCCCTGACAACCACTGGCTCATCACCGGCAGTGCTGACAAAACCGCGCGCCTGTGGGATCTCACAGCCAAGAATCCTGCGGCGACCGCGTCGATTCCTTTGCGTGGGCACACCAGCGACATCTTAGGCGTCACGATTAGCTCCGATAGCCGCTGGCTGATCACGAGCGCTCGCGATGATACAACCAGCCCCAATGGTACTGTTCGGATCTGGCCACTCCGGCTGGAGGATATAGTTAAGCTGGCTTGCCGCGCCGCCGGCCGCAACCTGACATGGACGGATTGGAAGCAATACTTCGCAGGGCAGGAGTACCACAAGACCTGCGCCTATCAGGCTGTGCCGCCGTCGGTGATCGCCGCAACGCTCGACCAGGCGCGTAGCGCCCGAACAGCAGATCGGCCGCAGGATGCCGAGACGGCCTACGTGCGGGCCGCCGAATGGGCGATCGAAGCGAACAGCCGCTGGATGACTGTCGCCGGCTGCCGGCAGGGAAGCCTGGGCGGATTCGCGCAGGTCGTTATCGCCGCCTGCGACCGCGCGGTTGTCCTGTCGCCGGAGGGTGTCGATGCCTTGGCAGGCCGCGGAATGGCGCGCGCACTCACGGGCGATCGCGCCGGTGCGATCGCGGATCTGGCGCTGTATGTTCAGCGGGCGAAGGAATTTGGAGGAAAAGCCGAGGATATACGCAAGCGTGAGACCTGGCTGACTGCGCTGAAGGCCGGCCAGAATCCATTCGACGCCGCGACACTGGCGGCGCTGTTGAAAGAAGACCAGCTGCCCGCGACATATAAATGATCGGAAGGCGCTACTACAGGCGCGCGGAAGTCACTCATTCTGCACTCTGCGCTCAATTGCTCTCCGCTTCGCTCTAGCCCGCGATCTTCGCTTCGAAGGCTGCCAGCGCGGCCGTGAGCTGCTCCTGACGAATGGCGGCGGTCATGTCGCCGCGGGTGCGCTCCAGCACCGCCCGTAGCGCATCGGTGGTGCGCCGCAGCCCGCCAGTGATCGCGTCGGGGTAATCCACCGTCACCAGCATCGAATAGACATCGTCCATAATTGCCAGCAGCGCCTCGCCGCGCGCTACCTGGCCGTGGCGCAGGCCATCTAAGATGGCGCGGCGCAGCTCGGATGCCGCCTCGGCCAGCCCGTTCAGGTAGGCCGCCGGATCGACCTGGATGGCGGCTGAGCCGGGCGGCTCGTCGCCGCGCAGAAAGGCGTAGACCAGCGCCGCCTCGGCGTACTCCTTCAACGCATCCTGCGTGTAGCCGGCAAACAGCAGCGCCGGGTGATCGGCCAGGCCGGCTCGGAGCGCGTGCGCCGTGGTCGTCGCCTCGCGCAGCAGCGCCTCGGCATCGCCGAACTCGCCGCGATGCACAGCCCGAATTGTGTTGGCGCACTGGCGCGTCAGCGCGCGCGAGGATGCCAGCGCCCGCTCGCGCGCCGCGTGGCTAACCTCGATCTGCGCGGTCGCCTCGGCCACGATTGACTCGATCGTCATTGGTTGTTCCTCCGCGATAGCCGACCATGTACGAATCTGGCGCCAGTATACCACTGCCCACCGGGGGCTACGCGCCCGGTACCCTGCCGCAGGGTGTGATGACGGTTTTGCCGTTTAGGCCGTTGACGCGATCTCTCACTAGCGGCGGATGCTCCAGGCGTTGCGCCAGGGATGATCGTCGGGAGGACGTCCGGTTCGGCCCTTCGGACGCTCAGCCGTCGTCACCGACCGCGCGACAGCCCGTATCGTTTGCCCCACGGTGCACGCGCGCCCCAGCATCCTGCGGGGCTGACTGCTGCCGCTGCTGATCCAGCCGCCGCGCCCGTTCTGCGCGCCGCTGTGCTTCCTCAATCTGTGCCACCCCGCGCCCCACCGTCCCTGCAGCTGGCAGTGCGCAGTGCCAGCAACGGATTGACGTTAGGGATGACTCATAAAGTACAAAACGAGAAACGTGAACCTAACAAGTTCACGTTTCTCGTTTCGCGGTTATCGCTCGTTTGGGAGTTGGGCTGCAATCGCTATTTGGTCGCTAGATCCACACGAGCGCTCATGCCAGGCAGCAAGCCCGCCTGCTGATCCAGTGTGATTCGTACGAGATAGGTTCGAATCGTCCCGACCGTCGTTGCCGTCGGCGCGATGTAGCTGACTTTGCCGTTGTACACGGTGCCCGGCTGCGCGTCGGCCCGCACCGTGGCTGCCTGCCCCACTGCCACCTGTCCGATGTCGATGTCGGAAATCTGAGCGTCCAGATGCAGCGCGCTGATGTCCACGACCTTGACCGCTGGCTGCCCGACTGTTGTGCTTGGGTCGCCTGGGTCCACGTTCACCTGCGCCACCACTCCGTCGAATGGCGCCCGAATCTCGGCGTGCTCGCGGGTGATCTGCGCGAGCTCCAGCGCCGCCTGCGCCTGCGCCACTCCCGCCGCCGCCGCCGCCGACTGCGCGTCGCGCGGCGCCTGTGTCAGCTTGGCCTGCGCCGCCTGGGCCTGTGCCAGCCCAGCCTGCGCGGAAGCCAGCTGCGCGCTGTCCGGCGGCAGGTTCAGCTTATCAAGCGTCGCCTGCGCTTGGGCCAGCTGCTGCTCGGCGGCCGCGATCCCACTCACCTCGCTCTGCCGCGCGCCCTCGGCCGCCTGCTGCGCCAGCTGTAGGCTCTGCTCCGCCTGATGCAGCGCCGCCTCGGCCTGCACGAAGTTGCTGTAGTAATTGGCACGCTGCCCATCGCTAAGTTTGTTTGGACTCTTTTTCCCGGTAGAAGCATTGGTAGTGCTTGGCACTACCGGGTCATTGCCGGTGTCCTGGACAGTCTGCCAGTACTCCTTGGCCTGCGCATAGCGCGCTTGCGCTTGAGTCAGCGCCAGCGCAGCCTGTTCCACCTGGGCATCGGCCTGGGTTTTGGCCAGCGAAAGCCGATCCTTGGTGGCTTGGAGGTTGACCTGCGCGGCCGTGAGCCCAGCCTGAACCTGGGCGCGGTCGGGATCTTTGGCCCCCTGCCGAACAGCATTAACCTGCGCCTGAGCCTGGCGAACCTGCGCCGCCGCCGCCGCCGCATCGACTGCGCGGGGCGCCTCGGTCAGCGCATCCTGCTGGGCCTTGGCGCTGGCCAGGCCTGCCTCGGCTTGGTGCAGCTGCTGATCGAAGGCGCGCGTATCCAGAATGGCCAGCAGATCGCCTTTTTTGACCGTAACACCTTCTTTGACTAACACTTTATCGACTGTGCCCTGGGCTTGGAAGACCAGGTCGGCATCCTGGGCGGCTTTGATCTCGCCAATGCCGCTGATCCCCAGCTGAAGATCGGGCGTCGGAGCAGCTGTCGCCGGCACGGCTGTCGCGATCGGCGCCACGGTTGCCTGGGCTGCGGCAGCTGGGGCCGTCTCGGTGGGCGCGGCCCCGCAGGCGGCAAGCCCGATCGCGAGCGTGCCCACAAGTAGGCTGGTAGCTATAAATCGTTGGTTCACAGTACGTTATCCTTTATGATACGCGTGAGAATCGGCCAAGTGCCGCTATCTTTTACGCTGTTCTACAGCTATTGTCGGCGTCGCGCGTGTAAAATAGACGATTTTTACACGCGCGGCAGCCCTGCGTACTACTGAGATTCCTGGCGGTCTTTTTGCGTGCTTACGGTCTCGACCCCATTGCTTGTGTCGTGTCCCTTACCCGAATCGAGCGCGTCGGCGCTTGCGTTTGGCGCAGCCGGCGACCGCAGCATAGCTTCAGTTGTGTACTCCGCGCCGTTGCCGGAGGATGCGCTCCCAGCCGTCGCAACCGCCGGTTGCAGTGGCGTGCGCCGCCGGAACAAATTACTCACCCAACGCGTGACTGATTCCAGCAGACTGTAGGCTGTCGGCACCACCAGCAGCGTTAAGAACATCGAGGTGATCAGCCCACCAATCACAACCACCGAAAGCGCGCGGCGAATTTCAGCCCCTTCGCCCAGACCGATTGCCGATGGTAGGCTCCCAACCACCAGCGCAATTGTCGTCATCAAAATCGGTCGTAGCCGGATCGCGCCAGCGCGTCCGAGCGCGGTATTCTTATCCATCCCGGCTCTGATCAGCCGGTTGGTGAAATCGACCATCAGGATCGAGTTCTTAACCACCAAACCCAGCAACATGATCAGGCCGATCATGCCGAAGATGCTCAGCTCAATGTTGGTGAGCCGCAGCGCCAGGAACGCGCCAATGAAGCTGAACGGCATCGCCAGCATAATCACAAGCGGCTGGAGGAACGAGCCGAACTGCGACGCCAGCACCATATACACGAACAGAACCGACAGGCCCATCGCAATAAACAGAGTTGTAAAGCCCTCGTTCTGGCTCTGTGCAAAGCCGACGAATGACACCGTGACATCACTCGGCAGGTTGAGCTGCTTGATCCCCGCAGCAAGCTCCTGCTGAACCTCGCTGACATTTCGGCCCTGGACATTCGCACCGATCAGGATCTGGTTCTGCCGATCATAGCGCCGGATGCTGGTTGGGCCGCCAGTAAGCTCGACAGTACCGAGCGTGCTAAGCGGGACGCTGCCACTTTGGGTTGGCACAGTCAGCCCGCGAATAGCGTCAACGCCGACGCGATCACCGGGTTTGAGCCGCAAGACGACATCGGTATCTTTGCCGTTCTTCCGGAAGGCCGTGGCCGTATCGCCATTGATCAAGGCGCGCACCGAGCTGGCAATCTGGTCGTTGGTATAGCCCAGGTTGCCGATCTTGGCCGGGTCGAGATGGAACTGGAGCTCGGGCTTGCCAGGCTTGAACGTCGTATCAATGTCGGTCAGGTAATCCAGACCCTGCGTCGCGCCCTGAAGTTTCTGAAGCACCGGCAGCAGCTCCGTCAGAGGCCGATTTGTCTGCACGCTGATCTGGATATCGCGGCTGTTGATATCTGTGGTCGCCCCGCCAAAGCCGGGCTTGCCAAAGATCAGCGTCGGCAAGAAACCGAGCTGCGGGCGCAGGCGCTCTTCGGTCGCCACCGTCGGCTCGTCTTTATGCAACTTCACATAAAACAGGGTGGTTTCCGACGTGCCCGAGCCGCCAACCGTGGATTGGAGCGCCTCAACTGCTGGATCTTTCAGCAGAATCGCCTCTGTGCGCTTCGCCAGCGCATCGGTCTCTGCCAGCGTCGATCCAGGCGGCAGCTCGAAGCTCATGGCGAACTCGCTTGAGTCGGTTTGCGGAAAGAAATTGAACTTCAGGCCGGTCGCGGCCCAGCCACTCAGCGCAAACACACCCAGCGCGACCACGACCACGACCCAGCGGCGGCGCAGGCTCCACATCAGAATATTCTCGTAGAAGCGCGCAATTGCGCCGAGCTGCCCGGTTGCTTCGTCGAGCACATCCTCGTGTTCGCTCATGTCGCCAGCTTCGGCTGCGGGATGCGTCACGCCTTTCTTCTGCTTGAAGAAAAAGGCCGAAAGCATTGGCGCGAGTGTAAACGCCTCTACCAGCGAGATCGCCATCGCGCATGCCACCGTGATGCCGAACGACTTGAAGATAATGCCCGTGACGCCGCTCGTAAAAGTGACCGGCAAAAACACTGCGATGATCGTCAGCGACATGGCCAGCACCGAGAGCGCCACCTGCGCCGTGCCGCGGCTAGCTGCGACCCGTGGCGTCGCACCGCGCTCCACCTGGCGGAAGATATTCTCGCGCACCACAATCGCGTCGTCGATCACCAGGCCGACCGACACCGACAGCGCCAGCAGCGAGACCAGGTTGATCGTGATGCCAAACAGGCTGACTGCGGCAAAGGTGCCGATCATAATCACCGGCAGGCCGGCCACGGTGACAATCGTGTTGCGGATGTCACGGAAGAACAGCAGCACCACCAGCATTGCGGCAACCGCGGCAATCAGCAGCTCCTCGATCGCGCTGTTGGTCGATTCCCGGATCTGAATCGATTGATCGCTGGGAATGAAGTAGGTCAGATCGGGATTGGCATCGAAAATAGTCTTGATCTGCGCTCTCACATTGTCGGCCACCTGGACAGTATTGGTGCCCGATTGCCGCTGGATCGAGACCGAGATCGAGTCGCGGCCATCAAGGCGCGAATACCCATCGACCTCGGCAACGCCATCCTCGATTGTGGCGACATCGCCGACACGATAGGGCGTGCCGGTGATCTGAATCCGCGCAATATCCTGGGGTGTCTGCAACATGCTCGGCGCGCGCAAGTTGATATCGCGATTGTCGGCAGTGATCGTGCCAAGCCCTTGATTCGCATTGGCGCCCTGAATCGCCTGCTTGAGCTGGGCCGGCAGAATGCGCCAGGCCTTGAGCTTATTCAGATCCATCTGGACATTGATCTGGCGCTCTTGTCCACCTTTGACAGTGATCGCGCCGACGCCTTGCGCCTGCTGTAAACGCGGTACAATGTCGTCGTCGATCAGGGTGCGCAGCTCCAGCGGCGAGCGGCCCGACTTACTCGAAACCGCCATCGTGATGACTGGCGACTGGTTCGGGTCGAACTTGAAGAATACCGGGTCACGCACATCGCGCGGTAGCCCAGGAATGACGGCATTGACCTTATCGCGCACATCCTGGAGCCCGCGATCAACACTGATATTCGTCTTAAACGCAATAATCAGCGTGGTCACACCCTCGCGATTGACCGAGGTAAGATGATCCAGGCCGTTGAGCGTTTGCAGCTGATCTTCAAGCGGCTTGGCGACCTGATCGGCCATACTTTCAGCGCCGGCTCCTGGATACGTCATGATTACGGCCACGGTCGGGATATCGATATCCGGCAGCAAGTTGACCGGCAACGAACTGTACGCCAGTGCCCCGATCACAAGCGTCAGCAACATGAGCATTGTGATAAAGACCGGCTGCCTAATTGCTGTGTCTGAGATGGTTATTCCATCAAGCTTCTCAGGTGGAGACATGAGCTACCCCCAGCTTTCTATTACAGGTTCCGATCGTTATGCATATCGGTTGGCTATGCGACCTGGCACCCTATACACCGACGTTCAAAAATCTACCAAAGTTGCAAGGCAAATGTAATCAACACCTGTGTTGCTCTTCACAAGCATACTATACCGTTGTTTTTCTTTACGCGCAAGTAGGACTTTTGACTGATTCGTATTAACGCGTTATCATGAGAGAATAGAATAACTACACACCTGCCCAGGCGGTGGATGGCTGGCCGCACTGCGTATAGTGATTGCGCCACTGTTTATGCGTTCAATACAGGGATAATTCCATGACAATTTCATTGCGAGAGCGACGGCGCCAGCTACTCTACGACGAGATTCTGACTGCGGTCGGCGAGATGTTGGGCGAAAAAGGCTATAGCTCCATGTCGATGGACGAGCTGGCGGCGCGCGTCGGCATATCGAAACCCACGCTCTACAGCATCTTCCCGACGAAAGAAGATCTTCTGGTCGAAACGGTGGTGCATGGTATGGATCGCGTGGCAGCCGTCATTCAGGCCGACCAGACGCCGCGATCTCCGCTGCAACGGCTCATGTTCATTTTGCGCACTGTGATCCAGATGCAAGTGAGTAAGGGCGCGCTCACACCGCGGCCATGGTCGCCCGAGGTTTTCCAGCTCATCTGTATGCGCGAGGAAGTTGTGGAACGCATGCGTGCCAACGAAGCGGTGCTGGTCGAGCTCATCCAGCAGAGCATCGTGGCTGGTGAAATCAATCTGGCGCTCGAACCGGTACTGATCTTGCGGGCCTTCTACGCGATCTTAAACGCGCTGCACCTGCCGTATCTGGGTGGTATGAGCGCTGCCAACGCGAGCGCCGTCGCAGATACGCTAGTCACAATCTTCGAGCGCGGTGTGCGCGTGCCGGAGGCATGAGTAGCCCCGCGCCGATGCTGCCACCGGCACGCGAGTCCTATCTCCAGCGCTGGCGTCACCTGCGTCGACCGGCGCGACTCTACTTGCTCCACGCTGCGTTGCTCACCTGTAGCCTGGCGATCATCGGTCTGCTCTTCAATCTGGCGGTGCTGGCGCTGGGTTTCTCGATCGATTTCCTAGGCTTGCTGAATACGGTCTCCTTCGCGGCAGCCGCTGTGCTGAGTGTGCCACTGCTCTGGCTGGTCACACGGGTGAGTTTGCGGTTGGCGTTGCTGATCAGCGCGACCATGCAACTTGCCAGCGTGCTGCTGCTGGCGCTTTTTCCAGTCGCACCGGCGTTGTTGATCTCAGGCGGCCTTGCTGGAGTTGCCGCAGTGCTCTTCCAAGTCAGCGCACCGCCATTTATGATGCGCCAGAGCAATGAAGCCACACGTGACCATCTTTTCAGCGCGAACGCCGCGATCTTGATTGGTTTTGCCGGGTTTGGGAGCCTGATCGCCGGTCGATTGCCGGGCCTGGCCGCGCCGCTGCTCGGTGTTGATGCCGAGAGTGGGATGGCTTACCGGGCGGCTTTCGCCGTCGCCGGCGTTGGCCTTGTTTTGGCAATCGTGCCACTGCTGATGTTGTCGGAAGCGCCTAGGGATCGAGCGAGCAACGCTTGGAGCGCCAGCTCAAACTCCCATGAAGATCTGGCGGCTACTGATCACAGACAACGGATCAATTCACAATCTACAATCTACACTCTGCAATCTGCAGCTCCTACCTCCTGGCGTGATCTGTTGCGGAATCCAGTGCCATTAGTCAAGCTCTTGATCTCTCCGGCGCTGATATCGATCGGCGCGGCGTTGCTCATCCCGTATCTCAATTTGTTTTTCAAGCAGCGTTTCGCTGTCGCCGATGCCCGGCTTGGGCTGATCTTTGCTGGGCTAGGATTAGCCACTGCGCTGGCCGCTCTGGCCGGCCCAGCGCTCTCGGCACGGCTAGGCAAGATTCGCGCGATCGTGCTAACACAAGCGCTCGCGCTGCCGTTCCTGGCGCTGCTGGGCGCTACTCCGCTGCTGGGTGTGGCAGTCGGTGCGGCATTAGTGCGGTCCGCGCTGTTCAACATGGGCGCGCCGCTCTACGATGCATTCGCCATGGAGCGTACCGACGAAGCTGCCCGCCCAGCCGTGATCGGAGTAATCAATGGAGCGTATAGCATTGGCTACCTGTTCGCTCCACTTGTCAGCACTCAGATCCAAGCAGCCTATGGCTTTATGCCGCTGTTCGTGATAACGCTGATCTGCTATTCGCTGGCAGTGCTGGCGAAGTACTGGTTCTTTGTGCGTGCTTCGCCGCTATAGGCGCCTCCGCATAGCAAAAGTACCGACACTCCAGAAATAATGAAACACAAAACCCCACCAAGAAGAAACGTTGTTTCTTCTTGGTGGGGTTTGCATTGGTAGCGGCGGATGGATTCGAACCATCGACCTTCGGGTTATGAGCCCGACGAGCTGCCACTGCTCCACGCCGCGCTAGGAATGGCGCACGGACCTAGTCTCCCAGCGGTCCGACCGCCAGTACCTTCGGCGCTGC
>WNGB01005509.1_pt1 | contig 32464 bp, 22 predicted proteins | sample 5400681 | NCBI WGS metagenome assembly WNGB01 (sample SAMN13153367, study PRJNA577476) | soil metagenome | isolation source: 115 cm soil or saprolite under grassland replicate 2 | place: USA:California | collected 2016-06-15
CGCGCATCCGGTTCGGCGCGGTGGATCAGGCCGCGCAGGCTTCGCATGATCGCGGCGCTGCTGGCGGCCTTGAAGAATTCGATACCCCAGAGCGCGCGCTCAGCCACATTGAACAGCTCTTCGAGCTGCGCCGCGTCGGCCGGCTGGGCCGATCGATTGGTCAGGGGCGCGGGCTGCTCGATCGCCTGCCACAGCTCGTAGGCCACGATCAGCACCGCCTGGGCCAGGTTGAGCGAGCGATAGCTCGGGTCGGTTGGGATGCGCAGCACGCAGTGGCAGCGATCCAGCTCTTCGGCAGTCAGGCCGTTGTCTTCCGCCCCGAACAGCAGTGCCACCGGCCCATGCTCGGCGCGCACCAGCAGCTCGGGCGCGACCTCGCGCGGCGTCACATATCGGGGCGCCAGCTCGCGCGTGCGCGACGTCGTGCCGGCGACATACACCGCATCGGCCAATGCGTCGTCCAGGCTGGCGTGCAGCGTCGTTGCGGCCAACACATCCGCGCTGCGATGCGCGATGCCCTCGATATCGGATGGATCGTACTCGGCCGGACGCACCAGCCGCAGCCGCAGCAAGCCCATATTCTTCATCGCGCGGACCGCTCCGGCGATATTGACCAGCTTCTGTGGGCGGCATAGCACTACCACAATGTTGTCGAGTCGGTTGGGTGAATTCATAGCGTGGCTTTCGCATGGGTTTCTAGGCGCTTTGTTGTAACATCATTCGCGCGTATACGCAAGCTGGTTTGTATCGATCACGAAGTGGCGCCGGCGCTCGTTCAAATGTGTTTTAGCCTGCGGCAGCATTGCATCTTCGATGCCAACAGCCTCCTCCGCTCAATCTGCTTCCAAAATCTGCCGACAGCAGCCCTGGGATCGCACATAGACACTCGCATCAGGCCATGCTACAATCCTAGCTACCTACTAATAAGGCGCCGCTGAATGCGAGAAGCCACATGATCGAGGTATCTCCAGATCACGTCACGCCACAGCTACGCACGCTCTTCGACCCGCGTATGCCGGCCGGCTTCAGGTGCTTTGCTGTTATCGCAGGCGATGTCGCGGGACGAATCCTGACCGACGATCCGGTCTGCCCAACCTGGGGCGTGGTTCAGGAAGGCGCCTTCGGAACGGTATATCCAGGCGGCGCGCTTACGCCCTCCACCTGGCGCTGGCTGATCTCCGAGCTGCGCGAAGATGGCGATGTCTTAGTTGGCTTGTGGCCCGACGATGAGCGCCTCCAGATGCTCTCGTCGGCCCCCGATTATGATGGCTTTACGCTGGAATTCACCAATCGCCCGGCCGGCGTGGGGCTGGATGCTTATCGGCGGCAGATCCCCGATGGCTGCCACCTGCGCAGCGTGGATCGGCAGTTATTCGAACGCAGCGAGGATCGCGATTTTTATCGCGCACTCTACGGGTCAGCCGAGCAGGCGCTCGAAAAGGGACTTGCGCGCTTCTTGACCTGCGGCGATGAAATTCGATCTGAGGCATACGCATACTTCGCCGCCCTTGGCACAATTGAGCTCGCCATATCTACCAGGGAGCAGTATCGCGGCCGCGGCTACGCGACGATCACCTGCGCGCACCTCATCCAGGCCTGTGAGGCGCATGGTTACCAGACATACTGGAATTGCGCCAGGCAGAACCTGGCTTCTGCCGCCGTCGCGCGCAAGCTAGGCTATCGAACGGAGAAACAGTACCGGCTGCTGGCCTGGTTTAAAACTGAGCGCTGAGCCTTGCGTTCATACCCGCGGTTGTGAGTGCTGCTATCAAGGTGGTGGTCGCTGGCGTGTTGCGGGGGACGTGCGCATAGGCACGCTCGCCCTGCGGAGCACGCGCATACGGCGTGGTCAAGTTCAGATTGTAGCCGCTTTCATCGACGATCACGAACTGAGAGGCAGTGTGCTGGAGGATCTGCAGCCGGAAGCCACAGCGCCGCCCTTCATCACGTTCGCTGGCCGCTATGGAAGCAGGACCACCTCGTATCACGCGTGAAGATCATGCCCGCTGCTCTCCGCCCGCGTGAGATAGCGATTGATTGCTACCTCCCACGCCTTCAGCCACGTTGCGTAGTGCGGCTCGGTAAATGTCTCGACATAGGTATTACCCAGCGCGGTCAGTCCCGTAAAAGTGTAGGTTACCTCCGCGCGGGTTGTCCCACCCGCGTCGCCTGCGCAGCCAATATCGATCCGGGCGATATGTGTCGCGGGGTGTAGGCGCACGTAGGCGATCCAGAAGGTGTCGGGCTCGAACGCGACGATCGTCCAGAACGAGGGCGTGCCGTCAGCATGCTCGGCAGTGAAGACGGCGTCGCGCTGCGTCGCGCCTGATGGTGGGTACAGCATCGTCGGATGCCAGCTGGCTTCCCAGCGCTGCTCATCGATAGGCCCGAACAGCGGGAATACGCGATCCGGCGGCGCGCTCAGCCGGATGGTCGCCGTGCGTGTAATACGAACTGCACTGAATGGCTGCATACGCTGTTCCTTTCACACTATCTCCGGCCCAGCTGCCGGGGGAAACTTGTGGCTCGCACCCGCGTTGTAGTCCATGCCATAGACTTCTTTGAGCTGCTGGATGCGCCGGAGTGTCTCGGCGTTGAACGGCGGCTTGCTCTCAAACGCGTGCAGGATGATCCCCTCTAACAGGTCGCCGAGTGACATGTCAAGGTACTCGGCCAGGCCCTTCAGAACCTTGACCATGCGCTTCTCAATCCGCGCGCCGATTTGGACGCGCTCGGCAAACGGGTTTGAAAACTCTTGAGCAGCATCACCATCGTGTTCAGACATGCTTCATCCTTTATGTTATATAGATAACTTGGTAACAATATAACACACATAACTATTCTGACTGATCAGTCGAAAGATGGAACATTTGATTTGACTTCGAACACTGTTCGCGCGCCACACGTAACTACGCTACGACACACTATATGAATCCATCATCACCGCCCCATCCCTGATGTCCGTGATGCGGTATACTGAACATGTGGCAAGCGCCGCCAGCAATCAATACACAGAACGCGCCAGATGTCGTGGAGCGGTTTTGGGTATCAAGTATTGGGCTTCGCAGTGCCGAACTCCCAGTCCCCAATACCCAATACCCAACTCCCAATACGTCCCAGAACGCGACCCAGGAGTACAATATGTCGAACACGCCGCAAGATGACCGTGCCACGCCGGCCCGCCGGAGGATCGACCCAACGCTGGCTGCGATCGTCGTCGGGGCTGTTATTCTGATCGTGGCGGGCTTGATCGCCATCCCGCTCGCGGCCCGCCGCGCACCAGAGCTGGCGCCGGAAACAACCCCCGAAGGCATCATCCAGCGCTTCTATCAGGCAGCCTACGCCGGCGACTATTCCACGGCCCATAGCTACCTGGCCGCCGAGGCGCGCGCGCAGCTGCCCGAGATCGAGCTGCAGCAGCAGCTTGCTCCGCAGCTGCGGCAGACCCAGATGCGCGCGATCGACCCGACGGTCCATGATGACTCCGCGACCGTGCGCGTGGCGCTGAGTCACTTTCAGCCCGGCGGCCTGTTCGATTCGAACGAGTGGACCGAGGAGATCGACGTCACGCTGAAACGTGAGGGCGAGGCATGGAAGATCGTCGGCGGGCCATTCTACCTGCCACCAAAACACTGATGCCGCGCGTGGCTGCTGAACGGAGGCAACTATGGCGATCACCATCGTCCGACGGCTGTATTTTTACGCGGCGGCCTTCATCGGGTTACAAATGCTGGCCGCTGGCGCGCGCGATCTGCTGGGCACACTGCTCGATCGCTTGATTGCGCCGCCGGTGCTCGGCGGAGCCGATCAGGCGGTCTTCCGGCTCAGCGCCAGCGCCGCCCTGTTGCTGATTGGCCTGCTGCTGTGGGCCATCCACTGGGGGGTGGTGCAGCGCGGCGCCGCGCGGGCCGAGGAGCAGCGCTCGTCGCTGCGGCGGCTGTATGTCTACCTGGTGCTGCTGCTCGTGGCGCTTTCCGCGCTATTTGGCCTGCGCGATCTGCTGGCCGCGCTCCTGAGCGGGGGAGACCTGAGCCAGGATGCTCGCCGTGTATCCAATGCGATCGCGACGCTCGCGGTCGCTATCCCGATCTGGTACTACCACTGGCGTGTCGTCGGTCGTGATCGGCTGGAGATCGAGCAGGCCGGCTGGCCGGCGACACTGCGGCGCTGGTACATGGTCATCGTGCAGGCCGTCAGTCTGGCCGTGACCGCATTTGGCGCGATCACCCTGCTCGATCGGCTGCTCCGGCTAGCCCTACCAACACCGTTTGGCAGCAGCATCGGTATTGACTTCGGAGTGGCGTGGCTGGCGGCCGGCCTGGCGATCTGGCTGCCGCACCACCTGTGGGCGCGCCGGCTGGTACAGCTTCCCTCAGCCCTTCAGGCCGACGAAGCTCGCTCGACACTGCGCCAGGTCTATAGCGCGCTGGTGCTTGCCGTTATGGCGGTAGCCGGGCTGGGTGGGGCCACGGCCGTGCTGTACGCCGTGCTGCTGGCCGGCCTGGGCGGAGGTTCCTGGTCGGCGCTGATCGCCGATAGCACGCTGGCGCTGGCAACCGTGCTGGTGGCGGTGCCGCTCTGGCTATACCACAGCCGCCAGCTGGCGGCCGAGGCGCGCTATGGCGACCTGCCGGGTCGCGGCGAGACGGCCGGGCGTATGTTCAGGTACCTGATGGCCGCCGTCGGCCTGGGCGCACTCTTTTTCGGGCTTGGTGGGCTGCTGAGCACATTGCTGCGCATGGCGCTGGCGCCGGATGCCCTGGGATCGGGCTGGCGCGAGCCGCTGAGCTTCTACCTGGCGCTGACCCTGGTGGCGCTCCCAGTGTACGCCATGACGGCCCAGGCGGTCGAACGCCGCGCGCGTGGCGTGCCGGCCGAGGAGCGCGCGCTCTCGCGCCGGATCTACCTCTACGCCGCGCTGCTGTTCGGCATCGTGGCGACCGTGATCGCCGCAGTCGTGCTCGTCCGGCTGCTGCTCGGATCGCTGCTCGGCACTGCCGAGGCAGATTTCCTGGCCGAGGCGGGCCGCTGGGCGGGCTACGCCGTGGTCGGCGGCGCGATCGTGGCTGCCCACGTGGTGCTGCTGCGGCGCGGCGGCGTGGCACAGCGCGAGACTGGCGCGGGCATGACCATCGCGGTGCTGGCCGACGAGCCGCTGCAAAGGACGCTGATGACAGCGCTGGCGCGCGAGTGGCCGGAAGCTACCGTCCGGTCGGCTGGTGTGGCCGACCCAGGGCCGGCGGCGCTGCTCGACGGCGTGGATGTGCTGATCGTGCGGCTGGCAGATCTGATCGACGGGCCGCTGGCCGGTGTGGTCCGCGCGTTTGGCGGGCGCCGCCTCCTACTGGCGGGCCCGGTGGCCGGGTACGACGTGATCGGAGCTGGCCGGGGCGAGGACGCGCTGGTGCGTGAGGTGGTGTACAATCTGCGCGGCGCGCTGCATATAGCTCCCGCGCTGAAAGCTGACGACAGCAGTTTGCAACACAACTGAGCCTGTAGAGCGCGGCAGCATGGCGGCCGCAATCCATAACGATGGATCAATTGTTCTGCAAATTGCTATAGGACTACAAGGAGGTAGCCCCAATGCCACTCGAGCGAAATCTGGGTATGGATCTGGTGCGCTGCACCGAGGCGGCCGCGCTGCGCGCCGCGCGCCTGATGGGCCGTGGCGATAAGATTGCCGCCGATCAGGCGGCGGTCGATGCGATGCGCTTCATCCTCGACAGCGTGCCGATGGATGGCGTGGTGGTGATCGGCGAGGGCGAGAAGGATGCGGCGCCGATGCTCTACACCGGTGAGCAGGTTGGCACCGGCGAGCCGCCCGCGGTGGATGTGGCGGTCGATCCGGTCGAGGGCACCACACTGCTGGCCGAAGGCATGCCGGGCGCGATCGCGGTGGTCGCGCTGGCCGAGCGTGGGTCGCTGTACAGCTGGTCGGGGTTGGCCTACATGGACAAGCTGGCGGTCGGCGAGGCGGCGCGTGGTGCGATCGACATCAACGCCTCGGTGTCCGAGAATATCACAAGCGTCGCCAAAGCGCTCAAGAAGCAGCCGGAAGATATCACCGTAGTCGTGCTCGATCGGCCGCGTCACAAAGACCTGATCCTCCAGATACGCGAGACCGGTGCGCGGATCAAGATGATCCTGCATGGCGATGTCTCCGCCGGCGTGATGACGGCGATCGCCGACCCGCCCGCCGATATGCTCATGGGCATCGGCGGCGCGCCCGAGGCGGTGATCACCGCCTGCGCGCTGAAATGCCTGGGCGGTGAGATCCAGTGCAAGCTCTGGCCGCGCAACGATGACGAACGTGCGCTGGCGCAGGCCAGCCAGATCGACCTGTCCAAAGTCTACGGAACCAACGACCTGGTGCAGGGCGAAAAGGTCTTCTTTGCCGCCACCGGCATCACCGATGGCGAATTCCTGCGCGGCGTGCGCTACTATGGCGGCGGCGCGCGCACACACTCGGTGGTGATGCGGCTGGCATCGGGCACCGTGCGCTACATCGAGAGCAGCCATCGCTGGGACAAGCTGATGCGCATATCCAGCCTGCAGTACGCCGGGCGGGCGAATGGTGGAGCTTCAGAATGAAGGGGTGACAAGGTGACAAGGTGAAAGAGTAAATGTCACCTTGTCACCTTGTCATCTTGTCACAGGACGCCGACCGTGCTGTGATCCCCCAGCACCAGCCGATAGGCGCGCGGTTTGAGCGGCGAGCGGGTGATTTCGACATAGCGGCCGATCAGGCTGTCCTCAAGGCGGTGCGGCAGGTCGCGGATGATGCCGTACTCCAGCACGATCGAGTGCTCGATCTCGCTGCTCTCGACCAGGCAGTGGTGATAGATCGAGGTGAATGGGCCGACGTAGCTGTTGACGATCCGCGTATGCTCGCCAATAATCGCCGGGCCGCGGATGGTGCTGTTGATGATCTCGGCGCCCTTTTCGACAATCACCTTGCCGATCAGCTGCGAGTCGCGATCGACGTATCCCTCTATCAGCGCCGGCAGTTCTTCCAGAATCAGCCGGTTGGCCTCGAGCATATCGTCCTTCTTACCGGTGTCGATCCACCAGCCCTCGTGGATGTAAGGGAACACCTGCTTGCTATGCTCGACGAGCCACTGAATCGCGTCGGTGATCTCCAGCTCGCCGCGCCAGGATGGCTTAATCGACTCGACCGCCTCCCAGATGCTGGGGTCAAACATATAGATGCCGACCAGCGCCAGATCGGATCGTGGCGTGCGCGGCTTCTCTGTCAGCCGCACGATCCGGCCCTGGTCGTCTAGCTCAGCCACACCATATTGCTGAGGGTTGGGCACGCGCGTCAGCACGATCTGGGCATTGTAGTTGCTCCGGCCGAACTGCTCGATCAGCGGTGAGATGCCGCCCTGGATGCAGTTATCGCCCAGGAACATGACGAAGCGATCGTCGCCGATAAAATCGCGCGCGATCTTGACCGCGTGGGCTAGCCCCGATGGTGCATCCTGCGGGATGTATTCGATCTGCACGCCCCAGCGCTTGCCATCGCCGACAGCGGCGCGAATCTCAGGGCCAGTGTCGCCGATCACGATCCCGATCTCGTCTATCCCCGCGTCGCGGATCGCTTCGATCGCGCGGAACAGCACCGGCTTGTTGGCCACCGGCACAAGCTGCTTGGCGCTGGTATAGGTGATCGGGCGCAATCGAGTGCCCTTGCCGCCGCTGAGAACGAGTCCTTTCATAGCCCTGGTATCCTTCCGCAATATGTGTTCAGCAGTTCCACGTTATTTTAGATATGGCGGGCAACTGTCGATTCGATACAATCGCCGTAAAACAGCAAGCGCCAGATTATAGCACGGTTCACGGCGATTGCTCGAAGGCATAGGAAAGGGCCGATGGAACATTCCATCGGCCCTTCGCTCTGCTTGTGGTGTGCGGTACAGCTAGCGGGTCGGGCGGATGCCGCCGTAATAATGCTTGACCCAGTAGCTGTCGTAGACATTCGAGACCTGCACACCATAGCGTGGTGTCATTGCGTGGACGACACGTCCGCCGCCGATGTAGAGGGCCACGTGGCTGATCCCACGATGACCGCCGGTGCCTTTAAAGAACACCAGGTCGCCGGGCTTCAGGTTATCCATCGCGCCGACTGAGGCGCCATAGGCAGTGTTGAACTGCGCCGCTGCGTTATGTGGCAGATTGATGCCATATTTGCTATATACATAGCTGGTCAGGCCGCTGCAATCGAAGCCGCGCAGGCCGGTGCCGCCATACCTATAGCGCGAGCCGACGAACTGTTTGGCAAAGTTGGCCACATCGCCGCTAGCAGGGATATTCGCGAGGTTGGCGCTGGCGCCCGGCCCGCGCGCGCGCGCGGCCACCGGCAGGGCCGGGAAATCCTTGCTGACCGGCAGGCGCCGGGCGACGCGCTCGGTAACGTTCAGCAGGTCGTTGAAGATCCAAGCCTTGGCACCATTATCCAGCTTAACCTGGAACCAATCTTTGTACTTACCGATCAGGTCGACGCGTGTGCCGCCATTGATGCCGCCGACCTTGACATATTTCGAGTCAGGGCCTTTGCGCAAGTTCACCAGATTCTCGGCGATCATTCCAACCAGCGCCGGGTTCGGGTCGGGCACCGTCTCAGCCGCCAGCAGACGCTCGTTGATTCCGGCACCGATCGAGAGAAAATCGCCCTTCACCCAGCCATCGGCGCCACCGGGGATTCCAACATGGAGCCATTCCTGATAGCGCTCAAGCAGATCGAGCCGGGCGCCGGCTTGGAGCTTTGCCATCGCGATATAGTTGGTGCCGGGGCCGTCGCGTAGCGACAAGCCATCCTCGGCGACCGTTGCGATCTTTGGCGGTGGCGGCGGTGCGATCTGATCAGGTGAAACCTCGAGCAGTTGATCTGGCCCGCCGTCGGGCAGGTTCAGCAGCTCAGCCGCTACCCAGTAAACCGGCTTGTTAGCGTCCTCGCGAACCTGGAACCAGTTGCCATCGTGGTCGCGGCCGATCACCTGCACCGGCGCCTCGGCCGAAAGATGCCCGACCTCATCATACGCAGTGCCGGGGCCATTGCGCAGGTTGATCCGCTCGCCCGCGATCGTCGCGTCAAGTACGACCGGCGCGAGCGCCTCGCTGCGCGAGACCAGCGAAAGCGGAACCGGGATATCGCCATTGTCATCGAGCGGTGCGTCGCCCACCGCGCCCTCGGCATTCAGATCCAGCGGTGCGATCGGTGCGACGATGTCGCTATCGCTGCTTGGCGATACTGGCTGGCTAACAACGACTGGCTGGCTGAAATCGAATTGACTCAGCAGCACAGCAATCGGCAGAACCAGAGCGACGATCACATGGAGCAGAAATCGTGCGGGGAGCCGGGTCAGGGAGCGGGTCGGGGAACCAAGCGTCGTACTTACCTGTTTCCATTGGGCCGTAAGCGAACGTGAGACCCGGCTGTGACGTTGGCGATGCCGGTTCGCACGCTGCTGTAGAACATCCAGATCACCAGGATCAGATGACGGCATGGGCAGACTACTCTGCTCGATCATGGAGCAACTCCTCACTTTTGGGCCTTCGGCGCAACCAGCTCACAGATTGGCGTCCACAGTTGGACGATAACTGCATACACTGGTTCGCTGATGAAAGCCTATCAACTGGGATTGCACGCGAGTTTAGCATAGGTCGTTAAAATTTGCAAACCATCAGCAACATATCAGGATGGCTTGATTGTGAAACTCGCGCTTCGGCATCACAATGAGCCGAGGTTAGTGTACAACCGGGCTGCTACCTGCCAGGCACCAAGTATGTAGGCGGTTTTTTGGATGACGGTTTTGTCAGGTTGGGCTGGTTGCGCTCTTAGCGCCTGGATCACGACGTCCGACTGAGACCACTGCCTGCTTGCATATAGTCCAGAACAATGGTTAAGCTACAGTAACTATAATATTTGTGCTGCTGGGAGTATCCTAATTTATTTTCCACTATTTGTCAATACCATCTATTTTTGCTCATCGCAGTCATCTAAATCGTGGTTTAGTGTAAGTAGTAGGAGCTAAAAACGGTGTCGATTTTGTTTACAAAATCGACACCGTTCTGATGAACTACCGTAAATAATTGAAAAACGGTTATTGGCCGATCAGCTTGCGTACAAGCGCTCCGATCAGGCTCGGATCGGCCACTTCGGCCCAGCGATCATCGCCGATACCGAATGAGACGCTATCTTCATCCAGCAAGTAACGCTCGACCTGATCGGGTTTGAAATTGCGCAGCGCCCACGCCAGGCCAATCATTCGATCTTCAGGTAGATCGGTCTGAACATACTCACGCAGCGCTGCAGTGACATCCTCCAAACTCTTGAGACTTTGCATTGGATTCTGCTCGCGGATGCGCGCCATGGCCGCCACCACCACCGCCTGCTGGCGGCGCATACGCTCGAAATCGCTATCGGGATGGCGAATGCGGCTGTACATCAGAGCTGTGGCGCCATCCATCTGCTGCCATCCGGGCAGGAAATGCGCGACGGTGTAGCCATAGTCCATGGTCGGGAACTGGTCGTCGTAGAGCTCTTTCGGCACATCTACGGTGACCCCGCCAAGCGCGTCGATCGCCCCAATGAAGCCCTGAAAGTTGATGTGAATTGTGTAATCGATCGGAATGCCCAGGAGATTACTGACAGTTTTTCGTGCCAGCCCCAGGCCGCCTTCAGGAGCATTGTAGATGATCCCCCAGACATTCGCGGCATTGATTCGCGCATGCCCATAGCCGGGGATCTCGACCCACAGATCGCGCGGCAGCGAGAGCAGCGCGACGCGGCCGTTGCGCGGATCGATCCGCGCGATGATGATCGCATCGGTGCGGGAAGGGTCGGTCTCGCCGGGCCGCTCGTCGCTGCCGAGCAGCAGCACCGTCACTGGGCCGCCGTCAGATGGCGCAGGTGCTGTGGGTGTCGCCGGCAGCAGCGTTGGGATGGGCGTAACGCTCGGCTGCGGCTGTGTAGCAGTCGGTGGTGGCTGCGTCGGCGCTAGGGCCAGCGTTGGTTCGATCGGCACCGTCGCGGCCGGCGCGGCGTTCACGGCCGGCGCCACTGCTGGATAGCTGATCTCCGCGCCAGCGGTTGGCACAACCATGGCCTGGACATTCTGATGAATGTTGAAGATCGAGAGCGCCGCCCCCACGACGACGATCACGACAGCCAGGAGGAGGGATGCCAGCAGCCCCAGGCCGCCATACCACAGCGCCTGGCTGAGCAGCGCGCGCCAGTTACAGCTGGCCGCCGTGCCGTTGGTCGCTGGTTTGATCGGTGCCGGCGCTGCTGGCTGTGGCCTGGTTTCATAGGCGGCAAGCAGGCTGCTGAGCAACTGGCTGTCCATCTGCGTGCGATAGGCCCGGCAATCGGCGCAGCCGGCCAGGTGAAAGCCCAGTGTGGCGCGCTCAGGCGGGGATGAGCTGGGCCTCACACCCTGCTCCAAAAGACGACGGGCCGCAGGACAGTTCATAAGGTCGATCCTTGGAGTCTCGTATGCAGCTTTACAATAGCGGTATTCGCGCGCTGACACAGATCGCGATCTTCTGGGCGTATTCTAGCACATGCGTCAATAGGGTAGCGACACTATATATGTAGTTCGTAAAGAGTTTGCGCCGATAAATGCATGTGTTTTCATAGCATTGACATGCGCCTGCTTCTGGGTTAGGATGTGCATACAGTATTTCGCGACTCTATATGTTCGGAGGATCTCAGATGGGCGAGCGGCCAGCGCTGGATGACCGAATCGCGGCGATCGATCGAATCTATCGCGAGCTGACCTGGCACGGGCAGAAGCACGCGATCCACACGCTCACACGCCCGGAGATCGGCCTGACCATGCCACAGATGATCACCTTGCTCGCGATTCACGACAGCGGTTCCTGCCGCATGGGCACACTGGCGGATGCCACACAGCAGTCGGGCGGTACGCTGACGGGCATTGTCGACCGGCTGATCGACGATGGCCTGGTCGAGCGCGTGCGCAGCGTCAACGATCGGCGGGTGATCGAGGTGACGCTCACGGCCGAGGGCCACACGCGAGTGGGCCAGGTGCTCGACGCGCGCTATGGTGAAATGGAGCGCATTCTCGCGCATTTCGAAGATGGCCGGCTCGATCAGTTCGAGCAGCTGCTCGAACAGTTTCTTCAGGGCGTACGTGGGCAGCTGCCGGCCGAAGAAGATCCGGCGCGTGAGATCGGGGCATGATTCCCTCAGATTATCGCCGCGCTTACCATCAGACACCAGGACACCAGGCCCGAAGGTCTGGTGTCCTGGTGTCTGATAATGAAAAACAGCAAACATCAAGCGTGTAATGTGCAGTTCGTATGCCTCTATGGGATGGCCTGATCGCTGATCAGTGTGACACCATAGCGCGCCGGGAAGAGCGCGGCCAGCTTCTTGGCGCTGGTTCGGCCGCTATCGTAGTCGATCGTCACCTGATCGTTGTTGGCCTCGGCAACAAACGCGTGTACCGGTGGCTGGCGCTTGAGCGCGGTGCGGACGGTGGCGGCGCAGGGTGGGCATTCCATCTTCTCGACGATCAGTGTCAGCCGGCGTAGTGGCGCTGCCGCGACCGCCGGCTGCTCCCTGGGCAAGCTGAGGAATTGGCGTTGAGATGTAGCAAATTCGGAGTTGGCCGCCGTATCTTCTTGGCGGGCGGCCAGCGTGGGCGCCAATAGCCCCAGCAGCCCATAGGCCAGTACGAAGCTAACGAGCATGAGTGCTGGGGCACGCCAGCGAGCGGCTGGGCGCAGATCGCAGGCGCGCGCGCGCCGCCACGCAAGCATCGCGCCGGCCAGCAGCAGCACGGCCCCGCCGGCCAACGCTAACGTATGATCGAGCGAGAAGCCCAGCAGCGCCGACGAAGATCCTAGCCCCAGCAGCACCGCTGCGCTCGGCCCGATGCAGCACAAGCTGCCGACTATGCCGGCAGCCACGCCCCAGGCGCCCGCGCATATTTCGCTGTGCGATTGGCGCATCGCTGATCCCCTGCCGCGCTGCCGGTGATCGGATTGGACCCGGACGAACGCGGAGAGATAAAGGTGTTGGCAATTGTTCGACTTCTACGACGGCTGCGTTTCGATCTGAGCGAGCGCCTGCCGCACAGTAATAAAACGCTCGCGCGGCCACAGCCAGGCGACATTGATCCAGACTCGACTCGGCTCCAAGCTGTGAGTATCATCCTGGTGCGCTCCTCGGCTGATGATTGGCACGCTGCCGACCCCTGGCCGTGCGAACGACCTGCCGGCTCAATTATATACCTTTGCCGCACTTTTCGCATGGCCTACAGCTCGCGCAGCACCTGCCGATAGATGGCGACGCGCTGGGCGCGCAGCGGCCGCTTGTGGCCAAGCAGCCACTTGGCTCTCTCGATTGCCAGCTCGGCCGCATAAGCCGCGCGCAGGAATAGCCGCAGCCGCGCTGCAAAGCGCTGGCCGTGGGCCATGCGTGCATCGCGGAGGCGGCCGCGCTGGAAGTTGAGGTAGCGCTGGGCCAGCGCCTGCTCGCTGCTTCTGCCCTCGTGGTGGATGATCACGGCGTCGGGAAGATAGACGATACGTAGGGGATGGGGGATGGGGGATGGGGGTTGGGAGGACGTTACCAACCCCCATCCCCCATCCCCCATCCCCTACGTATCGTCTATCTTCTTCTGAGTACATTCTAAAGCCAGCGTCGAGCAGGCCGGCGCGCTCGATTGCGGCGCGGCGAACCAGCAGCGCGGCGCCGACGAGCCAGTCGACCTCCTGCTCGGTGTAGTCGGGCGTATCCGCCAGATGGTAGCGCCGCGCCCAGGGGTTGTTCGGCCAGAGCTGCTCCAGCGGCGTGCTCTCCCAGAAGTAGACGCCTTTGGTGGGAAAGCGGCGGCGCGACGACTGTACGCTGCCATCGGCGTAGCGCAGCTGTGGCCCGACCACCGCGACATCGGGGTGCGTTTCCAGGTAGCGCACCAGCGCCGGGATTGCGTCGCCGACGACTTCGGTATCGGGGTTGAGCAGGAAGACGTAGTCGGTGGTTGGGGGATGGGGGTTAGGGGTTGGGAGAACGTGATCAACCTCTAACACCCGCCGCAAGGCCAGGTTGTTGCCACCCGCGAAGCCCAGGTTGCGGCCTGCCTCCAGCAGCAGCACCTCGGGGTGCTCGGCCCGCAGCATGGCCGGGGTGCCATCGCCCGAGGCATTGTCGACCACAACGATCGTGTAGTCGATGCCCGCGCCGGCCAGCGAGGCGTGGATGGTCTCGATCGAGCGGCGCAGCAGGTCGCGCGTGTTCCAGGAGACGGTGATAATCGCGAGCGTGGGCATTAGAGGCGCTCCAGCCCTTTCAGATGCGCAAATTTGACCCACTCGAAGTACGCCAGCGTCGCGCAGAGCATCAGGCCGACTGCGCCATCGCGGTAGCCGCCAAGCGCCACATAGCGACGCCAGAACTCGCGCAGCGGTGCGCCGACGAAGTTGCGCCAGCGCGCGCGCCGGCCGGCCTGGTAGAGCGTTTGGGCCTCCTGAATTGCATAGCTGGTCTGCTTGCCCCACAGCTCGTCCAGGTGTTCGATATTCAGGTGTAGCAGGTGCTGCGAGAGGTAGCCGGCTTGGCCATCGAGCTGGGCAAGCTCGTGTACCGGCCGGGACTCATCGTAGCGCGTGCACCCACGCCGCAGCAGCCGCAGCTGGTGATCGGGGTACCAGCCGCCGCCGCGCAGCGTTTTGCCGAAGAACTGATTGTGGCGGGGGATCCAGTAGCCGACGTAGGGGACAGGTGACAGGAGAGAGGAGACAGGTTTTCGTTCCGCTGTTCCCTGTTCCCTGTAACCTGTAACCTCTCGGATTTCGTCGCGCAGCTCCGGCGCCACCCGCTCGTCGGCGTCGAGGAACAGCACCCAATCGCCCGCGCACAGATCGAGCGCGCGGTTTCGCTGGGCCGCAAAGCCGCGCCAGGGCTCGACGATCACCCGCGCGCCATGCTCGCGGCTGATCGCGGCGGTGCGGTCGCTCGTGCGGCTGTCGAGCAGCACGATCACTTCGCCAGCCAGGCCGGCGACGCTTTCGAGCGCGGCGGCGATGTGACGCTGCTCGTCTCTGGCGATGATGGCAACCGAGAGCGAGACCGGACGAACGATCGAGGACGAACGACGAATGCCGGGCTTGGCGAAAGATAGGTCGTCGCTCGTCGTTCGTCGTTCGTCGTTCGTCATAGCTGGCTCACTTTGCCGTACGTCCACAGTCGCGCCCGCAGCTCGTCGTCATCGAGGCGACCGCGCGCGTGGTCGCGCCAATCCAGCAGGGCCGCGCGCAGCATCCCGGCCCGCACAATTCGCAGATGCCAGCGTATAAAGCGGCGTGAGTAGTGCTTGCGAAAGAAGCGTAGCCGACTGTCGTACAGCGCGATCAGCATGCGCGATCGGAACTGGCTGGTCGCCGCGCCGCCAACATGGGTCACGCGCGCGCGCGGCTCCTGCCAGATCGCCCAGCCGGCCTGACGGATACGGTAGCACCAGTCGACCTCCTCGGCGTACATGAAGAATCGCTCGTCCAGGAGCCCGATCTGTTCGACCACCGTGCGCCGCGCTAGGATACACGCACCGAGCGGATGATCGATCGGGAAAGGCGCTTCGGCGCACTGCTCGTGCGGGTAGCGCCCGTGCCACCACGAGCCGTACAGCCGGCCGGGCAGCACCTGGCCAGGCGGAAACAGGTCGAGCAGCGTCATCGCCAGGGTTGGGAAGCGGAACGCGGCCGGCTGCACGCTGCCATCGATATTCAGCAGCCGCGGCCCGACCGCGCCGACGCGCGGGTGCGCATCAAGGAACGCCGCCAGCGCCTCGATCGCGCCCGGATGGATGACTGTGTCGGGGTTGAGCAGCAGCACATAGCCGGGGACTGGGGACTGGGGGCTGGGGACTGGGGGTTGTACTGCTCCCAATCCCCAATCCCCAATCCCCAATCGCTGTATTCCCACGTTCGTCCCCGCCGCGAACCCGACGTTTTCATCCAGCGCCAGCAGCTCGATCTCGGGGAAGCAGGCGCGCGCCATCACGGCGCTATCATCGCGCGAGCCGTTCTCGACCACGACCACGCGCAGTGGTAGCGCGCAGCCGCGCAGCGACTCAAGGCAGCCGTGCAGCAGCTCGCATGTATTAAAGGAGACTATCACAACGCCTATTGAGGTCATAGACAAGATTTCGCTTGGCAGCGACCAGCTTTACCGTTTGGGGAGGTGTGGAAGGGCCGCATGCCCCCAGACCCCCACCCGGAAGGGTAAGGTTCGTAAGAACCATGTCATAGGGCGGCTAGTGTAGCAGGGGTTGCGAGGATACGCAAGTGCCACAGTGCGGACACAGACAATCGAAAATCCGCGTCACTCACTGCACGCCAACCCACACAAGATGGGCTTTTGGGCTGTTCGCGCGCGCGACCCGATGATCCCGATGCGTGATCGTCGCTATAACGAATTCAAGGTGATCGACCTGAGGCAGGGCGATTTGAACGCTGCTATACGGGTGATCAAGTGGGTCAGCCGGCAGCCATATGAGATTATCGGCCACAATTGCATGAACGCCACATATGATGTGCTACGGGTGTTCCAGCGGGTCTTGTCCAGGGCCACCAGCGCCAGAACAACCAATTGCACACCAGGGTATGCCCATAGCAGAATGACTCGTGCAGGCGTGAGCAGCGATCGTGCTGTGCTTCTGGCTGGCTTGTGCTCAGACTGGCGCATCCATTCCGATGGCCCGTTCCTTGAGTCCAGCTGTGATCGTTCGGGTCCGGTCGTTCCGCATGTAATAATCAGCAAAATAAGCGCGTTGGCACGTGGCACAGATACCATACGAAGGATACCTGCTCGGATACCAGAGCACCTACGGGCTTACGCTCGACAACATCGTCGAGGCCGAGATCGTGCTGGCGAACGGTAGCCAGATCACGATTAGCGAGAACCATCACCCCGAGATCTTCTGGGCGCTGCGCGGCGGCGGCGGCAACCTGGGCGTGGTTACCAAATTTGTCTTCCAGCTGTACCCGATCGAAGGGCCGCTGGCCGCCGGCACCGTGATCTACAACTGGTCCGACGCCGGGCAGATGCTAAAAGTCCATCGCGACTGGATGCGCGACTCGACCAGCGACGATCGGCTGACGCCGATGCCGGGCCTGGGTTTGGAGCGCGGCCGAGGTAGTGGCGGCGGCGATCCTGGAGCAAGCCAGGCAAGAACATTGAGGTGCACAGCTCAGCATCCGCAGTCGTTCGTAGCGTGCGCCAGCAATCCTCTGCAAATCGTGCATCACATTCTGTACAAGCATATGGCTAGAGCATTTCCAAGCAAGGTTTTAGGTGTTGGGTGTTGGGTGTTGGGCTTCGCAACGCCGCCCGCCCAACACCCAACACCCAACACCCGCGCTGAAAGCGCACTAGACTGTGGTCACAGCCTGTGCTAGACTCATGCGGTATCGCTGCAACCACAGGCATGCTATGACTGCGCCGTTCGAGCTATCCCTGATCTGCCCAGTGCTGGTTGGCCGCGAGCAGCAGCTCCGCACACTCGATCGTCTGATCGACCAGACCTCACGTGGCCACGGTCACAGCACCCTGATCACGGGTGAGGCCGGTGTCGGGAAGTCGCGCCTGGTCGCCGAGACAATCCGGCGCGTGCGCCTACACTGGCGGCAGGATGTGTCGCCCGATCCGCTGGTACTGCAAGGACGCTGCTTCGAGCCCGATCGAGCCCTACCCTATGCGCCGCTGCGCGACCTGCTCCGTATGTGCCTGGCGGCGGATCCGCGGGATGATATCGCGCACGCATTTGGCCCGCTGACCACGCCGCTTGTTGGGCTGCTGCCCGAGCTCCTTCAGGCGCTGCCGCAACGCGCGCCACTACCGGCGCTTGACCCAGAACAGGAGCGCCAGCGCATCATCCAGGCCTTCATACAGTTCGTGACCCAGCGCGCGGCGCGGCAGCCGCTCCTGGTCGTGGTCGAGGATCTGCATTGGAGCGACGAGGCCAGCCTTGATGCGCTGCTGACGCTGGCGCGGCGCGTGGCATCCCAGCCGATCCTGCTGCTGCTGACCTACCGCGATGAACAGCGCTCGCCGGAGCTTGACGCATTTCTGGCCGAGCTCAACCGCGAGCGGCTCGCCGTCGAGCTCGCGCTGGCGCGTCTGGGCAGCGATCAGGTCGATGCGATGCTGCGCGCGATCTTCGCCCTGGCGCGCCCGGTGCGTGCCGAGTTTCTTGAGGCGCTCTACGCAACCACCGAGGGCAACCCTTTCTTCATCGAAGAGGTGCTGAAGGCGCTAGTCGCCAACGGTGAGATCTTTTACGCCAACGGTATATGGGATCGCAAGCCACTGCACGAGCTCCATATCCCGCGCAGCGTGCAGGTCGCCGTACAACATCGACTCCGGCAGCTCAGCTCGGAGGCTCGGGATGTGCTGACCTTCGGCGCGGTCGCTGGTCGGCGCTTCGACTTCAGGCTGCTCCAGGCGCTGACCGGCCACGATGAGCTACGGCTGCTGCGGCTGATCAAGCAGCTGATCGCAGCGCAATTAGTGATCGAGGAGACGGAGGACGTCTTTGTATTTCGCCACGCTCTGACGCGTCAGGCGGTCGAAGCCGACTTGCTGGCGCGCGAGCGACGGGCGCTGCACCGCGCCATCGCCGAGGCAGTGGAGCGGGCCTACCCCGACGCGCATGAATCCTTCGTGGCCGACCTGGCCGAACACTGGTACGCCGCAGGCGCATGGCAGCAAACGCTGGACTACGCCAGGCGCGCGGGCGAGCAGGCGCGCAACCTCTATGCGCCGCGCGCCGCGGCAGTGCAGTTCAGCCGTGCGATCGAGGCCGCGCGGCGGCTGGGACAGGATCCGCCAGGTGAGCTGTATCGCACCCGCGGCCAGGTGTACCAGCTGCTCGACGAGTTTGACGCGGCGCGCGAAGACTATACACAGGCGCTGGCGTCCGCGCGCGCCACGAGCGACCACACCGCTGAGTGGCAGAGCATGATCGATCTGGGCTTTCTCTGGATCGGGCGGGATTACGCTCGTGCCGGTGAGCATCTTCAGCGCGCGCTTGAGCTTGCGCGCGCGATCGGCGATCCGCCCATGCTTGCGCACAGCTTGAACCGCATGGGCAACTGGTACGCCAATAGCGAGCAGCCGCTTCAGGTGCAGCACTATCACGAGGAGGCGTTGGCGCTGTTCGAGATGGCGGGCGATCGACATGGCCAGGCCGCGACGCTCGATCTGCTGGGCACAATGAATATTATGATCGGCGATGTCGCTGTGGCAACGCGCTATTATGCACAGGCCGCCACGCTCTTCCGCGCGCTGGATGATCGCCACGGGCTGATCTCGTGTCTGTGCAACAAGCAGATGCTGGGTGCAAGCTACGTGTTCGATACGGCTGCCTGCCCGATCATCGATATGGCTGCAAGCCTGCACGATGCCGAACAGGCGCTCCAACTAGCCCGCCAGCTCGACTGGCGCGCCGGAGAGGCGTCCGTGCTCATGTACATGGGCCTTGCGCTCGGCCCACGCGGTGCATACGCGCGTGCGATCGATGCGGCCCAGCGCTGTATCACGATCGCGACCGAGATCGAACATCGCCACTGGGCCATGACTGGGCACTGGACGCTGGGGGCGATCTATCTCGACATGCTGTGGCTGCCAGAGGCGCGCCGGTATCTGGAGCAGGCGCTGGTGCTGGCCGAGGCGACCGGCCATCAGTTTTCGATCCGCATGGCTTCGTCATTCCTGGCTGAGACATGTGTTGCGCAGGGCGACCTCGCGCGGGCGCGGGCGGTGCTCGACGCGGCGCTCGATCCGGATGCGCCGATGGACACATTGGCGGCGCGCCGGATCTGGTGCGCCCGTGTGGGCTACGCGCTCGCCGATGGCGCCCCTGAGCCAGCGCTGAAAATCATTGATGCGCTGATCGCATCGGCTCCCAGCCGCGCGCCAGGTCGCGCTATCCCGCACCTCTGGTACCTGCGCGCCATGGCGCTCATAGCGATCGACCGCAAGGAGCAGGCTGAAGCAGCGCTGCACGAGGCGCTATCGGCCGCAATCGCACAGGGCCTCCACCCGCTCCTCTGGCGCATCTATAGTAGCCAGGCGCGGCTGAGTGTGTCGCGTCGCCGCCGTGAAGAGGCCGAGGCAGCATACACCGCAGCGAGCGCAATCATCGCCGACCTGAGCGCCCATGTGCCCGACCCCCTGGCGCGTGAGGCCTTCCTCAGCGGCGCCACGGCGCACATCCCATCGCTCACAAAGCCCACGCTGCGGCGCGCCGCCAAGCATGCATTCGATGGGCTGACCGCGCGCGAGCGTGAGGTGGCAGCGCTGGTTGCCCAGGGCCGCTCGAACCGCGATATCGGCGACCAGTTGGTGGTGAGCGAGCGGACGATCGAGAAGCACGTCGAGAACGTTCTCGCCAAACTGGCCTTCAGCTCGCGCGCACAGATCGCAGCATGGGCGGTCGAGAAGGACCTCATACGACATGACCCGGATTCCTGAGTCGCTGCACACCCGGCCTACCCCAGAATCTACGTACTCCTCGCTCGGAATCTTCGTGCTTCCACCCATCCCCCGCTGGCCGCGCTCTGCTAAAGTAAGCGCATTGATGACGCGACCCGCGCAAAAGATTAAGGAGAATATGTCATGAACAAACCGGCAATGGTGGTCACAGCGGCGGAAGGCCGCACGATGAATGTCCTGGGGCACACGGTTACGCTCAAGCTCACCCGCGACGAGTCCAATGGCGATTACTACACCTTCGAGCTGCTCTCGCCGCCCGGCCTGGGCGTTCCGCCGCACGTGCATGAGCACGAGGACGAGGTGATCTATGTGGTCGAGGGCGAGTTCGCGGTCTGGCTGGCGGGCGACACGATCACCGCGACGGCGGGTGCAACCTTCCATTTCCCACGCCACACCCCGCATGGCTTTCAGAATGTGGGCGCCACACCGGGCAAGACTCTCTGGAACGTCGTGCCAGGGGCGAACTTCGAGCCCTTCTTCGACGAACTGGGCGCACTGCCGCCTGGCCCGCCCGACCTTGCGAAAGTCGCCGCCATTTTCGGCAAGTACGATATTCAGTTGCTGCCATCGCCGGAGGCTGCCCAGGGCTGACAGCATTGTGGGCAAGCCTATCAGGGATCCAAAAGCTATCTGACGATTTTTTACGGTGTCCTACATAACGATGATAATGTTGGAAAATGCTTACAGCGGCTGGGCGATCATGTCCCGCATGTTCTGGGCCTGATCGAACTATCAGATGTGCATGCAGCTCTCGACTGCCGACCTCACCGAGGTATAGGCCTGGCTCTGACGCGCCGGCACCACTGACTCGCTGGACGAGACCATCGCCGCGCTCGGCCAAGCGCTCACGCTCACCCCCGACAATCTCGCCGCTAGGGGCTCTACGCGGCGATGCAAGGGCGGCTCCGCCATGACGCCTTTCTCGCCTATGTCGGCGAGATGTTCATCCGCCCTTATTTGCGCACCAGCGGCAGGTACACCAACGTGCGGCTCGCGGCAGGGAACGGCGACTGGATGGGCGACGATTTCGTCCGGTTCGGCGTCCTGGGGTCCAGCCGCTCCAGCAGCGCCGCCCACCCCGGCGCCCCTCCCGCGTTTACGCCGCTGCTGAAGCGCAACTGATCCGGCTGTTTGTAGTAGTTGAGCTGCGGCTCTATCTGCAGGTCCCCTACTGCCGGTGCCGGCTGCGTGCGGGGCGCACATGGCGCCAGCGCGGCGAACGCGCCGCCGCTGAGCGGCAGCCCGGTCGGGCGGCAGTCGCGCTCCCCCAGCGGCAGGTAGATTGACAATCCGTGTGCGCCCGCGAAGTTCCAGTCCTTTTTCGTCGCGTAGTTCGTGCCGCTGAGGCTCTTGGAGGCGACCACCACCCCCTCCACGCCCGCGCCCCCGACGATCTGGTTGTGCACCTGTGTCGCCGCCTCCGTCACCTTCCAGTCGATCGAGTACTCCGGGCTTTTGCTTTTTTCCAGCAGTTGTGCCGCCAAGTCGGCCAGGTCCACGTAGGCGTCGGTCTTGTCCAGACTGAAGCTCGAATCGTAGTCGAATTTCTGGGTCGTATCATCCTCATAGGCGGCTCGGATGTATGCCTCGTATGTCTCTGCCGTGGGCTCCGCGTTCAAGCCCGCCAGCAGTTGCTGGGCCAGATTATCGACCTCTCCCACCAGTTTCGGCAGCTGGCGCAGGTCCAAGGCGGCGATCGTGAAGGGCTCGTCGGCGGGCTTCGGCTCGTTGTAGTACTGTACGATCGCCTGGGCCAGGCCGTGCGGGTCGGTGGTGGGGGTGAGCACGCTGGGGGCCAGGTAGCGCTCATAGGGCAGGCGCGACCAGAGCAGGTTCTCGCCGGCGACGAGGTAGTCGGCGTAAGGCTGGACTTCGGTGGCGGTCTCGATCATGCCCATCAGGCAGGCGTCGAGGAACAGCACATCGAAGTGGCCGAGGCCGGCCAGGGCCTGGCCGGTGGCTTTGGTGGAGAGCGATGCGCCGACGCCATTGTTGGCCTGGGCGTCGAGGGCAAGGCCGGTCCAGCCGCCGGCGCGGACCATCGCGCCGCCACGCGGCTGGCCGAAGTCGCCGGGGTCAGGCGCCCAGCCGCCGCCGTGGTCCACGATCGATAGCAGGGTGTGGGGCGAGCCGGGGTAGTTTGCCCCTGCCCAGGTGACGAAGTTGCGTAGGGTGGCAGCCTCGCCGGTGTCCAGTTCCGAGCTGAAGTTTGGCCATGGCGTGGGCGCGGGTACCCTCGTCAAGCCCTGGGTGCCAGGCTGGCGGACATAGAGCGCGGAGTCGCCCGCCTGGTCGCCGTCGAAGAGCACGACCAGGCGCAGGGCGGGGTTGGGGGGCATGGCGTTCAGGCGGGCGAGCAGGTCGCGCAGCGGCACCGTCAGTCCGGTCTGGCCAGGGCTGTGCGGGGCGATATCGTCGCCGGCCAGGTAGAGCAGGGCCAGCCAGGGTGGTGCGGGGATGGGCGGTGGGGGCTGGACGGTGAGGGTGAAGCGGCGCTCGGTGGTGAAACTGCTATCTTTGTCTTTGACCTGGACGACTATGGTCGCCCAATTGATCTCGCCCGGGACGGGCGGGCGGGGCTGAACGACGAGGCTGCGATTGGTTTTGGCTATGTCGGGGACGATGGAGAGGTTGCCGTTCGGCACGAGGGCTTGGTTGAGAGAGCTGGCAGTCACGCTGAGCTGGTCAAGCGGGGTCTCTTCATCGCCGACCTGGAAGGGAATTGTGATGGCGCTGCCGCTCAGCACGGTCTGGTCGGCGAAGGAGCTGAGGGTGGGCGGGTCGTTGACCTGGGTGACTCTGATGGCGAAGCTCTGCGCGATGCCCCGGTCCGCCACGAAGATGTCATCGGTGCCATTGGTATCGCCGCTGATGAGGTTTGTAGCATTTGAGTAGTAGGCCACGGCGCGCCCGTCCGCCGAGAGGGAAAGGTCGAAGGAACCACCATTGGCCTGAGTGCCATCGGAGGCGACCGAGACGCGCTCGGTCTGCCCGCTCTGCCGGTCGTGCACGAACACGTCCTCGGTGTTATTGGTATCGCCCTCGACCAAGTTACTGGCAAGTGAGTGGAAAGCGACGAAGCGCCCGTCCGCCGAGATGGAAGGGTCGTAGGAGACACTATTCCCCTGATTGCCATTGGAATCAACCGAGACGCGCTCGGTCCGCCCGGTCTGCAGGTCGTGCACGAAGATGTCACCGACGTTATTGGTATCGTCGCTCACGAGGTTTGTGGCGCCTGATTCGAAGGCGACGAAGTCGCCGTTCTGCGAGATGGAGGGTCTGTAGGAACCACCATTGGCCTGAGCGCCATCGGAGGCGACCGAAACGCGCGTGGTCTTTTTCGTCACCAGGTCGTGCACGAAGACGTCCGAGCAACTCCCAGGTGCGGTGAAGCCTCCACATGTATTGGTATCGCCGCTGACCAGGTTTGTGGCAACTGAGTCGAAGGCGACAACGAGCCCATTCGCCGAGAGGGAGAGGTCGTAGGAGTCATCATTCGCCTGATTGCCATTGGAATCAACCGAGACGCGCGTGGTCTGTCCCATCTGCCAGTCGCGCACGAAGATGTCGCCGGCGTTATTGGTATCGCCGCTGACGAGGTTATTGGCATATGACAGAAAGGCCACGTAGTTCCCGTTCTCCGAGATGGAAGGCGAGAAGGAGGCACTATTCCCCGGAACGCCACCGAGACCGACCGAGACGCGCGTGGTCTGCCCTGCCTCGTGCACGAAGACGTCGCTGGCGCCATTCGTGTCGCCCATGACGAGGTTACTGGCAACTGAGTCGAAGGCGACGACGGCGCCGTCTCCCGAGAGGGCGGGGCGGAACGAGCCACCATTGCCCGGATTGCCAGAGGAATCAACCGAGACGCGCGTGGTCTGCCCGGTCTGCTGGTCGTGCAGGAAGACATCCCATGTATTGTTAGTATCACTGCTGACGAGGTTTGTGGCAGCTGAACGGAAGGCAACGAAACGCCCGTCCTTCGAGAGGGCGCTGCTGTCGTATGATCTACCATTGCCTTCGGCGCCATCGGAGGCGACCGAGACGCGCGTCATACGCTGCCGCAGCGCGTCGGCGGCGCGGAAGTCGAAGCTGTCGCTGGTCGCCGCGCTGCCGTCGTGGCTGTAGGCCAGCCGGCCGTTGTCGATGTCGTCCTGGGTGAAGCTGTTGCCGGCGATCAGCGGAGTGGGATCGCCGTCGAGCTTCAGGGCGCCGTGGGCCGGCGCGCTGGTCAACTGGTAGGGAATGCTAGCTGCCGGGGTGCCTGGCATGCTGACTCTCAGCATGCTGCTCGTAATCTTTGTCGCCGTATCCCCTTCGCCGATGGTCATGCCGGTATTAACCACCACCGGGTAGGCGGCCAGGGCGGCCAGGGCGGGGACCAGCAGGGCCAGCAGGGCTACGGTCGTGAACAGGCGGCGGCGCCAGGGGCGCGGCACGCGAGGAGACGTCCACATAACTGCCTCCTTTGGGTAGTGGCCGGGTGTGGTTCGTCATGCCTGGCAGGTATTCTAAGTGGTGCATCCGCCCCGAACACTGCACATGCCAACGGCACTTAGACGGATAGGAACGTGTGGTGGCCCAACCAGGATAGACATAAGCATAGCACGGATTACGAAAATTGCCATAAGTCGGGCCGCTACGCGGCACGGTTTTAAAACTTGCCTTACGCCCCATTGATGATCAGCTCCACGATCAGATCACCGCGCCGCATACCATCCACGCTCGGCCCACCCGCGCCCGCCAGGCGAAGGCGGTCGCCGTGGCGCCGACCGGGCGGGATCGGCACCGTGACGTCGTAGGGACGACCGTCCGGCTGGTGGAACGAGAGGGTGCGGGTTGTACCGATTTGGGCCTCGGCCGCTGTGATCGTGATGCAGTAGGTCGCATCGTACCCGTCTCGCGCCATGGCGGCGTAGCCCAGCACGTGGTCGTAGGCGGCCCGCCGTCCGACTTCGCCCAGCACGCTATAGGCGTGAGTCAGCCGCAGCACCTCGACCGCGACCTGCGGCGCCGCGCCGCCATGCACAACCTGGCGGAGCCGCGCGAGATAGGCGGTATCGATGGCGATTGGGTCCGCGTTCAGTGGGATGCCCAGCAGGTCGTAGAGCGTCAGTTCCATTGTCTTCCTCATTCGTTGGGCTACGGCATGCTTCAAGTCGTTGCCATCCATCATTGTGAATCTGCCCTGATTAAGGGCACTTATACCAATTAGCAAAGAAGAAGTCGCATGCTCATCGACGATGGACGAAGGACGGACGACGAAAGCAACCGATGTCCGTCCTTCGTCCTTCGTCCTTCGTCATATCGGATGTGTATATCGAATTGGTATTACCTCATCACGACCGGCAGGAAGAGCCGCCGACTTCCGAGCTGCACGTCGATTGGCGCACTGGGTGCCGACTCGACGCCATCGTCGGTGAAGCTGGTGACGACATAGCGATAGTGCTGATCAAGCGCAACGTTGATGTCGACCCAACCATTGATGAAGCTGCTGCCGGCCGGCGTGCGCTCGCCGCGCTGGTCCACCCGGTAGACCCGGTAACCGGCGACCCGTGGGTCGTCAAGCTTCTGCCACTCCAGGAACACCAGCGGGCTGCCGCGCTGAGTCGCGGCGACGAGTCCCTCGGGTGCTGGCAGGCCGCCGAGTGTAACGCTCTGGCTGTTGTTCTCGGCGCTCTGCTCAGCGATAGCCTGGCCGGGGTTGACCGTGACGACGAGTGTATGTTCGCGATCCAGCGTGTCCGGCGGCGGCATGAGGTTGAGCGTAACGCTGGTCGCCTGACCCTCCAGTGGCGCTGTCAGCGCGACTTCGCCGGCTGGCGCGCCCACGCCTGGCCCACCATCCCACGTGGCGACGAGCTTGAGCGGCGGGTCTGCTGAGCCTGCCCAGATCGCTCCATTGTTATGCAAATCCACCTTCACGCTGAACGGCTGATCCATTCGCGGGTAGCGGGTCGATCGCTCAACGCTCGCGACGGCGAAATCGGGCAGGCGCGGCGTGATCGCGAAGACAACCGGCAGATCTGGGGCGAGGGCGCTTGTCGAGGCCGATCGCGCCGCCTTGAGTTGCGCCTGGCTCAGCCCGCTCAGCGCTGGAGCGTTCACGGCGATCGCGAGCGTGCTATTTGCCTGTGGGTCGAACACGGCGGCCGGCTGCCAGTTGACCGCGCCATCATACGTCTTATAGCTCGGCACGACGGTTGCACTGTTGAGGTTGATATCGACCTGAACCAGTTCGCCGGTGTGGAACGTCATGCCGGGCGCGTCGCCGGGATAGACCTCCAGCTTACCGTTCTTATCAGGGCCGAAGCCCAGCCCGCGAAAGGTGAGCGTCGGCATGCCTGTGCCGTCCAGGGTCAGGATCGGCCGCTCGGCGTAAATTGAGCGACCGTAGGGGTCGTTCAACTGCTGATGGCTCCAGGTGCAGGCGCCACCGCTGCACGACGCGTGAGCCACCGAGAGTGGGCGGCGGTTGTCGAGCAGCCGAGCGCTATCCTCGGCACGGGTAAAGGCAAGCAGCGGGTTGCCGTCCGAGCCCACCGCCAGCGCAACCTCAGCGATGCCACCGGGAAGGGTGGTGAGGACGCTCGCTGGGCTGCCGTCGAGGAAGCGCAGCGCGACGCGGCGCGAGGAGATGTCGGTCAGATCTGCGTCGCTGTCGCGCACCCAGGCGACGACCGGCGTGCCGCCGCGATAGGCGACCTGCGGCAGAATATCGGTGGCGCCACTGGATGGATCAACGGGCTGGGGCGCACTCCATGCACCGCCCTGGTAGGTAGCGTAGAGCAGCCGGATCTGGCGCGCCGCGAAGTCGGGCGAGGTGTTGCGCTCCCACACACCGGTGACTGCGCCTCCCGCTGGGCACGCCGGGTTGGTACTCATGCAGCCTGCCAGAGCCACGCCACCCTCGCCAAGGCCCGGCGTAGGCCCGGCCTGGGGCGCAGACCAACTTGTACCGTTCCAGACGGCGTAGGCCATGCGCTGGGATTTGATCAAATCCTCGAGCGGTATCGCCGCGATCTGCTCGGGCGTCAAGTTGCGGTCCAGGCTGCTCTCGGTCCAGACCGCCACCGCCCGGTTGGGGGCGAAGAAGGCGATCTGCGGCCCAGTGCTGCCCAACCCCGTGGGGATCGTCTCTGGCGTCTTCCAGCTATTCGCATTGTAATCGTAGAGGCTGGCCGACAGGCTCGTCGGCGATTGTGGCCAGATCGCCATGGTCGTGCCGAAGCCATCAGTAGCCAGGGCGGCATCAACCTGGGGCGGCTCGCTCGCCGTCTGCGGCTCCATGGAAGAGGCTGACATGGCCGCGTTGCTGTTGCAAGCGCCCGCGCAGCCGCCGCCGTTGAAGAGCTCCCTTCTCCCTTCCTCCTCGTGCAAGCACTTCCCCAAGGCGCAGCCCCACTTGCTCCACCACCGGTAGTAGGCTGAGTATTTGAAGTACTTTCCCTTAGGGTCGACCTGGCCCTGCGCTGTGTCATACACGACGGGCATGTGCACGGTCATGTTGGCGCCGAGCGCCGCGCCGTTGCTGGTGACGATGCCGCCTAAGACGCGGGCGTCTGCATACACCTCGCCGCCCGTCTTGGCCGCCGGCTCCACTGTGACGGCGCTCTGCACTGAGCCATCATCCTGAACGGTCACGCTACCACTATAGGTGACGGTGGCGCCGTACGAGAAGCTCCCACCGACCGCGAGCTCGGCGACGAAGGGGATGCCATATCTCACCTCGGGGATGTCGAAGGTTACGGTGGGAACCACTGTCACCGTCTTGGGGCCGAACGATGCGGGAAATCCCGCGAGCTGCGGCGCAGAGCTGGCGGCCCCGGTTGTGCCGACGGTCGCCTGCGGGAGCGACAGGCCCTCGCCGTCTTTGTTGAGCGCCTGGCCGTCGGTTTTACCGTTCGTAAAGGTCTTCCGATGCCCGCTCGCATCGATTGTTTGGGTGAAGTGTACGTCGGCCCGCGCGGCGTTATTCAGCGGGCCAGTTTCGGGTGTCTGATCTCCCGAGGAGAGCGCGAACGTCCCGTTGCCGTCCCGATTCAGCCATGAGGTGTACAGCGTCACCTGGCGGGGCGCCCAGACAACCGCGCGACTCTGAGCGGGATTCGCCAACCACGAACCCGGCAGCGGATCGACCTGCAGGCCATAGTGATAATCGTAGGTGTTCCCCGATGCCAACGTCGCCGCGATTCGCACCTGATGAATTCCAGGCTGGTAGAGGTGCGGGTTCTGGAGCGTGAGCTTTCCTAGATAGTAGGGCACGTTGTAGGTTTGAACGCCGTTGTTCGTACCACAGGTGATATTGGCGTGGAACGTAAACGCGAAGCTGCCGACGAGTTTGTCATCGAGATAGAACTTCATCCCCTCAGGCGCTAACAGGTGATACAGTGGCACTGTCAGGCTCAACACAACATCGGTGCTCGTCGAAGCAGGGATCTTGACGTCGGCAGGCAATCCCGTCAGCGAGTAGTACCTACCGAAGACGATGTTCCCGTCGCTCTCGCCCTGCTCGGTGAGCGGGCCGGAGAATAGCGGCACAAGGTTGCCGAACGGCGAGCCCAAGTTGTCCGGCAGCTTTTTCAATGGCACAGGCAGCGGGTTCGGCAGCGGCTGACCCTGCGTATCGCGATAGGTGCCGTCGCTCGTGTGGTAGATCACGTCGAAGCTGACGATCTTCGCCTCGCCGTCCGCGCCGACCTCGCCATAGCCCTGTGTGAGTGCATCGACGAACACACGATACGTGATCGTATTATCTGATTGCGCCAGCACGACCGCCGACACGCTAGGAGTGCCTGGCTGCAAGCGGGCGCTATCGATCTGCACTGCGTTCTTCAGCAATACGTTCTGATAGATCGGAATGTTGTTGAAGTTTTCTACAGCTGGATCGACGACCGGTGAGATACGATGGAGCGGATCGACGGGCCGAGTCTGGCTGTTGGCCCGGCACAAGCTTTCCTCGATCTGCTTCTGTAGTTTCTCCTCGTCGGTCAGGTTATCATCTCCCGCTTCGTCGATGCTGCCGGCGATCTGGTTGAGATTCCCGGCAAAGATGGTGCCGGCGTGGTTGTATAGCCCTCCCTGTAGAGGTTCATCAATACGTATTGCATCGACTTTCGCACCTTCGATGGTTTTCAGGGTATCCTGATCGATCACCTCGAGATCGAGCGTAACACCGGATGGCGGCGTGGGGCCGGCCTGAACGATTGGCTGCGCCGGCATCCCCGGCGCGGCGAGGACCACGCCCACCTGATCGCCGGTCTTCGCTGGAGCCGGATCGCCGTTCTTCAGGCTCGGCAGCTTCGCAAGCACCTCGAAGCTGCCACCGGCTCGGATCTGCGCGGGCCCGACGCCGATCGGAAACGACTTACCACGCGCGGTCTTCCAGATGGGCAGCACCTGGTACTGGCTCAGTGGGCCTTGCGGCGCCGGGGTGATTTGCCCGCGGATGGTGAATTGGCTGCCCGCCGCAAGTGCGCCGGTCGGTAGCTGCAGGCCGGTCACCTGGTAGCGCGGTTGCAACAAGCCAGCCTGCGACTGAAAGCTTGCCTCGACCCTCCCAACCGCCAGCCCGCCGACTAGGTTGACCGCCTGTACCGTCGTCTCCGTGCCGAGGGGATCGGGCCGATCGCCAGGGACGACGAAGCTGCCGCTGAAGGTGCCGCTGCTCACTGCCAATGGCCCCAGCACCGTCACCCCGGCGTAGTCCAGGCGCAGGCTGCCTGGCGCCAGGTTGCTCACGGTGACGTTGACGACCGTGCCAGGCGGGCCGGCGTCGGGGCTGAGCGTCAGCGTCAGCGCCGGGCGGACGGTCAGCTTGACGACGGGCGGCCGGTCGAGCGGCGCCACGACCATGTAGTCGCCAGGAGCGATCGTGGGTGGGAGCGGCAGCGTCGTGGGCGCGACGGTGCCGCGGGCGTCGCTCTGCACCCGGCCGAGCTGGACCGGCATTACGTCGATCTCGGTCCCCAGAATGATATAGATATCGAAGGTTCCGCCGGGCGGGAAGTTGTAGCCACTCACACGAAGATCGCCGCCAGGGGCGATGCTGTCTGGCAGCAAGACGAGCGTTGCGCTGTCCTGAGCGCGGGTGATGATCGGCACCCCGATGCCTGGCAGCATGGTGGCGAGCATCGTGAACGCGCAGAACAGCGTGAGGAGCACTGCTCGGCGGTGAGGTGATCGCTGACGCATTCTAGAATCCTCCTTGTATCGTCGCTACGCTGATAGCGCGCCGCAGCCGAACGCTTCAAACGATCAGACTGCTACGGGCTTGTGATCAGCGGCAGCTACACCGCTGACCCGGGTATGCTGAACAGGGCTGATAGCGCGGCGTCGGATGGGGCTGTAGCCGCGCCGCATAGTCGGGAAACGTGACGAATCCGATACCGCACCTATCAGTTTCTCTCTGGTCACTACCTCTGGACGAGTGGCAGGAAGGATCCATCAATGGTGTAGGTCACTTGGATGCCATACACGCACAGCTGGGCGGGATCGTTGCTGTTCTGAGGGCTGACATCGATCCAATACTCCGTCGTCTGATTATTCACGTTCAGAGGCGGCGTGAAATTCATCGTCATAGTCTTGTCGCTATTAGTGGTGTTATCAGTTTGGGCGCTATTAAGCGTAACCCCAAGATCGCGGCTGTTCCACGGCCGTGAGCGCAGCCAGGCCACCATCCAACCTGCCGGGTTGAAGTCAGCCACAAACAGCGAAATGTGGGTTATGTTGGCGCCGTTGGGCAGATGAAGGGGGTATCGTAGATAGTACTGCCCGAAATCGGTGTTTTGCACGTTAATATAGCGACAATGAGATGTGACATAGTCGCCAACAGGCGGCGGCGTGCCATGCGAGGTCAAATAGCTGCCCAAAGTGCCGATGCCTTCGTATCCCAGCAGATTGTAGTACGCGGTCAAACTGCTGGCTGCCGGAGATGATCCCAAGGCAGGCCCGCCGGTGCTGAACACAAGGGTCAACAGGGCCATGAGGAACATGAAGCGAAACTGGTTGCGGTTCATGGTGCACCTCCTGGATTTGGATTGTGAATCGCGGGTTTTGTGTAGACCTCGGTTATCATGCTGGTCTTAGAGAGTTCTACACGGCTTATATGGTATCAAGGAGTGGCGCCAGAATACACAGCGATCACCTGCAGGTTGGCTGCAGATTTCAACAGCCTGCCCTCCAAAACATGCTGTATCAGCAACAAGAAAGCCCATTGTGTGTCGACACAATGGGCTTCCCGCGAGACACGCTCAACCGCTGAACGCTATCCGCAGATCTGCAACTCCTCCTCGGTACGCCGGGTGACTGACCTGTTCGGTGTGAACTGAGCTCTCATCGCTGTTCAGGTATGAGGGTCTGTTCTTCAGCGATCATTATCACCACTGGCCGATTTTACATGTTCTCCACGTCGCTGAATTAGTTAATCTGCCCAGGACCAAGCGGAATCCAATCAGTCCAGCCATTCTCGTAGAACTTGTGAATGAGTGTGCCGTCTGGACCGCGTGCGAACACGGTGAGGCGTGAACCGGCCATCACCGCAGATGGGCTAGAGCTGATCTGCCCAGCACCAAGTGGAATCCAATCAGTCCAGCCATTCTCGTAATACTTGTGAATGAGCGTGCCGTCCGGACCGCGTGCGAACACGGTGAGACGTGAACCGGCCATCACCGCCGATGGGCTAGAGCTGATCTGCCCAGCACCAAGCGGAATCCAATCAGTCCAGCCGTTGTCGTAGAACTTGTGAATGAGTGTGCCGTCCGGACCGCGTGCGAACACGGTGAGGCGTGAACCAGCCATCACCGCCGATGGGCCGACAATCAGAGGATTGAGCGGTGGCACCGGCCTGCTGGTCGGCGTCGGCGTGTTGGTCGGTGTCGGCGTATTGGTCGGCGGCACCGACGTGTTGGTCGGTGTTGGCGTATTGGTCGGCGTCGG
>WNGB01010570.1_pt1 | contig 32406 bp, 18 predicted proteins | sample 5400681 | NCBI WGS metagenome assembly WNGB01 (sample SAMN13153367, study PRJNA577476) | soil metagenome | isolation source: 115 cm soil or saprolite under grassland replicate 2 | place: USA:California | collected 2016-06-15
TGTCGTGAAAGGCACGCGTCGCGAACGCGGACACCGTGTCCGCGCTGGCGCCGCCAGGATGCCTCACGATCGCCTGCGGCACGTATCGCGTCGTCAGGCCGGCGTCTCGCAAGCGACGGCAGAGATCCGCATCCTCCCAATAGAGGAAATACCGCTCATCGAACCCGCCGACCCGCTCGAACGCCGCTCTCCTGATCAGCATCGCGGCGCCCATCACCCAGTCGACTTCCGCGCTCTCGACATCGGCGTCCACCAAATCCTGCGCAGGCAGGTTGCGGCGCGCCATTCTCGACGCGGGGAAGAACCGCGTCAGCAGAGAGTGCCTGCCAAATAGTCCCGTCCACGCCGTGGGCTCGCCGCGCGCGCTCGCCTGAACGGAACCGTCCGCGTTGAGCAGGCGCGGAGCGGCAATCGCGCACTCGGGATGACGCTCCAGCGTCTGCCGGAGTGCCGCGAACGCACCGGGCACCACCTCGCAATCCGGATTCAAAAGCCAGAGCAGCGGAGCGTCCGTCACGCGCGCGGCCTGGTTCACGGCGGCGCCGAATCCGGCGTTGCGGGTGTTCGCGATCACGCGCGTCCGCGCGAGCCCGCGCAGCAGATCCACGCTGCCATCCGCCGACGCGTTGTCGACGACGATCGCGTCCCAGTCGAGACCTTCGAGATCGGCCGCCGCGGTCTCGACGCACTTCCGGGCCAGCACGCCCGTGTTGAAGTTCACGACGATGAGTGTGACAGCCGTCATGAATGAGCGTGTTCCCGCAGGCCGGCGCAGCGTCGAAAGACGGCGAGGGTCTCCGCTGCGGTGCGCGGCCACGAGAACGCCGCCGCGCGACGGACGCCCGCATCGGACCAACGGGCGCGTGCCGCAGGATCCTGAGTCAACCCTTCGATCGCCTCCACCCACGCCTGCACGTCGACCGGATCGAGCAGGATGCCGGCATCGCCTGCGAGTTCGGGAATCGAGGAGGCATTGGCGGCGATCACCGGGACGCCGCACTGCATCGCCTCGAGCACCGGTAGCCCGAAGCCTTCGTACCGCGACGGGTAGAGGAGCATTGACGCGCCACGATACAGATTGAGCAGCGCATCTTCGCTGACAGGCCCAGTCAGTACGAGCGCCTGCGGATCTCCCGCGGCCGCGGCCTGCGCGCGCAGCTGCGCGCCGGTGCCTCGATCGATGCCGGCACAGACAAAAGAAAGACCGAAGTCGGAAGACGGAAGACGGAAGTCGGAAGACGGAAGACGGAAGTCGGAGGACGGAAGACGGAAGTCAGAAGACGGAGGACGGAAGTCAGAAGACGGAGGACGGAAGTCAGAAGACGGAGGACGGAAGTCGGAAGACGGCGGACGCACGTCGGAAGACGGAGGACGGAAGTCGGAAGACGGAAGGCGGATGGCGGATGACGAAGAAGCTGCGCGACGCACGGCGAGGATTGCCGATAGCGCGGTCGTCAGGTTCCGGCGGACGTGGAGGTCGCCGACGTGCAGCGCATACGGCTGCCGCACGCCTGACGGCGCGGCCATGGCGTCGAACACTCCCGGCGTAAACGCGTTCGAGGCCGCGAGCGGGACGACGTCGATGCGATCTTTCGAGATTCCGTAGGCAGCGACGATCTCACTCCTCGAAAATTCAGAGTCGGTGACGATCCGGTCCGCCGCGTAGGCGGATCGACGGTAGAACCAGCGCCTGAAGGGATCGTCCTTGTAGGCATTCCACTCCGGCCTGCGCTCGTAGCTCACGTCGTGGATGGTGACCACTTGCGGGTGCACGCCCCAGAGCGGCGCGCTGTACGCGGGCGCGTGGTAGACATCGAGCCGCGCGGTTCGCGCGGCAAGTGGAATGGATGCCGCCATCCATCCGAGATTCGTCGGGAAACTGACCGCATGCTTTCGGTCGATTCCCGCCGGGAGGTTCGCAGAAGGAGAGCCGCCAATGGCGACGATCTCCAGGTCAGGCGCGATGGTCCGGATCGCGGTGTAAAGCTCGTGGACATAGCGCCGCACGCCGCCTGCGGGGGATTCGAAGGCGCGCCCGTCCACCCCGATGCGCATCAGCGAATGTCGAGATACAGGCGACTGACCGGGATGTTGTGAGACGCGCAGATCTCCCGGACGCGTTCCTCCACCGTGCCGTTGATCGCGGGAGAACTGAGCAGCACTTCCTCGATCGAATGCGACGCCAGGATGCGTTCGAGATCTTCGAGCGCGCCGCCTACCGGCACGCCAAAGATGCGACGAGCGTGCTTCTGGCGCTGGTCGTCGATGAAGACGACGGGGTTGCGACCCCAGTTCGGATCGCTCCCCATCTCGCGCGCGAGCAACTGTCCGCGCGTGCCGGCGCCGTAGATCGCCACGCGGCGCTTCTGCGGGCTGTTGCGCGCCGCCGCGCGCCTGAAAATCCTGAACGACGATCGCGTCCCGATGATGGCGATCGTGAGGAGGACGGCGTCGATCAGGAACACGCCGCGCGAGAAACGCTCGTCGAACTTGTAGACGTAAACGACGGAGAGGACGGAGAGGATCAACCCGCCGCCCACGCCTTTGACCACCGTCGACAGATCGTGCAGGCCGAACGTGCTCCACATCCTCGAGTAGAGTCCGGACACGTACAGGGCGGCGAGCTGCGAGCCGAGGATGGCGGGCAGCGACGCCGCGAAACTGGGCATGAAGATCGCCAGCGCCTCGCCGGTAAATCGGATTCGATACGCCGCGTAATAGCACGTCGCGATGAGCGCCAGGTCGAGCAGCACTTCCCCGGCGTGCCAGCGGAACGTCAGATCCGACAGCAGCGGCGCGAACGGCGCATTCTGCAGGGCCTGGAAATCCTGGCCGGCGTAGGCCGGGACCCGCGCGAGATAGAGACCGAAGAGCAGGACGGCCACGACGAACCCGATCGCGACCGGCCAGGCCTCGGTCGGGCCCGATCGCAGCCAGTATGCCGTGCCGGCGCCGGCCAACCCGATGACGTAGAGGAGCGCAACCGCCTTCGGCTCCGAGAAACCCGCGGAGACGAGGCGATGCGATGTGTGATCGATGTTGCCGCGCGTCGTGCTGCGTCCGGCGAGCCGGCGCAGGAGCACGACGAACAGCGTGTCGAAAATCGGAACGATGAGGATCAGTGCGGCCGCAGCCGCCGCGCTCATCGTCGATGCGCGCGCGATCGCCAGCGTCGCCGCGGCGGCGAGGATTCCCCCGATTGCGAGGCTGCCGCAGTTGCCCATGAAGATCCGTGCGGGATGCCGGTTCCAGAGCAGGAAACCGAGCAGCGATCCTCCCAGCGCGTAGAGCAGCGTCGAGATCGAACCAAGCTCCACGCGGAAAACGGCCGCGAGCGCCAGCGCGGCGATCGCCGACACGCCGGCGGCGAGGCCGTCCATGTTGTCGAGCAGGTTGATCGCGTTGTCGATGAATCCGAACCAGACCACGGCGAGCAGCGTCAGCCCCGCCAGCCACGGCGTCACCGTGAAGGTCGTCAACGTGAACACGAAGAAGGCGGCGACGGCCAGCGAGCTGACCATTTTCAGCAGCGCCGACATCGGCGCGAGATCGTCGTACCAGCCGGCGATGAAGAGGGACACGCCCACGGAGGCGATGGGAAGCAACGCGACCCAGTGGTCCGGGACGAAGATGAGCGTGGCGATCGCCGTCCCGGCGAGGATCGCGGTCCCGCCGTACGTTGGGGTCGGCGAGCGATGCCAGCGGTCCGGCCGCGGACGTACCACGATCCCGAACCGCAGCATCGTCACGCGCACGACACCGGCCAGCAGCGCGCTCACGCCTGCGCCTGCTGCGGCCGCCAAGAGAGATCCCGACTCGATGGTCACCGTGATAGGCAGATCATATCCAAGGTTACGCCCGCGCGACGCAGACGAGTTGATCGGCGAGCCCGCGCTTCTGAATGCTGCGGAACACGCCCGGTCCGATCGTGCGCACGAACGTCTGGTAGAGCCTGTGGCGCAGGCTGCCGGGCGCGTGGGTGTAATCCGCGTTCATCGTTTCCACCGCGCGCGACGCAAAGTCGCGATGGTAATGAATCCAGGAGAATCCCGCCTGCTTCAGAGCCGCGGTGAGCGTCGCCTCGCTGAAATAGTAGAGATGCTCCGCCGGACTGATGATCGCCCACTGCGGTCCGAGCGCGTGGCGCGAAAACGCCTCCCAGTTGGGCGTCGTCATCACGAGCAGTCCACGCTGCCGCAGAAGGCGCCGGATGCCGCGCAGCACGCCGATGGGATCCTGCAGATGCTCGATCGTCTCGAACATGACGGCGGCATCGAATGAGGCGTCTTCGAACGAGGCGTCCTCGAGCGTTCCCCGGACCACGTCGAGGCCGAGGCGCTCGCGCGCGAAGGCCGCTGCCGCCGGCAGCGGTTCGACGCCATGAACGTCCCAGCCGGCGCGCTCGGCGGACTTCATGAACAGTCCGGCGGCGGCACCGACCTCGACCAGCCGCCCCGGTGGCGGGTGGTACATGTCGAAGAAGTGCAGCAGCGGACGATGGTGCACCGCGAACCGATCGAGATCGACATGCCCGTCGCGTCCGATCTCCAACCCGCGCATGTACTCGTCCCAGAAGTAATTCTCGCTGTACCGCGTGAACAGCTCGCTCTTCGCGAGCCGCGGATTCGTGTAGACGAGACGGCAGCGGTTGCACTGGACCACGTCCAGGTTGAACTTGTGATGGCGCAATCGCGTATCGTCGGCGCCGCACAGTGCGCAGGCGACGCGTTCGAGATTCACCGGGGCGTCAGACACGCAGCCGGTAATCCGCGAACTCGCGCGTGAGCGCGGGATGGTAGTACGGATCGTTGTCCATCAGGTCAGCCCAGCGCGATCGCATCAGGTCGAGTTCCTTGCCGCTCTGGGTGCGAGGCCCGAAGCTGGCGGACTCGTGATGATAGAGCGTCGCGAAAGGCGTGAAGACGATCCGATAGCCGGCACGCTGCAACCGCAGGCAATAGTCAACGTCGTTGAAGTCCACCGCAAGGTGCTCGTCGAAACCCTGCACGGCGTCGAACACCTCCTTGCGCGTCATCATGCACGCCGCGGTGACGGCGGAATAGTTCCGCACGCTGACGGCGCTCGAGGCGTATCCGGGCGATGCTCCCGCGTGCTGGTGAAAGGCGTGTCCCGCGCTGCCGCCGATGCCAAGGACGATGCCGATGTGCTGGATGCGTCCGTCGGGGTAGAGCAGCTTCGCTCCGACTGCCCCGATTTCCGGCTGCTGCGAATACTCGAGCATCGCCGTCATCCATTCCGACGTGATCACTTCCACGTCGTCGTTCAGCAGAAGAAGGTGAGACCCGGCAGCGTGAGACGTTCCGGCGTTCATCTTGTGCGAGAAATTGAACGGACCGTTCGATTCGTACGGAATGATGCGATGGTTGGATCCTTCCAGCGCGCGCACGACCTCATCGCTCACTTCACCGTTATCGGCGACGATCACGAACTCATAATTACCGTACGACGTCTTCTGCCGCACGCTGCGGATCAACGTGCGCAGCGTGTCTACGCGTCTCCCGCCGATCTGCCGCGGCTTGCCCGTCGTGGGAATCACCATCGAGACCAGAGGCTCGCCGGCGATCTGGAAGCGGACGCGGAAGAGTCCCTGCGCCGCTCCCGGCAGGATTTCGGCCTGCACGCCACGCCGGCGCACCGCGTCTTCGAGCGAGCGTCGGCCCGCGTCCATCGCCCACGGCTTGGCGTTGCCGGAGCTCGACGTCGACTGTGGCAGCTTGCGCCAGTGATAGAGGATGAAGGGCAGATGGTCGATGCGTGATGTTCGCTCGCTCATCCGCAGGAAGAGGTCGTAATCCTGGGCCCCCTCGTAGCCGGCGCGAAAACCGCCGGCTTCATCGACCAGACGGCGCCGGGCCACGACGAGATGCGGCGTGTACATGCACGACAGGAAATGCTCCGGCGACCAGTCCGGCTTGAAGTACGGATTGCACCGCTCGCCGGCGAGATCGAGCTTGTCCTCGTCCGAATAGACGATGTCGGCGTCGCGATGCGCGTTCAGGTGCCGGACGACGCGGTAGAGCGCGTCCGGGGTGTACTCATCGTCGTGGTCGAGGAGCGCGACGTATTCGCCGGTGGCGAGCGTGAGGGCCGCATTCGAGGCGGCGGCAATGTGCGAGTTCCTTTCCAGTGTGAGGACGTGGATGCGCGGGTCCGCGGAGTATTCACGCAGCACCTGCCGAGTGCTCTCGAGCGTCGACGCATCGTCGCAGAGGCAGAGTTCCCAGTTCGGGTACAGCTGCCGCTTCACGGACTCGATGCAGGCGCGCAGCCAACGCGGATCCGTGTTGTACACGGGCGTGATTACGCTGATCTTCGGCTGATATTCCAGGGACGGGAGCTCGGCGGCCATCGCCGCGAGCTGCGCGTCGGTCACCGTGTTGGTCATCAGCCAGCGGTGATAGAGGTCCGCGTGAAGATCCGCCCCTTCGGCCTCGCGCAACTGCGCAATCGTCGCCTTTAGTCCGAACGTCCGGATCTTGGTCGCCAGGCTGCGCACCGATGCCATCACTTCAGAGCCCGGCCGCCGGGCGCGCATGTGTGGCTCGCCCCAGATGGCCCACGCGTGCTCCAGCGTCGCGCCGGTGGGAATCGATGTGGTCAGCGTGACGCGAACGGTCGTCATGTCGGAATCGCCATGACCGGTGGCCTGCTCGGGCAGGGTTACCGCCAGGTGCGTCCAGCGGCGGTCGCGCCAGCGGCTGTGCGGATTGATCCGCACGCTTCGCCTGGTCTTCCAGCCGCGCAGCGTCTCGACAGTCATCGTGCATTGCACGCCGCCGCGATTGGGCTGCCAGACAACCGGCAGCATCGCGCACGGCGCCACGACCTTCGCGCGGCCAAGGCACGACGCCTCGTAGGTCAGCGACGACGGCGGATGGCACATCAGCGCGTCGTAGGTTTCGCCACTGATCTTGACGCGGCCCAGCCAGCGGATCGCGTCGTCTGCGTCCGGCATGTCGGTCTTGCGCTCGACAGGCTCGAGGCTGCGGAACGACGTGCGGCGGAAGAACAGCCTGCGGGAAAGCGCGCGCAGCGCGCCGCCAGGTCCGCGATGTGTGACGTGGCGGAAGCCGGTCCGTATCGTCCATGCCGGGTGGCACGCGACGGCGATGGCGCGGCCGGCACGGTGTTGAAGCGCCACGAGCGTCTTGCGCCCCTTCGACGAGAGCACCAGCTGGAGCTCGCCGCGGATCCGGCGGTTGTCGTCTTCGGCGTCCGCGAGCGCGGTACGCGCGTCGGTCAGCGTAGCGGCAAGCCGTTCACGCATGCGCTCCAGCTCGGCGCGTTCGCTCATCGCGCGGACCCGTTCGCGCCGCGAATCGCCTCGAGGCGCGCGCGCATCGCGGCGCCCGTGTGCTGTGGCAGCCGCGAGGCTTCCATATCCCGGCGGGCCCGCTGACCCTTCTCGATTGCAGCGGTCCGGTTCAATGCGACCTCGCGAATGAACTCCGCGGCCTGCGGGATGTCGGGATCGGCCCAGACGAAGCCGCGCATGTATGGGCCGTAGTCTTTCGTAAGGGGGACGATGCGATAGTCCACGAGATAACTGTTGTCCGGGGTCATGAAATCAACGTTGCCCGAATAGCGGGTCGCGATCACCGGCTTGCCGAGCAGCATCGCTTCGCCCATGGTCATGCCGAACCCTTCGCCGCGGTGCAGCGAGAGGTAGCAATCGGACGCGTTCATGAGCGCGGTGAGTTCCGGACGCGACATGTAGCCGTCGAGCATGGCCACGTCGAGCCCTTCCGCCTCTTCGTGGAAGCGCCGGACGGCGTCACGATCGTACTCCGCGTTCGTGTATTTCAAAACCAGGGTCGCGGACCCGCGCGGCAGCGCCGCGCGCCGGAAGGCGCGAATCGCGCCGAGCGGATTCTTGCGCTCGGTCTGGCTCGAAACATCGAACGTCAGCAGGAAGACCGTCGCGTCTTCACGCAGTCCGAAATGCGCGCGGCCGATGGGAGGGGGCTCCGGCAGCACGAACGGCAGCGGCATCGTGACGATCGGAACGGGCGAGACCTCGGCGAGGCACGCGCGCGTGAATTCGCTGGCGACCCAGACCTCGTCCACGTAGTTGAAACCATCCAGCCAGTCGTCGCGCCACTTCGATAATTCCCAGAACCAGTAGCCGATCGTGTAGCGATCGCGGAAGTAGGCGCGCCCGCGAGCGGCCGCGAACCCGCTCATATTGTCGCCGTTGAGATGGACGACGTTGAACGGATGCGGGTTGTCGTCGGTGAAGTTCGAGTATGAGAGATCCTGCGTCCGCAGGCGGGAACCGACGTTCGTGAGGACCATCGGCACGCCGGCGGCTTCCATCGATCGAATGGTTGCGCGCGCCGCTTCACCCATGCCGCTTTCGGTGGAGAGGTATCCGGCGATGTTGACGCCCATCGGCAGCTCCCGCACGGCACGGGGGATCTCGCGGTTTCGCGTGGCGGACACCGCGCGTGCGCGCAGCCCGCGCCAGCGCATCGTCTTCGCGCGCAGGTAGAGGCGCGCGGCGCGGTACGCTTCGAGCGACTTCCACGTGTAGCTTGCCTTCAGCGTGGCGAGGACGGCCGCCGCCTCCGCCGTGTCGCGAGACACTTCGCGCTGGCGGGCGACGACCGCGTCGATCTCCTTGAGCGTCGCGTCGATGTCGTCGCGCACCTGGCGCAGCCCGGGGTCCTCAGGCGTCATCGGCCCTCGAAATGAGCATGACTGATTCGCCGCGCGGGTGCGTGAGATCAGGCACGCGTTCCACTCGGGCTCCCAGCGCTCCGCATACTCCGGCGAGCACCTCGAACGGGTAGTGAAACGGCTCCATGTCGGGATACGTTGTCGCGCCCGCCTGGTGTACGAGCGGCTCGAAATTCAACGGATCCCGGTTTTCGACCCACGTGGCGTAGAACCGGCCGCCCGGCTCGAGCTTTTTCAAGACGGCTGGGACGCACCGCGCGATCGCGTTCAACGACAGCCGCGACCAGAATCCGTTCGCGATCGCAAAGGCGAATTGATGCGGCGATTCGCTCAGGTCGAACCAGTCGTTCACGATCAGGTGACCGCGCTCCGGCCGCACGTTGGCGCGCACCAGCTCGATCTTTACTCCTGCCTCGAACAGGCGCCGGTCCTTTTCATAGCCCCAGTAGCAGTGCTGGTCCATGAACGGCAGCATGACGCGCGCTCCCGAGAGGCTGCCGCACCCGACATCCAGTACGTAGTGATTCGGTCGAAGACCCTGTCGGCGCAGGAAGTCGAGCTGCCACTCGCCGCTGGCGCGCCATTGGCCGCCGATGGCGGTCCGATGCCATGCCGTATCCAGTTCCTCGTCGGTCAGGTCGAGTGCGGTCTGTATCTGCCGCGGTGGCGCCGGACCGGCGGCGGCCGGCGCTTTCATCATGTGCTCGTAGGTCGCGAGGCCGTTATCGACGTCTCCGTCGTACATCAGCCGTCCGCGATCGAGCACGCACACGCGGCGGCAGATCGCGCGAATCGCGTCCGGCGAGTGCGAGACAAAGATGATCGTTTTTCCCTGAGACTGGAACGTCTGGAGCGTGCGGATGCACTGCTGCTGGAAGTCGATGTCGCCGACGGCGAAGACTTCGTCGAGCAGCAGCAGGTCCGGATCGAGGTTCGCGGCGATCGCGAACCCGAGCCGCATGTGCATGCCCGACGAGTAGTTCTTCAGGGGCACGTCCATGAAGTGCGCAAGTCCCGAGTACTTCACGATTTCCGGGTACAGGATCTCGATTTCCTGTTGCGACAAGCCGTAAATCGCCGCGTTCAGCCCGACGTTTTCCGCGCCGGTCAATTCAGGATGGAATCCGACACCGAGCTCGATCATCGTGCCGATGCGCGCATCGCGCTCGACCAGCAACTGTCCCGACGTGGGCGTGTGGATGGCGGCGATCAGCTTCAGCAGCGTGCTCTTGCCGGATCCATTGCGCCCGATCAACCCGATCGATTCGCCGCGTCCGATCCGCAGCGACACGTCGCGCAGCGCCCAGAACTCCTCGCGCTGCTCCTGGTGGCTGCGATGGAAGAGCCCGAGGAAATGCACCTTCAGCGATCCCGACGGGTTGTGCCGCAGGATGAATCGCTTGGAGAGATCCCTGGCTTCTACGATGGGCATTCGGCGGCTTGCGCCATCACGTCTGCTCGGCGAACCGATCTTCGAACGCGAGCAGCAGGGCCGCGCCGATGGCGAAAGCGATTATCGCGTACGCCACAGCGAAGGTCCACACGGCCGGCTCGGGCCAGCGCCGATAAAAAAGGATGTCCTTGTAGGCGACGACGTAGGATGCGACGGGGCTGGCGAGGAGCGCGAGGCGGAACCGCTCCGGCACCTGCGACAGCTCGTACAGGATCGGCGTCGTCCAGAAGAGGACGGCGAGCGCGACCTCGAGGAGGTGCCGCACGTCGCGGAAGAACGTCGTCGCCGTCGCGAGGATCAGCGCCACGCCGATCGTGAAGATCACCTGGAGCGCGACGAACACAGGGTAGGCCAGCATCGGCGCCGCGGGTGGCAGACGGAACGCGATCAGCATGACCGGTATCAGGACGACGGCCATGAGCAGGTATTGCGTGAGGTTGAAGAGCACCGTGCCGATGGGAAGGATCGCGCGGGGAAAGAATACGCTTTTCAGCAGCGACCCGCTGTCGGCGATCGCGCCCGTGGACATCATCGCGGCGTTGGAGAAGAACGTCCACGCGAGGATGCCGATGAGCACGAGGAACACGAACCCCTCGGTGCGATTGTGCAGGATGTAGCGAAACGCGAGCGAGTAGACCGCGATCATCACGACCGGATTGACGAGCGACCAGAGGAACCCGAGCGCGGATCCGCGGTACTTGAGTTTCAGGTCCTTGAGCACCAGCTTGCGGAGCAGCGTGCGGTACTTCACCAGCGCCGACAATGTGGTCATCAGCGAGTCGTGCGGTGCGGCGCGATCGATCATCGTCTCCCCCATCAGCCGCGCCTCTCGGAGGGAATGTCACCGCGATGCGATCCGAAGAACGAAGCGAGCCGAACCCATAAACGGCGCAGCTTCCAGAACACGCTGGTCTCGATGTGCAGGAGTGTCTGGCGTGCGATCGCGAGGTCGTTCTCCGTCCGGCGGAGTTGGTTGGCGGTCCGCTGCAGCTCGGCATCGCGTTCGCGCATCAGTCTGGTGTGCACGCGCTTCATCTCTTCGAACTCCGTGCCCGCGGTCGCGATCGGCGCGGCATCGCGATGGACGCGCGTCGTCGCCGCAATCGGCGCGGGCGCGACGATCAACGCGTCCTTCCGGATGCGGAACGTGTTGCCGTGAAACAGCGAATGGCGCCACGCCGCGGGCAGCGGAATGCCTCGCTGCAGGTCCGCGGCCGACGCATGCAGGATGTAGTGCTGTTCGGGAGGCGCGAACGGCAAGCCGGCGATGTACTCCTCGACGTCGTCGATCTCCATGCCCTTCTCGAGGATGCCGTACTTGGTCATCATCTCCACGGACACGTCAGCGTGTTCATGCGCCGCACCGGGCTCGGCGAGGACGACGCTGCCGCCGTCCTTCAGGGCGCGCGCATAGCCCGCCATCGCCGCGCTACGATTCGGAATGTGGTGGAACGACTCGTAGGCGAGAACCGCGTCGGCGCAGCCATCGGCGATCGGCAGGTTCTCGACATCGGCGACGAGCAGATTCGGTCGCGACGGTCCCATCCGGCGAATGCCAATCTCCAGATACAGCCGATTGATGTCGACGCCTATCGCTTCGATGCCGCTCTTGGCGAGCCATTCGGTGGTCCAGGCGTAGCCGCAGCCGCTGTCCACGACCACCGCGGCATGAGCGTTCGGCCTGATGTCGAGCAGCGCGATCACGCTTGCGAACAGCTTGATCAGGTACAGCGTGAATGGCGTGTTGTCCGGGTTGAACGGAGATGAATAGCCCGGACCGAAGAACTCGTCGTGGTTCTCGATCCTGGACGCGATGTCGATCTCGGCACGCTTATGTGCGATCCCGGCATCGGTTGCGGTTCCATCCGTCGGCATCGGTTTCAACCCTTCGCGCACGTCCGGCGGCACTCCTGCGGCGACCGTGTCGAGGAGGCCCGTGTCCCGCTCGGCATCACGCAGGTGATCGGGTAGCAGCTCCGGCAGTGTCTCGAGGATCGGAAACCAGCGCCCGCATCCCGCGCAGAGCAGCAGGCCGTTTTCTATTTCCACCTCGCGGTTGCGCTCCGGCGCAGCCGCGATGAAACGGCTGATCGGGGTTGGAACCTCGCGCGCGACGAAGCAGCGAAGCGATCCCCGGCAGTGGGGACAGCAGATGTAGCCGAGGAGGGAATACCGCATTCAGCAGGCAGCTATCGTAACATCTAGCCGGATGTCCTTTCGAGCGAGCGCTGTGCTGATCGCGCTGTTCTTCATCGCGATGCACGCCTTCGTGCTTCCACCCGACGGCTTTGTGACAGGCGACCAGGGATCGAAGTTTCTCCAGGCCCGCGCCTTCGCCGACCATGGGCCGCTCGATCCCTCCATCGACGTCCTGGCGCGCGACATCGATCCGCAGTATCACCGGCAGGAACCAAAGCTGAAAAACCGCCGCGGCCGGCTCGTATCCGAGTTCCTCTGGCTGTTGCCGCTCATGACGGCGCCGTTTCTGCACGTGCTCGGCTTGCGCGGCTTGTACGTGGTCCCGGCACTTTCTGTGCTTGCGATCTTCGGCGCGTCCGCCGCGCTCGGGCGAAAACTCGGCGACCCCACCGGTCTGCGGACGGCCTGGACGGTCCTTCTCGTCACGTCACGCCCGTCGTCCTCTATGGTCTCGAGCTGTGCGAACACGCGCCCGCCACGACGTGCGTGCTCCTCGCGGCCCTCTGGCTCGCGCCGGACGCGTCCTCGGGCGAATCGACGGCGTCGGGCTCGCGCAGTCGTTTCCTCGCCGCTGGCGCCGCGATCGCTGTCGGTGCGCTCTTCCGCGAAGAAGTCGTTCCGGCGCTGCCCGCGTTACTGATCGCGCGCGCGCTCGTGATGAACCGGGATCGTTTCACGGATCTCATCGAAGCGAGCGCGTGGAGCAGCATTGGCGCCTTCGCCGTCTTCGCCGCCTCGGTGCCGGTCAACATGACGATTTACGGCGCGCCCCTTCCGATGCACATGACGCAGGACGCGTGGGAAGTGGCGAAGAACACTCCCTACATGCAGGTCCGGCGCGAGATTGTCGTCGATCTGCTCCTGCCCGCGTCCCACACGGCCCTGTTCGTGGCCGCTGTGGTGGCGGCGTTCGGCGCGTCAATGTGGCAGGCGCTGCGCGGCCGCCGCACGGACGCGAAGGCAGACGCTGTCAGCCGAAGGCTGCTCGCGGTCGTGCACGTGGCGGCGATCGTGATCCTGGTCATCGCGGTCGTGCTGCCGCTCTGGCGGCTGGCCACCGGCGTCTGGCCGCATTTGTCGTACAGGTTCTCGAGCGCAGCACACACATGGCTGTTCGTACTGGCGATCTCGTACTGGCCGTGGATCGGTAAACGCACGACTATCGTTGCCGCGCGGTATCTGGTTGTCTCGGCGGCTGTCCTGTTTGTGGGAACGTTTCTCCTGGTGCCGACCTCCGGCGGCTCGCAGTGGAGTCCGCGGTTCATGCTCCCGGTTGCGCCGCTCCTGGGGATGGTTGCAGCAAACATCTGGCGCGAATCTTCCGCGCGCAATCGGAACATGGCCGGGGTGATCCTTCTGGCGTCGAGCGTGATGACGGCAACAGGTATCGTCGTACTCAGCCGGGCGAAAGTCCACAACGCCGAGATGACGCACCGGCTGGCAGCGCGTACGGCGCCCGGAGAAGTCCTGATTTCCAACGTGTTCTGGTTTCCCGAGCTCACGGCAACGCTTGCCCCGACGCGCCGATACCTCTTTTCCTGGTCCCCTCGCGATGTGCCGCAGATGGCCGCCATGGCGATCGCGCGCGGTCTCCCGAGGTTCAGTCTCGTGACGTCCCTTCCGTTGACAGGCTACGACGCACCGGCAGTGCTCGACGTCCCCGGCGCGCCATGCCGGTACGCACGCGGGCTGCAGGTCGGCCTCGATCCGTACGGCCTGACGCTCAGTCGATATGGGTGCGAGGGACCCGAAGGACCCGAGCAGAAATAGATGCGCCATTCTGGCCGCCGATGCATCCTGCCTGGCTGCGTTGCTCGTCGCTTACATACTCCCGGTATGCGCGCCCCTCGCGCCTTGCCAGGCAGGCGCCTCGACGCCCAGAACGGCACACCTATTTCTGCCAGGGTCCTACGCTCGTGAAACGGGCGGCGTCGCTCGTTGCGATCGCGGCGTTCTGCATCGGCATGCAGTTGTGGCTGCTTCCGCCGCATGGATTCATGTCGGGCGACCAGGGCTCGAAGTACCTCCAGGCGCGTGCATTCGCTTCTCACGGTCCGTTCCATCCGGGGATCGACGTGCGCTCCCGCGATCTCGATCCGGACTACCGCCACCAGGAACCGAAACTGAAGAATCGTGAGGGGAGGCTCGTGTCCGAGTTCCTCTGGCTGCTGCCGCTGACCACCGCGCCGTTTCTTGCCGCGCTTGGACTTCACGGGCTCTACGTCGTCCCCGCTATCTCCGTGCTCGTGATCTTTCTTGTGGGTTGCGCTTTGGGCCGGCGGATGCTCCCCGGAGACGGTCTCTGGGCAGGGTGGACCGTTGTGGTCGCGACGCCCATCCTTTTATATGGGCTCGAGCTGTGGGAGCACGCGCCTGCGGCGGCCTGTGTGCTGCTGGCCACGGCGCTATTCGGACCGTGGTCACCGTCGACGGGCAAATGGCGCTTTGCGGGAGCAGGTGCGTTGATCCTCGCCGCTGGCCTCTTTCGCGAAGAAGCGCTTCCCGCATTGCCCGCGCTGATCGTTGCCCGTGCGCTGTCTCTGCAGCGCGATCGCCTTCGCGACATCGTCGTGACGAGCCTGTGGGCCTTCGCCGGGGTCGCGGCGGTCGCATTGATGGCGGTGCCGATGAACGTCCTGCTCTACGGCACGCCACTGCCGATGCACCTGACGCAGGACGCATGGGACGTCGCCAGGGCAACGCCGTTCATGGAAGTGCGGCGGCGAGTCCTCTTCGATCTCCTGCTGCCGACGCGTTATCAGGCCGTTTACGCCGCGCTGGCGGTCGGCGGTGTGCTTGCATCGATGCTGAAAAAGATGGGAGCCGTTCACGCGTGCGTGGCGGCGCTGCTCTGCATCAGCGTCGTAATCCCGCTGGCGCGGCAGGACTACAACGTCGCCAGCGCCGCTCATACGTGGCCGTTCGTTGTCGCGCTGTTGTACTGGCCGTGGGCGAGAACGGCACTGAACGAATCAGCTGGGCGCTTCCTCATGCTGGCGGGAGCGCTGTTTCTACTGCTGGCTGCGCTCATCGTCCCGACTTCCGGCGGCGCGCAGTGGAGTCCCAGATTCTTGCTAGCCGTGGCCCCGCTACTGGGCGTCGTCGCGGGCGCGATCGCGTGGCAGCGCACGACAACAGTTATCGCACTGATGGCCAGCGCGGCGATCATCGCGGCTGTCCTCATGCAGGGAGCGGGAATTCTTTATCTGCGTGACGCGAAAGCACGGAACGCGAGGATCACGGATCAACTTCGCGCGTTGGTGCCACCCGACGAACCGATTATCGCGGACGCCTACTGGGTCCCTGAGGTGGCTGCGACGCTGGCGCCCGATCGGCGGCTGCTGTTCGCCTGGTCGCCGGCCGACGTCGAACAGATCGCCGGGCTCGCAGCACGGAGCGGTTTTCGCAACGTCGCAGTCGTAACCTCAATCGGCGAGACGGGATACGTTGCGCCGCGGACCTTCGATGCGTCGATAGCCGGCTGCGTGTTCACCCGAACCGTTCGACTGGCAGTCGGGGAGCGCGGCCTGATCGTTCACCGGTATGCCTGCACTGTGGGCGGCATGTTAAGATAAGTCCCTCTCCCGGGGTCATTCACACACTATGAAAAAGACCTTCTTCAGCACCTTCGCATCGGTGTTGATGCTCGCGGCACCGGCATCTGCCCAACAGTTCTCGAACGTCAGTCCAACCGCGACCACGAACGTCAAAGCCGCAGACGATTTCGCCACGCGTGCATTCCAGGACCCCTGGGACATGAGCCAGCGGACAGACCTCGGCTGGTGGACGTTTGGTACTGACACCGCAATCGGCGCGAATTTCGTCAACCCCACGTATGCCAACGGTATCTTCACCGGCTCGATGAACGGATCGACGACCGCCGAACTGTTCCTTCTCGAATCAGGTCTTCAGAAAATTCCCGGTGTCGGCGCCGCGCCTGTCGGCAAGACCGGCCAACAGTATCCGATCGACGCGAATTACTTTACGCGCCTCGTGTACCGGATGAACTCGACGGTTGCGGGTGTGTCGCAGTACGACTGGAGCCGAGAGACAATCTACGACGATCAGACGCTCGGAGTGGAGGTCGCCCAGTCGGCGACGTCGGTTGTAACAGGTTGGAAGATTTACGATGTCAATCTGCCGAACCTCACGCCAGTTCAGGCAGTGGGCACACCCAGTGCCTGGGGCGGGACGATTCGAGCGCTTCAGTTCCTACCCAATGCCGCGAGCAACTCGGCGCAGATCCAGCTCGACTGGGTCCGTCTGGTGCATGACGACGATCTCACGCTCCACCAGAAGATCACATGGACCGGGAGTGCCGCAGATATCTACCTCGACAACGATACCGATCCCGCCAACGGCACGCTTGGACGGATTGGCGTGAACAAGACCTCCCCATTTGACTTTTTTGTGGGCGGGCTTCCGGCGGGAAGCTATTTCGTCGCCGTGCACGCCCACACGGACGGCGAGGCGACACTTTCCGGCTTCACGTACTCGACCGGGTCGTATGTCGTGAACGACATCCCGACACTGCAATTCACCACGCCTTCCGATGAAGGCAGCACCGAGGATTTCGCGACGGTGCGGCTCGGGAATCCATGGGATTTCACGTCGCTCTCCGACATTGACTTCAAATACAATATTCACGGCGATAGCATCGCATCCCTTCCACTCACAAACGACGCAGGCACCAGTCTTGGGACCTTGCCGGTGTATTTCGGCACAAGCAACGTCGGCACGTCCGCCTCCGGAAACGTCGGTGATCCTTTCTTGTTCCCTCTCTTCTGGGATGGCCGCGGTAAGCTGACCCAAATCGATCCCGCGCGATATCGCATCCTGACCGTAGAAGCGGGACTGCCAAACCTGAACCGGTCGCTTCCCGGAGGCTCGATCGGACGCATCGTCTGGCGTGCGCTCAACGAGCCCACACGCGGCTCCGACGGCCTACCCGGCCAGACGGTGGCAGTGCCTTGGATCTTCAACTCCAAGGCCGGCGAGAACATGGTCGCCAAGAACACCGTCGACATGAAGGACCTGCCGGTGGAAACGACGGGTTCGATCGGCCAGTCGGGATGGACGAGTGTGGTGGCGGCTGGAGGAATCGACGCATTCCGTTTCGATCCACACGAATTCTTCAACCCGACATCCTTCTTTGTGAAGCGCATCAAGCTTGCAGCGCTCGAGCGAACTGTCAGTGATGTGTTGACATTCAGATGGACGTACAGCAAAGCGTCGGGAACAGTATCTCTGTATCGGCAAGCTGCGGGTTCCGCGAAGAACTTCAGCGGTGGAACCCTGATCGTTTCCGCGTCGGCGATCGCCAACAGCTACGCGTGGAACACAAATGGCGTGCCAGACGCCGAATATCAGATCTACGCGATCTTCACCGACGGCACGAACCCGAACCAAGTGTACGCTCCGACGAACGTCGTCGTCGACCACACGAATATCGAGGTCGCAACGATCAACTTGAATCGCACGCAGTTGAACTTCGCGACGTTCGGCTCGATCCGCACGGACCCGCAGATCATCCGTCTCACCTTCACAGGATTGGGCAGCCAGTGCTGGACGACGAGCAGCACGATCGCGGGGATGACGATCTCTCCGTCGAGCGGGACGGGCGCGACGGCGATTTCGATTTCGGCAACAGGGAACTTTGCGGGCGGAACGACGAGCGGCATCATCACGATCCAGTCGTGCACGAATTCGGCGAACTCGCGCGCCATCGCGGTGAGCGTGACCAGCCTGAACACGACGTCACCACCTTCCGGCAGTATGGATACACCGGCAGACGGTTCGACGGCGTCGGGCTCCATTGCTGTCACCGGCTGGGCGATAGACGACGTGCAAGTGGTCACCGTCCGGATCTGCCGCGACCCGGTCGGCGATACCACGACGCCTACGCTGTGCGGCGGCCAGAGCAAGGTGTATATCGGCGACGCGATTTTCGTCGACGACGCGCGCTCGGATATCGAGGTGGTCAGTCCGACGGCGCCCTTGAATTACCGCGCCGGCTGGGGCTACCTGATGCTGACGAATTTCCTGCCGAACCAGGGAAACGGTCCGGTCACGCTCTATGCCTATGCGATCGATCGCGAGGGCAACGTGTCGATGATCGGATCGAAGAGCATCAGCACGCAGAACGCAAGCGCCACGAACCCGTTCGGCGCGATTGACACGCCCGGCCAGGGGCAGGCGGTCTGCAGCACGATCATCAACTTCGGATGGGCGCTGACCCAGCCCGGGAAGGACATTCCGGCCGACTCGTCGACGATCAGCGTCTTCGTCGACAACGTGTTCGTCGGACGCCCCCTCCCGCGAGAGGCCCGCGCCGACATCACCGCGGCGTTCCCGGGGTACGACACGACGCACGCGGTCGGCGGCTACTTTCTCGATACGACGACGCTGTCGAACGGCGTGCACACGATCTTCTGGATCGTCACGGACAACGCGGGGCAGACAGACGGGATTGGCAGCCGGTTCTTTACCGTTTCGAACCCCTGCAGCTAGTGTCGGAGGAATCGGCCCGTGCGGAGGCCCGCCTCGCGGCGTTGCAGCGCGACGAAGCGTTGAACACGCTCGCCCCCGGTCCGCAAGGCGCAGCTGTTCCAGGCGCGGGATCAGATCGAGCACATGGAGCGCAGCGCGTTGCGTCGTGTGCACCCCACGATGGCAGCTCTATCGTCGGTCGATCGCACCCGCTTCGTACAGCCTTCCTTCACTCGTATAGAACACGTTGATAGGTCCCGCCGAGTCTTTGAAGGTCAATTCGAAGCTGCGACTGTTGAAGCGCCCGATTGTGTACTCGGACGTGGAATCCAGCCTCGGTTGTGCAAACAGGCCCCGTTTCAACTGGATGGAGAACGCCCGTGGACCCGTTCGCTCGATAAAGGCAAGGTCGCGGGGCGATCGATCCATTGTCGATGACAGCAAGCCGACTCGGTATTCCGGCTGGTCGATGTCCCGCGCCATGAGATAAAACGTGTTGATGAACGCGGACCGCAGCGAGTACGCGCCACGGATGGTGTCGGGCACGTTGAGAACGATGACGCGTGTCCGGGGTGGCGCCGCCCGCACGATGTCGACCAGCTGCGCAGTGATCTGCTGGCACACTTGCGCCGCTTCAACCCATGCCCGGTTGGCAACGACAAGCGCTTGTGCGTGGAGCATTACTACACATACGACGGTTGTCAACGCGAGCAGGCGGCGGCGGAGCAGCCCGACGAGCCAGGCGATCAGGATGCACGAGAAGACAGTCGGAGTATAGACATAGCGCTCGCTCACGCTGTTGCCGAGCGCGATGGTAAGGGGCAACGCCGGTGCGAGCGACACGAGCAGCGCGGCCGGCAGGAACGCGAGCGCGGGGCGGTCTTTTGGGTACCGCACGAACATTACGCCCAGCAGGATTGCGGCCGCGGCGAGCAGCGCCACATCGTAGTTGTAGACCCACAACCAGGTCGCCACTCTTCCCGCCGGCAGGAACGAGCGCAGGATGAAGGCGCGCGTCTCGGCCGCCATCATCGGGCCGCTCGTGCTGAGCTCGTCGTAGGCGCCCAGCACGGAGCCGAAGATGTGAGCACGCATCAGCATGTACCCGGCACCGGTCAGCGAGGTGACGACGGCGACAATCGCAGTACGAGTGATGATTTGCCGCGCTGTCGTCCGGCGAGGGTACGCAAGAAGGCGCGAGGCGCCAAACGCGGCTGCGAGCGCCGGCGCAATGACGAACGTCTCTTTTGCCAGGAAGCCCGCCGCGAACACCGTCGTCGCCGCGGCCATCCACGCGGCCGGCCGTTCGGCGTCCAGCGCCCGCGCGAACAGCAACAGGCCGCCAAGTACGAACAATGCGAGCCACGCATCCGCGGCGCCACCGAGCCAGGTCACCGCTTCGGAATGGCCGGCGAATACCAGAAAGATCAGCCCGGCAGCGAAGGCCGTCGACCGCGACGCGCCCAGTCGTTGCGCGAACCGGGCGACGAGCCAGGTATTCGCCGCGTGAAGGAGCACCACCGTGAAGTGATAGGGGAACGGATGTAGTCCAAACGCCTTGTAATTGGCGTAATACGTGAGGACCTCGAGTGGGCGCATGAAGCGGCCGAGGAGCGGTGTGAAACAAACGAGCAGATTGTCCGAGCGATCGGCGAGCAGCAGGAAATCCCAGTCGTCGGCGACGAACCACGTGTTCAGGATCGGCGCGTAGAGCGCCGTCCCGCCCAGGAGAAAGGCGAGGAGCCACCACCATGGCGTGCTCGATCGGCCCGGCACGCTGACGTCGTTCACCGTCGGATGATGCGCGCGATCGGGCTGGAAACGAACGCGCGGCGGCCGTCGTCGGCAACGATCTTCACGGCGAGCGTGTGCTCACCCGGCTCGAGGACGAATCCGCCGAAACTCGCGGTAAAGGCAGCCCAGCGCCGGCCACGTCCAACGAAGAAGCCGCCGAGCGACTCGCTGTAAATGCCGGGGTGTCCGGGAAAGTCTCGAGTTCCGTCAACAGTGAGGAACAGTGCCCGGGCGGGCCCCGTCCGCCGTTCATTGAGCGCCCAGCCAGTGACGACGACTTCCCCCGACTCGCCCACTTCGATGGGCGTTTCCCCATACGGCCGGTGCAGGTTCACCTCCAGCACTCTGTAATCCGGCCGCGGACCGCCCGGGATCAACTGCGCCGGCAACCGCGAAGACGTTGTAGTGCATCCGCTCCATTTCCCTGGAATAAATGCGGCCGTGATCCGCATTCGGATACAGCTGCAGGAGGAGAGATGTTGGCTGGTACTTCGCGGAGTAATTGAGATACGCCATCCAGGATTTCCGTGAGTACCATTTTGGCGCGATCGCCCAGGCATCCACCGCAGCGTAAAGGTAACCGGCAAGGAGAAACACGGTCAGGGCTGTGGTCATGCGCCGCGCGACGTGCCATGAATCGCGGCGGGCGACGACGCACCAGTAGATGCCGACGGGAGCGAGCACGGAAATGCCGGTGTAGCGCGACTCCATCGCCTGGCGCACACCGAATCCCGCGCGGTTGAGCGTGATCATCATGATCGAGATCACGACAGTCACGATCAGCCAGGCGCCGAGCGGCGGGCGCACGCGCCGTCGCCACCAGTCGTCCAGCACCATCAGCAGGCACCACGCGTCGAGCGCGAGCAGAATGCCGCCAACGAGCGCCGCGGCATAACGATGCGGCGCGAGGCAGCTGCCATTGGTGGCCAGGAAATGCGCCAGGGCCTTGAGCGGATGATGGAAAACGAAGTCCGGGCCCGAGTGATTGCCGGGATCGATGTAGCCGTGAAAGTAGAAGGCCAGTGTGAGCGCGCCGGCCAGCGCCCATATTCCGACCTGTGTCAGAACACGCCGGCGGTCCGTGCCGGTTCGCCACTCGCTCGCGATAATGACTGCGCCGAGCGGCCAGATCAGGAGACCGTTCGAGATCGAAAACGAGCTCACGAGTCCGCAGAAGATGGCCGCGGCCAGCCCCGGCGACGATCGCGCGTAAATAAGGAAATACAACGCGCCGGCGAATCCCACGATCGAGCAGTAGTGGGGAAAGCCGTCGCCGAGCAGCGCTTCATACGAACGCGGACTGGTCAGCAGCCACGCGGCAGGCGCAAACCAGAGAAGGGCGCGCGTGACCGAATCGCGCTCGCGGATGTCGCGGCGGAACGCGGCGAAGAGGATCACCGCCGTCGCGCACACGAGCGCCCAGTGCATCACCGCCTCGGGGCGATTGTTCCATCGCGTCAACAGTCCCAATCCGAGCGTCATGAGCCGCGCCACGGCCTTGCGGTGCTCGTTGTGCTGACGGAAGAGATACTCGAACGTGAAATTGTGCTGGTCCCACCGGTAAAAAATTTCTGCCGAGCTGAGATGGTCCCATTCCGCACCGTTGACCGCGTAGACGATGACGTACCAAAGCAGAAGCAGGGCCGGCGTCAGAACGATCGTCCACGCGAGTGCCCGCGTACGAATGCGGTCCTCGGCGGCAGAATTGTCGGGAAGCAACGGCGCCATTATAGGAGCGAGGCTTCATAATACGGTATCCATGGTTGTGTCCCGCAGGTGCTCTTCACGCGTCGCGGCCGCGTGCATCGCGTTCGCGCTTATCGTTGCAACCTCACCCCGCCCGCGCGCGGAGGCCGTGCCTCCGATCGATAAGCGGATCACCTACATCCTGCCGCAATGGCTGGAGTTTCTTTCGGCGACCGACGTGCCGCAGCAGGCGGCGCGGCTGCGCACCACTCGGTGAAGGGCGGCGGGTGCGTGTGGGCTTCAGACCTATATCAACGTCGCGATGGAGTGGTGAGCGGAGAAGTGGCCGTCACCGGCTGGGCCGTCGATGACATCGGCAGCCGGCTTTTCACCGTCGCGAACCCATAGCAGACAACTGTTCGGCTTGACTGGTCCGGGCTCAGCGGCGACAATCTAGCCTCGCTCCCTAGCCAGGCAAGCTCTTTTTCTTCACGGACTTCAATGCGTTTGCTGAGAATTCTCACGCCCATGGCGTGCGTCGTCGCGTTTGTCTCGATCGCGCCGGCGCCGTTCGCCGCGTTCGGTGGTGTCGTCGAACGCATGGTCCACCGGACGGCAGGCGAAGAGAACATCTTCTGCCGCCTGTACCTGGATCGACATGACAAGTTCACGCGCGTCGTCTCTGAGCCGCGTCCTGCGATGACGATGACGGGCACGGAAGCAGCGAACGTAGTGCTGTCGGATATCACGGTGAATTACACCGGCTTCACGGGGACCGATGGCACGGCGGCGCTGGCGGCGTTCCAGGCGGCGGTCGATATCTGGAAGACGCAAGTCGCCTCGACTGTTCCCATCGTTGTTGATGCGGAGTTCAAAGATCTCGGAGCTACCGGCCTTCTTGGTTCCGCGGGTTCAGGTGCGACGGCCGACTACCCGGGCACGCCGCGCGCCGACACGTTCTATCCGTTTCCACTCGCGAACAAGATCACCGGGACCGACATTGGCGCGCAGTTCTTCGGCGCAGGCGCCTCGAACATCGGCGCGGCTTTCAACAGCAACGCGTCGATCGCCTGGTACTTCGGGACGGACGGCCTGGTGCCGGCGGGAAAGGTCGACTTCGAAACCGTCGTGCTGCACGAGCTCGGCCATGGCCTCGGTTTCTTCGGTCAGGCTGGCCTCACGAGCTTCAACAACGAAGGAAGTATCGGATCAGGAGGCACGCCGTACATCTACGACACGTTCGTGGTTGACGCATTGACCGGGGGCAATTCGCTGCTCAACACCAGCGTGTATCCCAACCCGTCCACCGCTCTCGGCGCCGCGCTCACCAGCAATAATCTGTACTGGGATGGTTCGAACGCGAAAAGCACCAACGGCGGCGTACGTCCCAAGCTTTACGCGCCTGCGACGTTCTTGAGCGGATCGACGTTCTCGCACGTCGACGAGACTACCTATCCGGCCGGAAACATCAACTCGCTGATGACGCCGAGCATCAACACTGCCGAGGCCATCCACACTCCCGGTCCGATCATGCTCGGCATGTTCGCCGACATGGGATGGGGCAGCAACACGGGCGCGAGCTGCAGCTTCGGCCTCGATAGCACTAGCGCCACCGTGCCGGCCGCTGGTGTGAGCGGCACCAGCGCCCTGAGCGTCACAGTGAGCGCGGCAGCAGGGTGCGCGTGGACGGCGAGCACGAGTTCCGGATTCTTGACCATTACCTCCGGCGCGAGCGGCACCAGCAGCGGTGTGGTGCGAATCACGGTCGCGGCGAATTCGAGCTCCGCGAGGACCGGCGTCGTCACGATTGCCGGCATCATTTACACCGTGACGCAGCTTGGGACCGGCCCGACGATGGCGCTCGATCGCACATCGCTGGCCTTCAGCGGTGTCACCAATGGCATCGCGTTCACGTCGCAGACGGGAACGCAGGCGGTGCGCCTGACCCAGAGTGGAACCGGCACCGTCACCTGGACGGCAATGTCGAACGCGACGTGGCTGCGCATCGCCGCGGGTTCCGGCACAGCGGACACGCAGGTATCCGGTTCCGGATCCGCGACGCTGAATGTTTCCGTTCAGTTCGTGCCGGGTCTGCAGGCATCGCAGACCGGATCGATCACGCTGGCGTTCACAGGGGCAGGCAATTTCGCCGGTCCGATCACCATCACGCTCAGCACCTTCGGGTTGGGTGCCGCGTCCCAGCCGTTCGGGCAGTTCGAGACACCGGCGAACGGCACGACCGGCATCGCGGGCTCGGTGGCGGTCACCGGCTGGGCGCTCGATGACGTCGCCGTGTCGCGCGTCCGCATCCTCCGCAATCCTGTTGCGGGCGAGGGTTCGGCGCTCATCTACATTGGCGACGGGACGTTCATCGACGGTGCACGTCCAGACGTGCAGGGCACATATCCCTCGTATCCGCGGAGCACGCGCGCGGGATGGGGATACCTGATGCTGACCAACTTCCTGCCGAACGGCGGCAACGGGACGTTCACACTGTATGCGTACGCGGATGACGCGGACGGCCACAGTGCCCTGCTCGGCACGAAGGTGATCACCTGCGACAACTTCAATTCGATCGCCCCGTTCGGCGCGATCGACACGCCCCTGCAGGGGCAGACCGTCAGCGGCGCGATCATCAACTTCGGCTGGGTCCTCTCGCCGGGGACGCGCCGCGCGGATCCGCCGGGCGGCGGAGTCGTCAACGTGTTCGTCGACGGCGCCATCGTCGGCAGCCCGTCGGGTTGGGCCGCGCGCAGCGATATCACCACGCTGTTCCCGGTGGCACAGTACTCAGGCACGAATACCGCCGTCGGTAATTACGGCCTCGATACGACGACGCTCACCAACGGCGTGCATACAATCTTCTGGGTTGTGACGGCGACGTCCGGCGGAACATCGGGCGTTGGCAGCCGATTCTTCACCGTCTCGAATGGCAGCCTGACGCTGGATCCTTCGTCGGCTACGGCGAACCGAATCAGCAACGTGATCGCTTCGCGTCCGACGCTCGACCTGCCGAAGGCCGCGGCGCTGCGCATCGACGGACCGCGGACACTGACGGCCGAAGTGGACGCCACGCCGCCGGATTTGACGACCATTTACGGGCGCCGCGGATTCGATCTCGACGCGCCGCTCGTCGCGTACGGCGCCGCCGGCGGTCGGATCACCGTGCAGGGCGAAGAGCTCGATCGCATCGAACTGCTCCTGTCGTCCGGCGGCCGGCATCGATACTCGGGCTACCTGCGGACCGTCGACGGCGTGCGGCCGCTTCCCGTGGGATCCGCCCTCGACCCGGTGACCGGCGCATTCACGTGGGGCGCCGGTCCGGGCTTCGTCGGCAACTACGATCTCGCGTTCGTCCGCTGGAGCGGCGGTCGCGCCGTCGCGCGCCAGGACGTCCGCGTCGTCCTCAACCCGAAGGGCAGCAACCGGCTCGGCCCGCAGGTCGTAATCGACGTGCCCGGTGCTGCGCAGCAGGGGCAGGCGACGGTTGTCGGGAGCTCGTTCTTCCTCTCAGGCTGGGCGCTCGATCTGGATTCGACGGTCGATGAGGCCGTGGACACCGTGCACGTCTGGGCCTATCCGGTGAACGCGGCGGGTGGATACGGGCAGCCGACGTTCCTGGGTCCGGCGGTGTTCGGCGGCGCGCGCCCCGACGTCGCGGCCGTCTACGGAGCTCGCTTCGAGAACAGCGGATACGGAATGATCGTCAAGGACCTGCCGCCTGGAACCTACGACCTCGCGGTCTTCGCGTACTCGACGATCAGGGGTGGGTTCGTGCCCGCGAAGACTGTCCGAGTGACAGTTCGATAAAGCGAATGGACTGGGGACGCGGGACGCGGTCCTCAGTCGTGCGAGAGGTTTCTGAAGACGAGGACGCAGAGAGCGGCCACGGCGGTGTAGGTTGCGACTTGCATGAGAATGTTCATGTGACGTCCCCGTGTATCGGCGCTATCTCTTCAGACCTGCAGAGACGGCGGAAGGTTTAACTCCTGGAGCCCGCTCCCCGCATCACCGTCATCGTTCTCAATTTCGACGGCCGCCGCTGGCTGCCGGCCTGCCTTGACGCTCTTAAATCTCAAACCGGAGCGCCGCCATTTGAGACGCTCGTTGTCGACAATGGTTCCATCGATGATTCGATCGCGTTTCTGAGAACGGCCTACCCGCATGTGCGCGCTATTGACACAGGGACGAATCTCGGATTTGCCGGGGGGAATAACTTCGGCGCGCGGCATGCGCGCGGAGAATGGATCGCGTTCCTGAACAACGATACGGTCGCTGACGAACGCTGGCTGAGCCGTTTGTGGACGGCACAGCAGGCGCACACCGACTGCGCGCTCATCACGTCGCAGCTGGTGTTTCTTGATGACCCGTCGATCGTTGACAGCGCGGGCGACGGCTACTTGCGCGCAGGTGGCGCCTTCAAGCACGGCCATGGCGCCGACAGCGCATCATTCTCTCAATCGCGCGAGGTGTTTGGCGCCTGCGGGGGTGCGTTCATGATTCGCCGCGACGTGTTCAACGCGCTTGGCGGCTTCGACGAGCGATTCTTCATGGTTTACGAAGACGTGGACCTGTCGTACCGCGCGCGGTTGAACGGTCTGCGGGTGTTTTATGCGGCGGATGCGGTCGTGCGTCACGCGGGGAGCGGCTCGCTGGGCACGATCACTCCCGCGGCCGTTTATTACGGCCAGCGAAACCTGGAATGGACGTGGATCAAGAATTCGCCGCGCACGTTGCTGCTCTCCACGGCGTTGTCACATGCGATGTATTCGATCGCAGGTGTCCTGCACTACGTGAAGCTGGGACTCGGCGGACCGGCGCTGTATGGAAAGTTGGACGCATTGAGATCGCTGCGTGCCGTGCTCGCCGATCGCCGCCGCGTGCAGGCGACGCGCGTCGCGCCTGCCGCAGAGCTCGAGCGATGGATGGAGCCGCGCTGGCTCGCCGCCAAGCGGCGCGAGAAAACCTTTATTTCTTCGCGCCGACGTTGATTCGCAACCCCGTCGCGCACCTACTTGAGCGGCTGCACTTTCGTAATCCACATTGTCATCTGGTCGTCGCCGAGAAGCCGCAATTCAAATCGCGCGTATCTTGCGCTCGTTCTCTCCGTTGACGACGGGACGGTGAGGTCATTCCAGCGGTGCGGCGCAAGCGGCACGACGTCCGCGACGCGCCCATTCAGACGGAGCTCCACCCGAGTCGGCCTGTCTGTCTGGGGATTGACGCTGACCTTGAATGCGCCCGTCGGGACAAAGAGTGTCGCGTGTCCGGAGCCCGCGCGGTATCGGATGCCGTCCGGCGATGTCTGCCACGCGGACAGGCCGATGCCGACGTGCTCGAGGTCCGCGTCGTTTTTTGCGATGCGCATCTGCAAGGGCACCGAGCAGATGAGCGCGGCGCCAATCGCCACGGCGATCCAGCGGCGCGCTGCAGCAGCTTCAGGTGCGGTCCATGTCGCGCCGACGGCCGTGCCGAGCAGAACCCAGAAGGCGTAGCCGGCCTCCGGGACCAGCAACGGATGTCCGGCAAGCCACGTGAGCACGAATGCCACGACGGCGGAGAGCGTGAGCAGATGAAATGGATCCCGCGGCGCGCGGCGCGCGACCGCGATCAGCGACGCGGCCACGAGCCAGACGAACACGACGCCGCCGGTAAGACCGAGCTCCGCGGCGATCTGCAGGAAGTTGTTGTGGGCGTTCTCGTGCATCGCGACCGGGAATTTCTCGAACAGCTCCGGCGCGCTGAACTCGCCCGAGCGCTGGTAGAACTGTCCGAGGCCGATACCGAATGCGGGACGCGTCGCGATCATCCGCCCGGCCGTTTCAGCCATGCCGAGCCGCACGTCCGCCGCAACGAACGACGAATGCTGGTTGCCGCGTTTCGGGGCGATGAACACAATCACCGCGACGAGGACCAGCGCTCCGAGCGTCAGTGCCACCGGCGCGAATGCGCGGTGGCGCGCCAGGCTTGCCCAGGCGACCGCGCCGGTGACGCCCAATACCACTGCGACGTACGCGGTCCGGCTGCCGGTCAGCCACAGCGCGGCGCCGGCGAGCACCATCACCGCCACGGCCGTTACGCTCACGCGCCGGCGATGCGACTTGCTGAAGGGCAGCGCCAGCCCCGCTGCCACGAGTGTCGTCATCGCGAAATACGAACCTGCGGCGTTGAAGTCGGGATAGTGCGCGTTCCAACGCACGGTGCGAGCCAGCGTTACGAGAGCCGCCCAGAAGCTCGCCGCCTGCCACGCGGAGTTCAGCAGGCTGCCGATGTTGATCGCACCCGCGACTGCGGCGCCCGTGGCCGTTGCGGCCGCGATCCGGCGCAGCATCTGCGGTCGGCCCGCCGCCAGGCGTGAGGCGAGCGCGAAGAGCGCGATGCCTTCCAGAAGCAGCAGGCCTGTGTGCAGCGCGGGAAACCCGCGCACGTCGACGAAGTATTGACGGAAGATCTGTTTGGTCAGTGCGTCGGCGAAGGCCGGACCGAGACGCAGCCAGAGCACGGCAAGGCCGGCGAACATCGATCCGGTCACGATCACCGCGAAGAGCATCGCGGGGACCGCGACAGGGAAGGGGACGCGACGGGCCGGCGTGCGCGCCGCGTCGACGGCAAGCGCCGCGATGCCCGCGCAGGTGAATGCCTCCGCCCATGGCACGATCGAGTTCCACAACCGCGACATCAGGAACCAGGCGAGGGGCAGCAGGATCGCCAGCAGCTCGATGCCGGCGGTCGCATGGATCACGCAGACTGCAGCGAGAGCTGCGAGAACGGCCAGCGCGCCGGCGCCCGCATGATCGACGTGGACGATTGAGGATAGAACGAAGGCGAAGAATCCCGCGACGAGGATCCAGCCCGCGCGCGCGAGGGCGGTCATCGCCTGCCGACGATGGCGTAGTCGAGGAAGGTGAACATCCGCGCGTTCAGCTTCTCGACGTTCGCATTGAACGTCTCCGTGAAATCCGCCGTGGGCGAGTCCGGATCCGCGGCGACCGGCTGCAGCTTGTCCTGCTGCGCGACGGGGGAGCGGAACTCGATCCGCGCCGCGGAGAACCCGCTGGCGAGCACGAGGTAGCGCAGCGTCTCCGGGTGCAGCGGCCAGACGTGCGTGATGTCCCGGATGAAACTATCGAAGAATGCCGTCCAGCACGCCGGGTTCAGCGTTTCGAGCACGATCGGTGCGCCGGGCCGGAGCTTGTGGAATGCGACATCCAGAAATCGCAGGAGATATCCGGGCTGCAGATGCTCGACGACCTGCGCGGCGAACAACCCGCCGAGCGCGCCATCGGGAAGACCTGCCAGGTACGTCACGACGTCTGACTCCGCTACGTCGAGTCCGCGGGCGCGGCAAACCTCGACCATCTCGTGATTGAGATCGAGTCCGCGGGCGGTGACGCCGCGTGCCTTCAATAGATCCAGGAACTCGCCGCGGCCGCAGCCGACGTCGAGTACGTCCGAGGCGCCGTCGAACATCGACAGGTAACTCTCGAGCCGAGCGCGGATGGTCTCCTGCGAGCCGCGGAACTGGTCCTCGAAGCCGACGTACTTGTAGGCCTCGAGCGCGGGGGCGAACGCTTCGCCAGGGCCCGACTTGTCCGCCGTAGCCCTGACGGAGGTCGGAGGTTGGAGGTCGGAGGGCGGGGGTCGGAGGTCGGAGGTCGGAGGTCGTACGAGACGCTCCAGTTCCCGCTTGACGGTCAGCGCGGCCTGCTGCGAGATGCCGATCAGCGTGCGCAGCTCATCGTGCGCTCCCGTGAGCTGCGAGACGCGCGCCTCGAAGCGCTGCTCGCGTGCGATCAGCGACTCCCACCGCTTCGCCAGATCGCCGGCCAGGCCGTTGAGCGCGCCGTTCACGACGAGCGCCTGGCCTTCCGCGCGGCGGCCGGTCGTATCCACGTACGGCGTGATCTGCTGCAGGAACGTCAGCAGCCGCGAGTGGAACGCGAGCAGGTCCGCGACCTGGTCGCGCATCAGCGGCACGATCGATTCGATCGCGCGCTGCGCTTCGCGGTGGGCGGCGACGTTGCGATTGAGGTGATCGACGAGCAGCGAGTTGAAGGTCTTCTGCTTCTGCAGCGGCGGCCCGACGATGCGCCAGATGAAGGCGCCGAGGCGGCCCTTCAGCCCACCGCCGCCCGGGGCGGCGGCGCCGATGTCCCACGCCTGGTTCAGCGGCGTGACCTGGTGCTCGTCGTATGCAGGCGGCGGATCCGGAAAATCGGGGAGTCGCAGCAGAGCGCGGTCGAGCGCCGTGAGCGCGTCGTTATAGCGCCGGTCCGCCTCGTCGCGCTCCTGCTTCAGCCGCAGCAGCGTCGCTTCCAGCGGCTCGTGTTCGCGCACGCTCATCGGGCCGCGATCAGTCCTTCCAGCGGGCTGCTCGCAGACGCGTAGGATTTGCGCGGGATGCGACCGGCACGGAAGGCGAGGCGGCCGGCTTCGACCCCGAGGCGCATCGCGTGCGCCATCGAGACCGGATCCTGTGCGAGCGCGATCGCGGTGTTCATGAGGACGGCGTCCGCTCCGAGCTCCATGGCGAACGTCGCGTCGGACGCGGTGCCGACGCCGGCGTCCACGATCACCGGTACGTGCGCCTGCTCCTTGATAATCCGGATGTTGTTCGGATTCTGGATCCCGAGTCCGGAGCCGATCGGCGCGCCGAGCGGCATCACCGCAGCCGCGCCGGCGTCTTCCAGCTTCCGGCAGATCACCGGGTCGTCGTTCGTGTAGGGGAGGACGACGAACCCTTCCTTGACGAGCACGCGCGTCGCCTCGAGCAGCGCTTCGTTGTCCGGGAAGAGCGTCTTCTCGTCGCCGATCACTTCCAGCTTCACCCAGTGCGAGAGCCCGACCTCCCGTCCCAGCCGCGCCGTCCGAATCGCGTCCTCGGCGGTGTAGCACGCCGCGGTGTTCGGCAGCAGGAAGTAACGCTTCGGGTCGATGTAGTCGAGCAGCGATTCCTTCGTGCGGTCGGAAATGTTGACGCGGCGCACCGCGACGGTCACCACTTCCGCGCCCGACGCGTCGTGCGCCGCCTGCATGACTTTGGGGGTCGGATATTTGCCGGTACCGATGAGGAGCCGCGACGAGAACTCGCGGCCCGCGATGACGAAACGATCCATATCAGCAGATTACCCGATTCCTGCGCAGCCGGCTCATTCCTGCCGTACGACCAGCGAGCGAACGCTGAGCCCGAGGAAGCTGTACGGCGCCGCGATGCCCGGGTTCGACGGTGCTGTTGGATTGAGGAAGCGAAGCTCGATATCGAGCTCGCCATGGCCGCCCAGCACCGACGCGGGGATTCGCGCCCGTTGAGCGGTGGTCGATGGCGCTGAGGAAAAGATCCACTGATCGACTTTCTGGCGATTGACGACGACATCGACATCCAGCTGCTGATGCTGCCGTTCCAGAAAAGGCACCGCGTCGACTTCGAGAATCAGAGACCGGGCGGCGCCCAGCGGCGCGGCCAACCCCAGTCGCAGCATCGCGAGCGGGCCGTCGGTCCACGTGCCCGTCGCGGACCGTTCTCCCCAACCGAATGTCAGGTATTGGCGGATCCTTGCGTCTTTCGTTGTGAAATCGAGCGCGTCGCCCAGGACGTAGGCGGGGGCCTTCAGTGGTGGCGGTTCTGCGGGCACGGCGTCGGAAGACGCAGCTGGCGTGCACAGGTTGAACCCGTCGGCCACCTGGCAGCGGTGCGATCGCATCCCGGTCAGATTCCAGACCGTCCGTACCGCGTCGGTCACAACGTACGCCGATCTGTCGTCCAGCGTGCCATCGAGCTGCGTCCGGAGAAGGTCGACGCAATGCGCGTAGAGTTCCGAATTGGTGTACCGGGCGGCGTAGTAGCTGTTCAGGCGCATGCGCTCCGCGGCGGCAAACTTTCCGAACCACACGTAGCTGTACAGTCCGCCAACCGCGGTGTCCGGACCACATTGGAAGGGCGGTATCAAAATGAGGTTGTCGTACTTCCGCCCCAGTTCCTGCCAGGCCGCTGATTTCAGCGGGCTCTCGAAACGGTTCCGGTACAAGACGCGGACCTTCGTTCGCAGCGGTGTCAAATCCGCGAGCTGCACCGCCAGCGCCGCAGC
>WNGB01002144.1_pt1 | contig 32369 bp, 27 predicted proteins | sample 5400681 | NCBI WGS metagenome assembly WNGB01 (sample SAMN13153367, study PRJNA577476) | soil metagenome | isolation source: 115 cm soil or saprolite under grassland replicate 2 | place: USA:California | collected 2016-06-15
GGTCTGGCTGTCACCCGCTGGTGTTGTCCGGGCCGGGCATGGGCAGCAACAGCAGGTCGTTGTTGACCGCGGCCAGCACGGCGGCGTCGGTGTCGTGTTGCCCGTGCTGTTCGCCGCACGGGCACGACGACCAGGTCCCGGCGCGGAGCTGGTCGCGGAACACCCGCAGGGTGGTGCGGGTCCAGGCCACGATGTCGGCGCCGACGGTGACGATCTGCCCGTCGGGTGGGGCCTCGTGGATGGCCAGGCCGAGCCCGGTGACCGCCTCGGCGGCCTGCCGCAGGTCCATCGCCGGTACCGGCTGCTGCGGGTCGTGGTTGGTGGTGGCGTACAGCATGGCCTGCCCGAGCGCGGCGACCAGCCGGCCGGCGACCCGGGCGGCGAAATGCTCCGGCGGGCCGGCCGGCTTGGCGGCGCGGCCTTTCACGTCGGCCATCATCGTGGTGGCCATCTGCCGGCCCCACTCATCGTCGATGTAGGTCCGCAGCACGGTCTGGGTGGTGACGTGCAACTGGGTGGCGATGGCGTCGATACGCGCCTGCAGCTCGGCCGCGACCACCGCCGGGTCGACGCTGCCGCCGAGTTCGTCGACGGTGGCCACGAAGTCATCGACCAGACGGGCGAACTTCCCGCGTCGTGCCACGGTGACCTCCTCCGCGTTGCGCCGACCCCTGGCCGGCCAAGTGTCGCACCCGGCCTGTAGACGCCTGTCCGGGTGGGGTGGTCACGTCGGCCCCCAAGGCGGGTGGTGTGGAGTGGAGTCGCGCCGATGGTGCCGCCGAGGCGGACCCTGCCCAGGCGGGACCCGACAAGAACGACGCCACGCTATTCGGCGATGTTGTCCGCCTGCCTGACCCCGCTCGCCCGGCCAGCACCGCGGCCACGACCAGCGTGCGGGCGGTACCGCCCGCCGTGTTGTGGCTACCGCTGGTGGCGGTGCGGGTGGGCGAGCCGACGCGCCGACCGGCTCGGGCGGGCAGGAACGCGATCCCGCCGTGCTGCCGGGGTCTGGAAGCCCCCCGGTCAGGCGGTCGGGTCAGTGTCGTTGACGTAGCCGATGCCCGCATGCACGCACCACGCCGCCGCGTCGGCGTCCAACCGGTCCGGGCCGGCCAGCAACAGCCGGCGAAGCTGCGCGGTGTCGGCGATCGACGCCGGCCGGGGCCGGTGCGCCGCCAGCGGCCGTACCCGCCAGTGCGGGTCAGTCGGGTCGTCGACGGCGCGGCAGAACGCCCGCACCATCCGCGGCCAGCGGGGCATGCCGTGCCACCGGCGGCCGTGGAACACGCCCTGCGCCGCGGCCAGCAGCAGCACCGCCCGCGACCCGCCAGCGTCCTGCATCCGGGCGTAGACAGCTGCGTGCCGGGCCGCGTGGCTGCGCAGCGCCGGCAGCCGCCGCCCGGCCAACTGCCGCAAGCTGCGCCCGTCCGGCAACACGCGGCCGGTGTCGGTCACCGCCTCGGCCAACCCCGACCAGTCGGTGCCGGCCATGGTCAGACGCTGCCGGATCAGTCGCACGGTCGCCGCGTTGGCCCGCATCATCTCCCCATCGGAGATCACACTGTCCGGGCCGGCGTGCCAGTCCTCCAGCGGGCTGTTGCGCCACAGTTCGTGCGCGACCCCGACCGCCGCCGCCCACAACAGCGCGTCGGTGTCGGCCGGATCGACCCCGGCGGGCCGCAGCACCCCCTCGGCCTGCGCGGCCACCGTGGATGCGTCGACGTCCACACCGGCAGTATGCCGCCGCGACGACGCCCGGTCGTGCCGGCAGAGGCCCCAGGGGGTGGACGGGCCGTCCCCGGCCGGGTGCGGGCCGCCCGCCGCGCACCCCTGTCACCCGGTCGGGACCTCGCGCGCGGCGTCTGCCGCCTGTCGGGCGCCGACACCCTAGGATCGACCTGTCGTCTGCCGGCCTGGTCGAGGAGTTGGTCATGGGCAAAGCCGCCCGCCGCCGCGCCACACGCCCACCGCAGCCGCGCCGCACCGCCCGAGCCGAGACCGACGCCGACCTGCGCGAGGACGCCTCGGCCGCGCTGGCCCGGCTGGTGCGCGGCAACCCGCCCGGCCACGTCAGCCTCGCCGGCGCGTACGCGTTGGGCTACGGCGCCCTCGGCGTGGCCCAGCACGACGGCGACGCGCCGGACTGGTTCGACGATCTGGACCCCCTCGACGCCCTGTTCCTGGGCACCGCCTGGCCGTTCCAGCTGCGCGACGGCTACGAGTTCGGCAACGCCCGCACCGCCTGGCTGCGCCTGATGCGCCGCACACCCCACTGGCCCGGTATCGAACGGTTCGTCACCGAGGTCGTGGCGGCCAGCGACGCCCACGGGCTGCCGGTCGACGCCGGTGAGCTGATGCTGCTCGTGGCCGGCCGGCTGGAGGCCGCCGGCCTGGACCGCCGCAAGCTACCCGCCGCGCTGCTGCCCGGCACCGCCCTCGCCCGGGCCCGGTTCGTCACCGGCCCCGACCCCGACCAGCCGCTGCCCGACCAGCCGAGCGATGCCGCGCAGCGGGTCGCCCGGCTCCGGGCGGCGATCGCCGTCGACGTGGACCTGCCGCACGATGGCACCCCGGCCGACGCGCTGCGCGAAGGGCTGCACCTGCTCGGCCGGGCCGGCCTGGACGTGTGCACGGAGCCGGCGGTGCTGCTGCCCGCGCTGTACCTGACCCTGGTCGCCGGCGAGGACGAGATCATCCAGGAGGCGGCCGAGCGGGCCGAGGCGTGGGCCCTCGGCCTGGCCGAAGACTCGCCCCTGATACCGGTGGTCGATGTGCTGCTCCTGGCGGGCGAGCGTGGCCTGGACGTGGATGCCACCCTCGGCCACCTGTACGGCCTGCCCGCCTTCACCCAGCCGGCACCGGCTGCGGACCGGCGGTTCACCTCCACGCCCGGGAGGGCGCTGGTCGACCTGGCCTTCGAGCTGGGGTTCCGGCAGGTCGACACTCGTAGTGCGAAGGTCGTGCGGCTCGATCCCGACGCCGGTGTCATGCTCGCCGAGCAGGCCCGGGCGTTCGAGGCCAGGTTCGGCCGCCCGCCCGGCCCGCAGGATCCGCTGTTCTTCGACCCCGACGCCGACACCCCCCAGCCGATACCCCTGGCAGGGATCGAGGCGGCCACCACCGCGATGCTGCACGCCGCCGGGGTGTGCGGGGCGTGGATCTACGCCTACCAGCACACCGATGGGCTGCTGCCGCGCCCCGACGGGGCCTTCAACACCGACGCCGACGCCCGGGACTGGCACGAGGCGATCGACCGGTACCTGCGCACCCACCCCGGCGAGACCGTCAACGACGCCGCGGAACTGGGCAGGCTGCGGGCCATGCTGGCGATGATCAGCCTGGACATGGCTGGCCGCCAGCCCGAGTTCGGCGCGTCGCTGGCGGACAGCCTGCGCGCCGGTGACACGTCCGCGGACAGCGACGCGGCCGTGGTCGCGGAGTTCCTGACCGCCAGCGCCACACCGATCATGGCCGCGCTGCGCGACCCGGCCGTGACCGCCGCCGCGAGCGAACTGGCCCGCGGCTGGTCCGGCCAGGCCATGGCACGGCGCGTCCGCGATGCCGCCCGGGCCGACCATCGCGACGGTACGGACGCTGATGTCCTGCTCGCTGTCGCGGTCACCCAACTCACCGCCCGCGAGTGACCGTCGGCCAGGGTCACCGACCGGCGAGTCGCCACCAGCTCGCACGCGGTCCCCACCGCACGTCGGGTCGACCGCGTAGGAGCCTGCGTCCCCGGTGCGCCCCGTCGGCGCATCCCCCGTGCCCATACGGCGGAGTGTGGCCCGCCCGGCCGAGGGCAGGCGGGCGGCGGCTCGGCCCCAACGGGTGATCCCCGCAGCCCGGCCCCGAGAACCCGGCAGATGACGCCGATCCGAAGTCAGGGGGCAGCTGGCGCCGTCATAGCCGCATGCGCGTGCGGCGCGCCAGCGGTTCACGCCGCGCCTGAAGTTCGTCGACGTAACCGGCCAGCTCTCCGATGCCCGCCCGGGTGTCGAGTACGGCGCCGGCCCGATCAAGGTCGTCCGCGGCCTGCTGCCAATCCCGCCGACCGGGTGGTTCAAGCAGCCAGGGCGCCCCCGCCGGGTACCGCTCGTGCCGGGCGATGACCGTCGCCGCCTGGTGGACCTCGCAGCCCGCGCGCCAGTAATCCCATTCGTCGGCCGTCAACCGCCGGATCGCGAACCCGCCGCACTTGCCGCACCACGCGCTGTCGCCGGGCCAGCGCGGCTGGTCGGCCACCGCGCTCAGCCGCTCGATCCAGCCCGCAAGGGTGAGCCGATCGTCATCGCCTTGCAGGTCTTGATGGTGCGGGCAGCCTGGACCGTGAGCCTTGCCGACCCATCGGTCGAACGCGTCGCTGCTGTAGACCGGAACGGCGGCCAGGGGCCCGAGCGGGACGCCGTCGGTGAACGGCTCCAGCCCCACCCAGTCGCCGCGCACCAGCAGCAGATGCGTCAGCATCGACCCCAAACCGAGGCGGCGTCCCTGCCCGAGCAGGTCCACCGTGCGCAGATCATCGAGGGTGGCCAGCCGCCGTAGCGCCGCCCGGCGGCCGGGGTCGGTGCAGGCCCGCGTGCGGATCGACGGTCACTACCACGCACCCGCCGTGTGCGGCGCTGCCGCACCGGCGAGCCGGTGGTGGCGACCCGCCGCCAGGTGCTTGGGTTTTCCCCGCTGCCGGCTCATCCGCGTGCCAGCGCGGCCAACTCCCCGGTGTAGATGGTCGCCAGCGCGAACGCCTCGCACAGGTGTGGATGCGGGCACTGCGCATCGGTGCCCTTGACCACCGTCGCCGCCGCCAACGCCCGGACCATGACCAGCAGCGACGTGGCCGCGACCGTCGCCTCGCCGGCCAGCCTTCCCCGCCGGGCCGGGGTCGCCGATTCGGCCCGCCGCAGCAGATCCGCGGCCGCCTCGTGCATCGCCCGCATCGTCTGCACATGCATGGTCAGCCACACCAGCCAGTCCCGGCGGGCCATCAACTCGGACAAGGCGACCGGTCCGAGAACCTGATACGTCTCCCGCTCATCCCCGTCGGGCTGCTCGTCGAAGACCGCCACCACCCACTGGCCGCCGGCCAGCACGTGGCGCGGGTCGGCCGCCTCCCACATCGGCGTGATGAACGCCGGACCGCTGCGCCCGGCCAGCAGCGGCGCCCGCCCGGCACGCGCCATCCGCGCCATCACCGACAACCCGTCGCCGTCGCGGCCCTCGGCGAGGTGGGCGCGCTCGTACGGGTCGGACCGGCCGCGTCCGGCCCGCACGTCCAGGTAATCACAGGCCGCCCCGTACCCGAACACCGGGCCGCCGGACAGTTCACCAACCGGCAACGGAAACCGCTCGTCGTCGGCCGACCACCGGGCGACCTCGTCTGCCGGCACACCGGCCATCGCCGCGACACCGGCCAGGTCGACCAGGGGGTCGACACAGGTCAGCACCGCATGGTCCATGCCCGCCGGCAGGCGGGCGTCCGTGTCCGTCACCGCCCCATCCTCGCCCACCCGCGGTCGTGGCCGCACACCCCAACCCAACGACCGCCCCCGGCCGCGAGCAACCACATCCTGGCGTCCTCCGGCTTGCCCGCGCCCCCCGGGTGACACCACCGTCCCAGCCGCGCACCCCCAACCGGCCGTCACCAGCACGGGTTCCCCCAGGCGCGCAACACGCCCACCGTGGGGGGCTAGCGCCAGCGGGCCCGACGCGCGGCACCCCGCAGGGCGCACCGGCGACGATGCGTTTCCGATGTCCGGCATTCCCCGCGCACCCGCCCGCCACCGGCAGCCCGCCCAGGCCGGTCGGGTCTGCTACCCCCGGCGCCCACGCCCGTGACCACCAACAACGCCAGGCTGCAGCGGCGCGTCGCCGCAGCCGCCCAGGCCGCACGGACCGCCCGCGGGTTCGTCACCCCGATCGACGTGCTGGTGGGCATCGGCTGGCTGCAGGCGGCACAGGTCAGCAGTGGCGCCGCGCCCGCATCGCCTACCTGGAGCGGGTCGCCACCGTCAACCTTCACAAGCTGGGCACCGCGCTGCGGACGCTGCAGCGCTGGGCGACCGCCCACGGCCTGACCCAAGCGAGACCCGTCTCCGTCGTCTGGACCCGTGATCGCCGCCGGCTGCGCTTGACGCCACCGGCGTCGAAACCATCGAACGCGCCTACCGCACGCACTGGCTCTCACCACACCTCGGCCGCCAAACGTGCCCGGCACGCCGGTAACCGGCCGGCCGACACCCGGTAGCCCGGCGACACCACGACGCGCACACCGCCGCGGCGCCCCACCCGACAGCCCTGCCCGGTCTGCCGGACCGCCACGCCGTCAACCCGGCCTGCCGCTGCGGGACGACGACAACGCATGTCCCAGCCTCTGTGCCGGTCCGGGGTCCGCGTCACCGGCGGTAAACGCGCCTACACCTCGCCGTTGCGCACCGGCTGCGACCCGCGTCCGGGCTTGGCGCGTTCACCCGCTCCATTGACCCTCGAACCCCGTCAAGCCGGCTATCGCGGGTCGGGGTCTTCCCCGCGGACGGCGGACACGCGCACGCCGCCAGCAGCGCGCGGGCGCCTCGGGTGTCCACCGGATGGTGGCCGGAGCGGGTTTGCGGCCGACCGTTGACCGCGCCGATGCGCCCCTTGCGGGTGAAGGTCGTCCGGCCGGCCCGGGTGGACCCGACGTGCGCCGGGGTCGGGCGCGTAGGCTAGGCCGCCGTGCGCAGTTCGCGGGTGGCGGATGGGTGCCGCGGGTATGGGGCGAGTCCGGCAGACGCCCATCTGGGCGGTGACGGGCCGTTGTGCGACCGGTGTTTCGATGACCGGATCGCCGCGGCGACAGGGCTGGCGAGACTGCCTGACGCCCCCGCCCCGGCGATGCTGACCGGCGCGGACGGGCGCCGGCACGTGATGCGGTATCGGATCTGGCGGGCACCGACCGGGATTGTCGTGCAGGTGCGGGAGGACAGCGTGGCGCACGGTGAGGGTTTCGAGTTCGGGGTGCTCGGCGACCACCAGGCCGAGGCGGGGCCGCTGGTGGCCGCGGCGCACGAGCGGGCCCAGGCCGAGATCGGCCGACGTTACCTGGAGCCGGAGCCCGGTGGCGTGGGCTGGCGACTGGCCGGCGATGAGGTCGCCGGCCAGTTGGCGTGGAACCCGCAGGGCGGCCCACACCGGGTCGTCGTCGACGGCAGGCCACTGTCGTGGCAGGAGTTGGGCGAGGCCCTCGAATCGTTCGAGGGCTGGCGGTTCCGACTGGTCATCGAGGAGCCGACGGCCGACATGCGTCCCAACGCCGAAGTGATCGAGTGTCGCTCCCCGAGCGGCGACGACGTCGCTGGATGAGCGTCGCCGCCGCAGCGAACCGCGGGTGGCGCAGCTCAGGTGGCGCGGCCACGGCACCTGGGCAGGGTCGGCAGGGTCGGGCCGGGAAAGCCGCCGATGCCGCGCTTCTCGCGGGCAGCCCGCGTCCCAGGGGCCAGCACAGGCACGGGACACGGCGACACGGCGCTACCGGCCCCTGCTTTGGGCACCGGCCGGTAGCGGCTCGACCGGTTCGCGTCCACCCGAGATGGTCCCCGTGCTGGACGGTCCAACGACCGGCAGCACTATGGAAGGGCGCAGATTCCTGGTCCGGGGGTCCCGGGCCACCCGCTGGACCCGGGGTGTTGGCCGCGATCAGGGCGGGCCGGACTTGCCCAGCATGGCGTTCAGGTCGCGGATCCGGGCGTCTTCGGGGTCCTCGACGCGTTCGGCGCGCCAGTCGTAGAAGACCTTGTAGACGGTCTCCTGCGTGACCGGCGGCCGGCCGTCGCCAAACCCGGTGGCGGCCAGGTGGACGCTGCCGCCGTACAGGGCGACCACGGTGAGCACCGCGCGCAGGTGGTCGAGGTCGCCTTCCCAGCCCACGGTGGCGTCGCGGTGCAGGTGCGCGGCCAGGCGCATCCCACAGGTCACATCGCCGTCGGCGGTGTAGGCGGGCAGCGGATCATACCCGTGGGTCGCGCACGCGACGCCGGTGTCGTACAGCCAGGCGACGACGTTGCCTCGGTGCGTGCCGCGCCCGCGGCCGCCGTTTCGATCAGCTCCATCAACTGGTCACGGGTGGCTGCCGCCTGCGCGTCGATCGTCGTCCACAGCGGGCCGACCCGGTGCGACTCGCGGTGCAGGTAGCCGGTGATCAGCGTGTCCGCCTCCGCAGCAGTGATCTGAACCTGCGGCAGGAGATCTCCCGGCCGGTCGGCCGCGCGCAGCGACGAGGGTTTGCCGAACTCGCAGCAGCTGACCGGAAGGATGTCCGGGCAGCGGCGGAAGGCCGCCACGTCGGTCAACGCCATCATCGACGTGGCCGGGTCCGCCCACCCCACCCGCAGCCAGGGCCGCCGAGGATCCGGCTCGACCTGCATCACCTGCGTGCGCCACCAGGCCGGCGCGTCGGCGCGCGAATGCTTCCACAGCACCTCGACGACGACCGGAGCGTCCGGGCTGCACCGGCCGAACAACTCGACGACCTCCGCGGCCGCCTGGACAGGGTCTTCGGCCGGCACCCACATGCCGAACGCGGCCCACACCGCACCCGCGTCGTAGGCGACGCCAGCGGCGTACGCGGCCTGACCCACGAAGGCCCGGGCGACCGCGCGCATCGCGGCCGCGGTGCCACCCGGATCGGCGAGCACGGGCACAGAAGTCACGATCGCGTCTCTCCCCGCGGGTTGGCATGCCGGCCGATGCCCGCCGACGAAGACCCGACCCTAGCCGCCCCCGGCGCCAGCAGGCCACACGGCTCGCCGGCCCCGGCGTGTGGACCGACGTCGACCGCGTCCGGCCGACCGTGACCCGGTGCTGGGCCGGATCGCCGACTCCGTGGCCGCAGCTCGCTACCGATCGCGGCCCGCCACCGCGGGGCGGCATCGCGGCGGGGGCGTTGCCGGGTCCCGCTGGCGACGCGACGACAGGCGCGCAGGTACGAGTGACCTCGGCGATGTCCGCCGCCTGTCCCGTACTGGCGGCCGGCGGCGGACTGTGTCGAGGCGAGCGCGGCGGCGGCCGGCGCTGGGTCGGTCAGGGCCGGTTCCTGGTGGCCAGACGTGCTGCGGCGGGGGCGAGCAGCACCTCCAGGTCGGTGTAGGCGGCCTGGTCGTGGGCGGCGGCGCGGACCTGCTCGGCCAGGGCGCCCGCCGCGGCCCGTTCGACCGCCAGGTAGGTTGCCGGCATGGCGGACCAGGCGGCCGGCAGGGTCGTGGACATCTACACCGATGGTGCGTGCAGCGGCAATCCGGGCCCAGGTGGGTGGGGCGCGCTGCTGCGCTACGGCAGCCACGAGAGGGAGCTCTACGGCGGCGAGGCGCTGGGCACCACCAACAACCGGATGGAGCTGATGGCCGCTATCCAGGCGCTGGAAAGTTTGACCCGGCCTGTGACGGCGCGCCTGCACACCGACAGCGCATATCTGCGCAACGGCATCACTCAGTGGCTGCCCACCTGGAAGCGCAACGGCTGGGTGACAGCCGGGAAGCAGCCGGTCAAGAACGCTGATCTCTGGCGGCGGCTGGAGACCGCGGTCGAGGGGCACCAGGTGGAATGGCTGTGGGTCAAGGGTCACGCCGGGAATCCCGGCAACGAGCACGCCGACGCGCTGGCCAACCGGGGCATGGCCGAGGCCCACAGGGCATCAGTTCCCGGTGATCCGTCCCGCTAGAGATCAACTTTCTGGCGGCCAGTGACGCGGTCCTTACGAACGCCCCGGCGCGGCTGAGTCGTTTCCAGCACCGCACGAACCTGCCGATCCCGGCAGATCTGACGGGTACCCTGGCGGCCCCGGGCCTTGACGGCGGCCTTAGAGACACGTGCGGGCAACCTCGGTCTTTGTTGGTTGTTCGCCTCTTGGTCACATGCGCCAGCGAGGCGCCCCGCATGAGCAACCAAGCCCCAGCCAGATGCGCGCACAGGTCCCGCTGCTGGTAGCTGGCCGTGTCAACCTGAGTTGGCCCCGGTGTACCAGGGCCAGTTCAGGCTCGCACGGCCAGGTAGCCGCCGATCGTGTTCCGGTTCCACCTCACCGACCCGACCGACCTCAACCTCGGCGCCCGCCGCCCCCGCGACAACCCCGACTGGCCCGAAGTCGGCATCTTCGGCCACCGCAACATGCGCAGCGTCAACTGGCTGGGCGTCTCCCGCTGCCGGCTGCTGAAAGTCGACGGCCTCGACCTGCACGTGGAAGACCTCGACGCGGTCGACGGCACCCCGGTCCTCGACATCAAGCCCTGGTTCGCCGAGATGGCCCCCGCGGCGAGATCCGCCAGCCGCCGCAGTCACACCAGATGCTGCGCGACTACTTCGCCCAGCCGGGCAGCGCGCCGGCCTGACCACGGCCAGCGGCGCCACCGACCACCATCGTCGCCGGCCCGTCGTGCGGGTGTCGGGTCCGGCCGGTCGACGCCACCCGGCCCGGGTGGACCACGCCGCATCAGGAGCACCTCGTCGGCGGCCTGGTGCACGTTCCTCGACACCTCAGCTGACAACCCCACAATCGGCCACGTCGACGCGGCCGGCGGGCCGTCTACGAACATCCGTGTCGGCCGCGTCCCGGGGGTGCCCAGGAGCAGCCGGTGAAGCCGTCGGCCTGCCGAGGCATCGCGGCGCGCTGCCCAGCGGGGGCCGCGACTGCGCACGCAGGCGGGCCATGCCCGGCAGGTGGCAGTCCGTTTATCAGCCGGGCCGGGCAACCGCCAGGCGGGACCCGTACCCTGCAGGCCAACCCCCAGCTACAGGCAACGATCCAAGCCACGATCAACGGCTCCAGTCCCGGCGAGGTGAGGTATCTGTTGGTGCACGCCGCCGTGGATGGGAGGGTGACCGTGACCGACTTTAAGATCGATCCGGACCGGCTCAACCGCGACACTCTCGCGGTCGCGGTGAACCCCGATGCGCAGGAAGAGCGGTGAGACAAGGTGGACACCTGGCATGCCCTCGACCCGGCCGCTGTCGCCGATCTGCTGACCACGCTGCGGCAGTACCGGTGGAACTGGGGCACCGCGCAACTGCCCCGGCTCACCGACCGGCTTGGCTGGACCATCACCGTGACGCTGGAAGGCAAGGGCGCCTTCGCCGACACGCCGTCGCCGCTGGGTGGCCGGGACGTCCAGTTCACCTTCACCGACGACCACCTCGACGAGATCACGGTCCGGGTAACCAACCGCGTCCTGCCCAAGACCGGACCGTCTCAGGAATTCATGCAGGACACCTTCGCCACGCTCGTCAAGGCCGGCACGGACGTGCTCGGTGAACCGACCGGGCGGATCCTCGGCGACAATCCGCAGGTCCGGTGGCGCGGCGACGACACCACGATCTCGCTGATGAACACCGGCGTCGCCGTCTCCATAGTCTGGGCCACCAACGACGATCAGGACCGCTGGGATCAGATCCGAGGTATCTCCCCATGAGCGAACGACCGTGGGAACAGCTGGCCGGCGATCTGGCCGCGCAGCTGCCGAGGCTACGCAACGCCGACACGGTCATCCTGCGCCACGGCGAGCAACTGGTGCAGGTCCAGCAGTTCCCCACCGTGCTGCACGCCGAAGCGGCAAGCAACGAATTCCTCCCACCCGACCAAGCGCTGACCCCCGACGCCGAGCAGAAGCTACGCGAGCTGGGCTGGAACGAGCCCACACCACCGGGATACCTCAACTGGTGGCACGAAACGCGGTGGCCGCTCAGCAGCGCCGCCAGCAAGGCGATAGCCCAACGCCTGCTCGCCACGCTCCGCGACGTGTACGGCGCGCCAAGCCCGCTGGAACTTACCTACCAGGCGTTCACCGCCGAACCGTTGACCCTGACCGCGCTCACCTACCTCAACGGCGCCCGGTAGCCCCGGCCGGCACCGCGGCGCCAAAACGACGGCACCGGTGGCGGCCCGCACCAACAGACCTGGCGGGGTCTGGCCCCACCGGACGTGTTCAGCTACGCCGACGACATCGAGGCCGTGTCGGTGGAGGTCTCCGCCCACGTCGTCGCGGGGATCCTCGGCGAGCAGGCCTCAGCCCGGGAGGTGGTGACCGGGCTGCTGGTCGAGCCGCCGCGGTGCGGGAGGGCCGCGTCCCGGACCCGGCGGCGCTGCTGGAGCGGGTCGACAACGCCCTGGCCGAGGCACGCCGGATCCGCGTCGGGCAGCGCGAGCAGGTCCTCGCCGCGCTGCCGCGGCGGCTGACCCCGCTGGATCCGCTACGCCCAGCGCGCGACCTGCTCGAACACCTGCTCAGCGCGGTACGCGCCTGTCTGTTGGTCTACCGCGAGGAAGCCGTCAGCCAGGCCACACCGGACCGAATCCCGCCCCCCCGACGACGTCGAAGCGGCTCGACGCTGACACCGATGCCGACGACGATGGTGACGACACCGTCAACGACGATGACGTCGACGAGATCAGCGCCCGCGTCACCGAGGAGTTCGTCACCGAGGAGTTCGTCATCGCGGTACGGCAACGGGCGGCCCGCGACCGGGCACGGCTGACCGGGGTAGCAGCCCGCGACCGGCGTGGGGACCACAGAGCCGGACAAGATCGTCGCGGTGGCGGCCCAACCCCCGGATTGTCGCGATCGGCGGGCCTGTCGCCCTCGCGGGAGGCCGGCGTGGGGACTATTGTCTTGGCCGGCAGCACGTGCCTGCCGGCCTCCGTGCCGAACGACGCCCACACCGTCGCGGCCCACGCGGACAAGGGCCTCCGGCTCGCGCGCAGCGTTTCGCGACCGCACCCGTCACGTCGGCGCGGCGTGTGGGGCCGTGCGGAGGGTTTGGACATGGTCAAGAACAGTGCGCGCAAGAAGGCCGCCCGGGCGTACGCGGACGCGACCGGGCAGCCCTACACCACCGCCGCCCGGCACACCGCGCTCCGGCATGACGGCTGGGTCAGCGCCCGCGCCGTGCACACCGACCTCACTCGGGCGTTGCGGCAGGCCGGCTGGCCGGTCGAGGCGGAGGACTTCCCCGAAAACGTCGAGTACCGCAGCTACCCCGGCCCGGCGCGGCTGACGGTGGGCCGCGCTGACCAGGTCAGCTCCTTCGGCGGAAGCGACGACCCGGATCCCGACGATGCGACGCTGCTGGACCTGTCCCGGCCGCCGCTGGTGGAGATGGCCGCGCCGATGGCCCCGACCGGGTTCGAGGTCTGGGCCGAGATCAGCGGGGACCGGCCGACCAGCGAACTGGTCGACCGCCTCGACCGGATGCTCGCCGACGGGCGCGCCGCCGCGCTGGCCCGCGCGGTCAACGACACCGAATGCGCGGTGTGCGGCGACGCCCACCCGCGGGCGCACCTGCTGGCCGCGGCCGGCGACGACCGGTTGCGGGTCTGCCCGGCCTGTGCCTTCGACGGCGACATCTTCGTCACCGGCGAGCACGCCGCCGCGTACCTGGCCTATCAGATCGACCGACTGCCCGACAGCGACCTGGCCACCCCGGCCGGGTGGTCCGGGCCGGCGGCGTTGCTGGCCTGCGCCGCCGGCGACGGCTTCGGTGAACGGCTGCACCAGCAGTGGCGTGACGCCGGCGTCCCGGACATCCCGTCGCGGTCCTGGTCGGACCCGGACCTGATCTGGATCTGGCTGCCACCAGCCGATCGGCGGCCCGCACCGCTGGCCGGGTTCGGGCCCGGAGCGCGGCTGGGCGCGGTGGTGGCCGCCCTGGACGAGGCGCTGCCCGACCTGCGCCAGCAGGTCCGAGACGAACAGACGGAGAACTGGCGCGAAGGCGGCGGCCTCTATGCGGACGAGGACGACGAGCCGCTGCCCGACCGGTTCGTCGCACAGGTGTGGCCGGCCGCGGCCGCCTACGCGGTGTCGCTTGCCACCCAGGCCACCGAACGGCCACGGCACCGGCCACCCCTGGAACACGTGCTCGGCTCGTTCGACGCCCTACCCGAGCATTTCGGCCTGGCCGGCAGCAGGCTGAACGTCGCTGACGTCGAGGCGACCATCGGCGTGGGGATCGAGGTCATCACCCGGGCCCTGGGCCAGTGAGTCCCACGGCAGCGCGCAGCCACCGCGGGTCCGTCGCCAAAGGGTCGACGTCGCGGGACGTCGACGTGACTGACGCCAGGTCGGCTTTCTCCAGGCGTCACGCCTGGCGGGAGGGCCGCTTGCATTTCAGCCGTCTGCGGCTGGCCGGGGTGAAGGAGATCCTGTGGGCGGCAGGGTACCGGCCAGGTTCTGGTATGCAAGGTCACGATCTACGAGGGGGCGGATGAGCCGCCCGCATCGCGCGACCAGTTGGGACCGCCGGGCGTGGCGGTGTGCTCGACCAGCACCGCCCGCCGACCGACCGGCTACGATCGCGGCCGTAGCGGCATGACCGCCGCTGCGGGGCGCGGATCCGACGGCGGCGGCGTGTAGTCGTCGCCGAACGTGATCCGAAACCACCAGCCCTCGAACGACGCCACAGCCTGCCCGAACTCCTCCCAACTGAGTCGGCGCCCGTCCACCACCACGTCCGGTGGGCCCCCGGAACCCCAGCCGACCCGACCGGCCACCTCCGACCCGGCCACCTGCCAGCGATCCTCGTCGCGCTCCAGATATCGCCGACCCACCTCGGCCCGCACCCGCTCGTCCAGCTCGGCCAGTAACACGGCCGGGTCGGCGTCGTGCTCACCGAACACCCTCAGGTGGAAGCCCTCGTCACCGTCGCCGTCGGGCGACTCCTCGATCGCCTCGGCGCTGATCCCGCCCGGGGTGCGCCACAGCCGGAACCGCAACCGATGCTGACGCCGGTCCGCACCAGCCACCACCACCACCGGTGCTGGCGGGGCGGGCAGCCGCGGCCATCCCGTCGCCGCCGAGATCCGTTCGTCGAAACAGCCATCGCACAACGGGCCATCCTCACCCAGCCACGCCTGCGCCGGCACCGACCCGCACCCGATACAGCCCTCTGCCACACCGCACAGGCTACGAGCCCGGCACCGTCAAAGACCGCGCCACCCGCCGACGGCGATCTCCGGCCACCGACGCTTGCCCAGCCGGGCCGATACGCTCGGCTCCACCCGCCAACGACGCCGAGGGGTCCCACATTGGTAACGGTCAGTGACAACACGGCCAAGCTCGCCGTGCTCATCGACGCGGACAACGCCCAACCCGGCATCGTCGAGGGTCTGCTCGCGGAGATCGCCAAATACGGCACCGCTCACGTCAAGCGCGCCTACGGCGACTGGACCGGACCGAGCCTGAAAGGCTGGAAGGACCAGCTGCTCGCCCAGTCGATCCAGCCGATCCAGCAGTTCGCCTACACCAACCGCAAGAACTCAACCGACGCGGCGATGATCATCGACGCGATGGACCTGCTCTACTCCGGTCGCTTCGACGGGTTCTGCATCGTGTCCAGCGACAGCGACTTCACCCGCCTCGCCTCGCGCATCCGCGAGTCCGGCCTCACCGTCTACGGCTTCGGGGAACGCAAGACACCCAAGTCCTTCGTGGCGGCCTGCGACAAGTTCATCTACACCGAAAACCTGCAAGGACCAACCGCCCAACCCGACACCGGACCCGAACCCCAACAGCCGACCCCCGCCGCGCAACTCAAGAGCGACACCGCCCTGGTCAACCAGTTGCGCAACGCCATCGAGGCGGCCTCCGACGACGACGGGTGGGCCGCGCTCGCCTACGTCGGTCACATCCTGACCAAACAGAGCCCAGACTTCGACTCCCGCAACTACGGCTACGCCAAGCTCAGCGACCTGATGGCGGCGACCAAGCTGTTCGAACTCGATCGCCGCGACCCAGGCGACGGCAAACCCGCGGTCATCTACGTCCGTGACAAGCGCCGCCACGCAGGCAAGAAACCCGCCCCGGCGCAGTAACCTCACGCGTCGAAACCGACGTCGGCTCGGTCACCGCGTCACCGGTCTATGCTGTGCTGGCCCCGCTGACCGGGGGGTTGGCCCGACTCGGGTACCCCTCCTGACGAGATCGCGCCCGGCAGGCGCGCACCGCCACCACGAGGGCGGCGCGGAGGCTGGAAGACTCAAGCTCGTGCCGACCCCAGCCGGGCGCCGCCTCGCCGTATCCCGTCCGGCGCCGGCCGGGTGATGCGGGCCTGGGGTGCGAGGCGCCGTGCGCCATCCGGACCCGCGGTGGTTGACAGCTGTGACAATGGCCGTACCGCGGGCGCATCCGTGTCGTCCCAGTGACGATCACGAACCGGCGTGTCGCGCATGACCGGAACGGGACGGTGGTGGGCGGCTGGCGAACGGGTGCCATCCTGGCCGGGTGGCCCTGGTTCCTCGACCGCTGCTGGCCCGGTGGGCGGATCTCCCTGCGCTGGCGTGGCTGGCGGCGAACCGTTTCGGTGGCCCGGTGGCACGCATCCCCGTGTTCGGGCCGGTGTGCGCGGCGATCGGTTGGCTGGGCAGCCTGGTCGCGCTCGCCAGCGCGCGGGCGGACCGGTCCTGCGCCGCCCACGCCCGGGCGGCGGTGGTGACGGTCCGGCAGCGGTGGCCACGACGCAGCCGCTGGGTCCGCCACGTGGTGTTCCTCGCCGCGCTGCCCGCCGGCGTGGCCGTCCTCGCCGCGCCGCTGGCCGCCGCGGTGCTCGCCAGCGCGGTGGCCGCCGCGGCCGGCTGGCACCTCGCGGCCGGCGCGCTGCTGGTCAGCGCACCGGCGATGTTCGTGCTGTTGGCGGCGGCCACGATCGCCGCCAACCTGTCCGGGCTGCGTCGCAGCGCGGCGCCGGGGCGGCGCCTGGCGCGTGGCTGGGCCCGCGACAACGACGTCACCCTGATGGAAGCCGCGCTGCTGGTGGCCAGGACCGACGACCGTCGGGCCGCGACCGTGCTGGTCGGCCGGTTGCTCGCCCACGCCGACCGCAGCGGTGTCGCCGTCCTCGCCCGCCCACGCGATGGCCGGGTCGCGGCGATGTACGAGGCGCTCGGATTCGACCAGGTCGCCAGCACCGGCGGAAGGGTGCTGCTGCGGACGCCACGCCAGAACCGCAGGCCGATGCCGTGCCCCATCACCATCGCCCCCGGCGGCGCGCGGCGGCCGGGCAAGACTCGTCCGCCGGGGTGAGGAGCCGGCATCAGCGGGGCCACCCTTCCCTCGTGGCGTTGACCGCGCCAGATCGCCGACCACGCCGACCTGACCGCAACCGCACCCGCCGCGGCGCCCGGCTGCGCAGGCCCTCCGCAGCGGGTGGCCCGTTCCGGCGGCCGAGGGTCGCCATGAGCTGCGGCCAGAAAAGCCGTCCCCCTCCGTCCTTCCCGGCCTGCACTGCGGAACCGAGGCGCCTCGATTGCTCTTGACCGTGCCGGCGCATCCGGGTACCCGAGCACGCGGCGTCCCCGTGAAGCGGACACCCCACCGGGGGTCTCGGTGCGGCGATGCTGCGCCGGCATCCCCGGGCCGATCAGTGGCAGCAGCTCGACGTCACCGTCGCCAATCTGACCTTCGAGCAGACCTTCCAGATGGCCGAGCACGCCGTACAGGACGACGGGCGGCGGGAACAGGCCCGCGTACGGGTCTTGGCCGGGCTGGCCGGCGAGGTCGCCCGGCGGCTGAGCTCGCGGTGGGTACGGTGGGCGGACACCTTCGGCATCGCGATGCTCGACCCGGCCGCCGGGTTGGCCGACCAGTTGGCGCACCCGTTCCGCCCTGCCCCGACCACCCGGTCACAGGAGTACCTCGACGCGGTGCTACCGGTCTTCGACGCGGCGCTGGGCATCCTCGGCGCACCCGCCGACGACGCCCACGGCGAGCTCGACCACCAGGTCCTCACCGAGGCGTGGCGGCGGGCGTGCCTGCCGACCCGGTTCACGCCCAGCACCGCCTACGGCCGGCACACCCAGGCGGCCCTGTCGGTGCTGCGGTTCGCCGCGAGCCTGCCGGCATCCGCCCTACGCAAGATGGTCACCAGCCGCGCGGCCCTCGGCGAGCAGGCCTGGCAGGCCGCCGGCGTCGAGGTCGACAACGCCGCGGTCGAGGCGGGCTACCCGTACCGGGCGCGGTGCCTGTACTGGGAAGCGGTCCCGGCCGCCGAGCAGGCCGCGGGACAGTCACCGACCGACCGGGAGCTGGTGGACGGGCTGTGGGGTGCCGCAGTCAGCCAGATCCTGCCCGGCCGGCTCGGCGCCGAGACCACGGCGCTGCTGTGCACCCCGTTTCGCGCCAGCGGCGCCGTCCTGCCCGGATAGCAGATCCCCTATCCCACGCTGCCTGTTCGGACATATGTTCGACTATGCTCCGGTCATGGCGGGCATCCCGCAACTGCGCGAGGCCGGATGGTTGATCACCGGCGATGACCGGGACCCGGTTCGGCACCTGTTCGTGCGCATGGAGGAGTCCATGGACGGCAGCGGTGTCTGGACGGTCGAACTGCACGAATGCCGGGGCCGGCGCGGCGACGCGGGTAAGGCCATGCGCCGCTCTGCCGCCCAAGCCGACGCCCGCGCCGCCCTCGCCGCGATCTACCTCCTCAGCCGGTACCTTGCCCCGCTGCCAACCTGGGATCCGCAGCAGGTGGAGCCAAGGGCGGTGGCGGGTGCGCGTCTACCGCGTCAGATCTGCGCCAGCGCGGCCGCGACCCGGCTGTGCCGACGCTGCCCGCTCGCGCGGATGGATAGTGCCGGCCGGTTGCCTGGCGCGGCGGGTGCTGCCACCGCTGGGGTCGTGAATCGTCCACGCTCAAGATCCAGGAATTCGCATCCTGACGCGAGGTTGTGCAGGGTCTACCCGACGAGCGCGACGACCTGCGCAGGGGTCGAGGGCGGCCGGGCGGTGACCACGGCTGAGATCCGGGTAGGGCCGCTCGTGCCGCCGTGCGGTCGGCGGTGGGCGGCGACACACGGTGGGATGGTGGTCCCGCGCGTCGCCGCCCGCCCGGGTGGGTCACGCCGACTTCGGGTGCGGGCCACGCCGTCGGGGGACGACCGCGGCGGTGGCCTCGGCCGCGGCGTGGGACAGTTCGGGCAGCACGTCGCCGTAGAACTTCGAGGTGAAGCTGGGGCTGGAGTGCCGCAGCCGGCGGGAGATGACCTTCATCTGCACGCCGGCGGCCAGGCCCATGGTGGCGGTGCCGTGGCGCAGGTCGTGCAGCCGGATCGGCGGCAGGCCGGCCTGCGCGGTGAGGTGGTGGAGGTGGACGGTGACGTCGGCGGGGTGCAGCAGCCCGCCGGTGTCGGTGGTGAACACCAGCCCGGTGTCGGTCCAGCGCGGGCCCGCCGTGAGGCGTTCGCGGCGTTGGCGGGTGCGGTGGGCACGCAGCACCGTGACGGTTTCGGCGTCGAGGGTGACGGCGGCCTCGCTGTCGTCGGTCTTCGGCGTGTCCATGGCGGTGGCCCAGCCGTGCTGGACGATCTGCCACCGCACCGTGAGGGTGCCGGCGTCGAGGTCGACATCGTCCCAGTGCAGCCCGCAGGCCTCGCCGCGGCGCAGCCCGGTGAAGACGATGAGGTGGTAGAGGGCGTAGAGCCGGTCGCCGGCGTCGTGGACGTGGTCGAGGAACGTCCCGGTGTGCCGCGGGGTCCACACCATGACCGGGCTCGGGATCTTCCCGGTCTCCTGCCAGGCGGTGACCCGTTCGGCGGTCCACACCGTGGGCTTGGGGGCTTTGGCCGGGGGCAGTTCCACCAGCAGCGCGGGGTTGTCGTCGCGGAGCTTGTCGCGGCGGACCGCGTCGTTGAGGGCCTTGCGCAGGGTGGCGTGGATGCGGTGCTGGGTGGCCGGGCCCACGGTGCGCTGCCCCTTGACCAGGTCCTGTTTCTTCGGGTCACGGCTGGCCCGCAGCTTGCGGATCGTGGCGTTGCGTTCGTCAATGGCGTCGTACATGGCGTCGATGTGGCCGCAGCGGAGCCGGTCGATGCGCCACCGCCCGAGGTACGGGATCAGATACAGGCGGATGTGGCCCTCATAGGAGCGGCGGGTGCCGGCCTTGATGGTCTTGCGGCCGGCCAGCCACCGGGTCAGGTACTCGGCGACGGTGGGCAGGTCGCGCGGGTGAAGGTCCAGGTGCAGCGCCCGGCGGATGGTGTCCGGGTCGGGGATGGGTTCGTCGGCCTTGACCGCGGTCTCGATCAGGTCGCCGACGGCTCGTAGGGCGGCGGTGTCAGCCGGATCGGGGACGGCGAGGGCGGCGCGGATAGCGTCCAGGACCGCGTCAGCGTAGGTCTGGCTGGGGTAGGTGCCGTGGCGCAGCGGCCGGCGGGTGCCGTCGCCGCGCGCCGGCAGTTCGATCTGCCAGTGCCAGTGGCCGTGGCCGCGCGACCAGCCGCCACCGGCGCGGCGCAGCTGGCGGCAGGACTGCCCCAGGCGCCGGCCGGTGCGCGGGTCGCGGCAGCCGCAGCGCTTGAACGTGCTTCCTTTCACCGGATCTCTCCCTGTGGGTGCTCGATGCGGCGGCCCCGGTGGGCCGAATCCGCTGGGCGGGTGGTGGTTGCATCCACGCTCGCCTCGCCGCCGGGATCAAGTCGTGCCGTCCCGGGTGCGGTGGGGTCGGCGTCGTCGACGAGCAGCAGCCGCAGCAGGCCGGCCACTGGGACGATCACGCGGGTGCCGGCCCGGATGACCGGGGCGGGGAACTGGTCGGCGGCGACCAGCCGGTATGCCTGGGACCGGCCGATGCCCAGGATGGCGGCGGCGGTGGCCAGGTTCGTCGCCGCGCCCAGGGCGCGGATCTGCTCGGCGGTCCAGGCCGGTCGCCTACCCATCGGCCACCACCGGGTGGGCACGGTGCCGGCGGTCCGCCCCGCCGGTGGCCCCGACGCGGACCGCCCCACCGTGGGGTGTGGTGATGGCTGGCCGGTCGGCGCCCGCCGTCGGTACCGGGCGGCGCGGGGTGTCGGCGCGGCCCGCCCCGGCATGGGCGGTTCGGGCAGTCCCGGGGCGGGCGGGGTCCCGCCGGCGCGTGCGCCCGACGGGTTGCGTGGCGGCCCGCTGCGGGGGCGGGGCGGGGCGGACGAGGCAGGGGGTGTTCACGGTGTCGGATCTCCAGACGTCGCGACGAACTCTGTGACCAGGAAGGGCCGTGCCGGATGTGGGGTGTGGATCGCCGACAGCCAGCGCAGCAGGACGGGCAGGTTGCGGTCGGGCCCGTAGGCAAGGAACGTGCCGTCGGCCGAGTGACAGCCGATCGTCTGGGCGTAGCGCAGGCGCCGCAGCGAATTAACCCGGCTTCTGCGGGCAATGATCTTGTCCGCGGTTGGGTGTGTCTCGCCGCACGGAGCGGTCGCGGAGGTTGATGTTCGGCGGGTGAATGCGCGACATGGCCGCTCCTGGTTGCGGCGTGGCGCTGCCGTAACCGGGACGCGGCCGGCGGACGCGGCGTGATCGAATCCGAGGTTGTGGACGACAGGGCACTGGTGGGGCTCAGCGAGCGGCTCGTGTCGGTTGATGGCGTGGTCGCGGTGGTGCTCGGTGGCAGCCGCGCCCGCGGTGCCCACCGTCCCGACTCGGACATCGACCTGGGCCTGTACTACCGCGGGGAGCTCGACGTGGCGGCGCTGCAGGAGTTGGCGGGCCAAGAGGCCGACGAACCGGTCGAGGTGACGGCACCGGGTGGTTGGGGACCATGGGTCAACGGCGGCGGCTGGCTGACCGTCGGCGGTTGGCGGGTGGACTGGATCTACCGCGATCTGGACCGGGTGCATCGGGTGTGGGAGGACTGCCGGGCCGGCCGGTACGAGGTGGGGTTCCAGGTGGGGCATCCGCTGGGCTTCTACTCGCATGCCTATGCCGGGGAGGTGGCGCTGTGTCGGGTGCTGGTCGACCCCAGCGGAGAGGTGGCCGACCTGCATGCGCAGACCGGGCAGTACCCGGCGGCGTTGGGTGAGGCGCTCGTGGACGGGTTGTGGGAGGCGGACTTCGCGCTGCGGCTGGCCCGCTACGGCGCGGACGGCACCGACCCGACCTACGCGGCCGGATGCCTGTTCCGAGCCGTGGGCGTGGCCTGCCATGCGCTGCACGGCCGGGCCCGTCGATGGCTGATCAACGAGAAGGGCATGGTGGCTTCGGCCGCAGGGCTGTCTGTCGCACTGCCGGGGTTCGCCGAGCGCGCTCACTCGCTGCTGGGTGTGATCGGGGCGTCCCAGCAACAGATCATGCAGACGGTGGCGCGGGCTGAAGCTCTGGTTGCTGCGGTCCGCGCCGTGATCGGCGACCGCCCGGGTTGAGTCGGGGGTGCAGCGTCGCAGCCGCATTTGTGTTTGGCTCGATGACGGGTCGCCGTCGCATACAGGTGTCGTGCATCAGTTGGCTGCGGTGTGAGCAGGATCATGTCGCGTCGTCGATGACCGCCGAGGGTCGCTCGATGCTGCCAGGTAGGTGCGGAGGTGGCTTGAGGGGTGATCGTCGGCGCATCAGTCGAAGTGCGTCGATGTGTTGCGATGCGACGGGAACGCTGGCCGGTTCGGCGGTCCGGCAGGCATCCATCAGGATGAGATGTATGGAGGAGATCGTTCGGCGGTATCTGCGGGTGTTCGTGTCCGGCGACCTCGACGAGCTTGCCGCCGTCGTGGCCGAGGACGTGGTGATCCACGGCGCGACGACGCACGTTCAAGGGCGCGGGTACGTGCAACAGGCCGTCCGGCAGGCCGGCTTGACGTGTACCGACCTGACGGTGCACGAGCTGTTCGCCGCCGCCGACCGGGTTGTCGTCTACTTCACCCAGCATCTTCGCCATGACGCCACCGGTGCCGAGGTGACGATCTCTGGGCTGAAGATGTACCGGGTCGCGCAGGGCCGCATCGTCGAGTTCTGGGGTGAGACCGACCTGTACGGGCTGATGCGCAGCTCGGCAGAGTACCGAAGGAGATCACCTTCTAGCGTCTCAGGCGCGGCGGCGTGCGGTGTCCGGCCGATGGTGTCGGCTTGCGGGACAGGGTCGAGTACGTTCGGCGTTGCCCGTGTGTGTGTCAAGACGCGTGCGGGCGGTAGTCTCGCCGCCGTGACCGGGCGGTTCAGGGTCGCGATGCGGTTGATGCGCGGCAGCGATCGGCAGCGGATGGAGGATGGATTTCACCTGTTGCTGCCTCATGCCGCGGAACATGTTGACGAGTTGATCGACGAGTTCCGCGGCGAGAGCGACGATATCGGGTTGCGTCGCTGGTTGCTGGAGCTGATCGGCGAGGCGCGGTCGCCGGAGGCGTTGCCGTTGCTGGTCGAGCAGTTGGCCAGCGAGGACGAGTCGCTTCGGGCGTGGGCGGTCAGGGGCTTGGAGAAGCTGGACACGCCGCCGGCGCGTCGGCAGCTGTGGCGGGCACGGGCGAACGGGCTGCTCGGCTGACATGCCGGTGAACCGGCGTCGTCCGGCGCTGGAGTGCGCGCTCTTGCTGTGTCTGTGTGGCTTCACGGTGGGGTCCTCAGGTCGGGTGGGTTGGTGCCGATGGCGGGAAGGGCGATCACGTTGGTGGGGCTGGCGGCGAGCTGCCGCAAGCGGTGAAGTTCGTCGTGCAGCGCGGCCAGTTGCGAGACCGCGGTGGTTTCGAACGCGGTCAGCTCGGTGACCTGCAGGCCGAGGTCGGTGACGCGGGCGCGCAGCTTGAGGTTTTCGTCGGTGAGCCGGGCGATCTGCGCATCGCGTGGGTCGGGGTGCTGTCCGGCCGCGCGTAGCCGGTTCAGTCGCTGTTCGAACTCGTGCTTGAGGTGCGGGTAGGTGCGGTAGAGGGCGGCGCGGGAGATGCCGGCCTCGGCGGCGAGGGTCTTGATGTCGCACTTGCCGCCGGCGGGGACGTTGCCGGCGAGCAGGCGGTCCGCGGCGGCGCGGATGCGCGCCTCGGTCTGCTGCCGCTGGGTGTCGCTGATGGTCATGCTGGTGTCTCCTTCGGGTGGTGGGCCGTGTTGGCGGCGTCGATGGCCTGGATGACCTGGTGGGCCCGGTGGTGTTCGGCGGCCAGCCGGGTCTTCTCCCCGGCCGGGATTCGGGGGTTGCCGAGGAACGTCTTGGTGGTCTGGGCGCAGCTGTCCCAGACGGCGCGGTGCTGCGGGTGGAACGTGGCTTGTGGGCAGCGGGCGGCGTCGCACAGCCCGGCCAGCGGCGCGGTCGCCTCCGTGGTGCCGGCCAGTTTCAGGCACAGCGCCTTGGCCGGGTCGGTGAACCAGCAGTAGTTGGCGGCTTGGACATGCAGGGTGGCGGCGCGTTTGGCCAACAGCAGCTCGATGTGGCGGTCGGTGCCGACCACGGTCGGTTGGCCGGGTTGCTGCTCGGCCAGCTGGGTGTCGACGTGGTCGAAGACGGCGATCAGCTCTCGCGCACCGGGGCCGGTGGGTGGGATTCCGGCTTGGTAGTCGCGGAACGCGGCTTCGGTGAGCTGCCGGCGGTGTTTGTCTTCCTCTTCGGCGACCTCGGAGCGGAACCGGGCTTGGGCGCCGCCGGGCCGGGCGGCGTACCCCTCGCTGGTGGCCACACAGATGTGCTTGAGCGCCAGTTTCGCGGCGAACAGGCCGTTGGGGCGGTGCGCCAGTTCCAGCGCGAGGGTGCGGCGTAGCATCCTCGCGGTGACCCGCCCGTCCGGGATCGGTGCCAGGCCCAGGCGCGCCCCGGCGGGGCCGTTGACCCAGCGGCGCAGGGTGTTGAACTTGGTGACGAACGAGAACCGGCCGTAGACGGGTTGGTCGGCCGGGACGGGGTTGAGGCGGGCGGCCAGCTCGACGGCCCGGTGGGCGGGTTCGATGACCACCCACTCGTCGCGCACACCGGCGAACGCGGCGCCTTTGAACCTCTTGCCGCCCAGGGCGAACCGGAACAGGCCGTCGCCAACCTGCCGTGGCGGCAGGCATGAACCGGGGGTGATCTCCATCAGCTCCCCGGACCGCATGCCGCTGATGGCCGCGGTGACCAGCAGGCACGCGTCCAACCCGACGGCGACCAGGTCGTCGAGCTGCATCGCGGTCAGCGGCTGGGTCCAGGCGAGTCTGCCTGAACCGTTGGCGGAGGTGACGGGTTCAGCGTCACGGCCCAGCGGCGGCAGCACACCGACGCGACGGACGGCGTTCTCGGCAACGTCACGGACACCATCGAGCTGCCGCAGGCTGGGCGGGGCGCAACGTAGCTGGTGGGCCATCGGGCCGAAGCTGACCCGCAGCAGCGGATCGTGCGAATCCCAGCCGGAGGAGACCCGCCCGCGGACGCGGTGGGCGTCAAGTTCGGGCAGCGGCTGACCGGCGTGCAGGTGCTGGTTGAAGTAGGCGAGCATCTCCTCGCGCCGCGGGCGCCGCTTCCATCTGGGTTGGCGGCGCTGCTCGCGTAGCGCGGCGGCCATGGTGACCAGGTGCGGGCCGATGACCTGCACGAGGTAGAGGCCGGCGTGCAGCGCGGGCTGCAGGATCCGGTCCGGGACGGGCGGGGTGACATTCTCACCGGCACGCTGGTAACCGGCGACGGCGGTCGGGGTTCGACCGGGCCAGGGTACGAACCCTGGGGTGTAGCGGTCCACGGCGAACAACGGGCCGTAACGGGCCAGGTCCTTGACGGCGAGCGCGACCGCCATCAGCGACGAGTCACGCAGACCCCGGCCCCGGTGGTGGTGCAGGTAGCGGTCGCAGTGGTACTGGGTGACCTGCCCCAGGCTGGTGACGCCCTGCTCGGCGAGCCAGTTCAGCCACCCGGTCAAGACCAGCAGCCGGCCGCGGCAGGTGTGTGGGGCCAACGCGTCGCGGTAGGCCAGCGGCAGCACCGCGACCCGGTCGTGGCCGGGTGCCAGCAGCCCGATCATCAGCTCGCGGGCGACCCACCGCCACGGCGGGTGCCGGATGGTGGTGAAGTCGAAGACCAGCGTTGCCGCCCACAGCTGCACCGGCGCGCCGGCCAAGCCGCCGAGGTCCCAGACGTCGTCGTCGAAACGCGGCCCGCGCGCACCGGGTTGCAGGTCGAGCCCGGCCAACTCGTGGACACGCTGCCCGAAGAACGGCGAGGACGCAGCGGCCTCGACGATGGCGCGGATCGGCTGGGTCATGCGCTGACCTCCTCCGGCCGCAGGGGCAGCTCGGCATCGCGGTCGCCGACCTGGGTACTCGCGGCGGCCAGCAGCGCAGGGGCGAAACGCGGCAGGATGTCGTCCAGCCGCCGGGCGTACGGGCCGAACACGGCCAGGAAGTGCGCTGCGGGCATCTGGCGGAACTGGCGGGCGAAGAACGCCTTGAGTCGCAGCAGGTTCGGCGCGTGGCGTGGGGCGAACACCGCCAGCGGGCAGAGCAGGCAGACCCAGGGCCGCGCCGGGCAGGGCCTGCCCGCCGGGCCGTGCAGGCCGGCGAGCTGGTCGACGCAGGCAGCGGTGAACACGTCGCGCTGCCCGCCGACCAGCTCGGCGATGACCTGCTCGGTGATGGGCAGACCGGCCAGCCGTTCGGGCAACGCCGCCGCGGCGGCGGTGGCCACAGTGTCTTCGCCGAGCACGACCGGAGTCGACGCCCTGCGGACCAGATCGGCCTGGGCGTCCTCGATCACCGCTTCCAGCGCGTCGCGTTGCACCGGTGTCGGGTGGGACAGGTAGTGGTCGCCCTCCACGCGCGGGGTGTGGTTGGGGTCGATGGTGGTGCACCCGGTCCAGCGGCTCTTGTCCCGGCGGTTGTGGAAGGTCGTGCGGATGCGCCCTTTGTGTATGCGCAGCGGCTGATCGTCGTCGCCGACCAGTTCGTGGCGGCGCGCCCAACCCGCGGCGGTGGCCCAGTCGAACTCCGGAGCGCCGACAAGCTCGGCTCCGCCGGCGATCGGGTGGTAGGCCAGCCACAGCCGGGCCCGGATCGGTTCGGGTGCGAAGCCGCGTAGCAGCGCGGAATGTTCCAGCCACCGCCGCAGCACCCGTACCGCCGGTGCGGGCAGGTTCAGGCTCTCCGGGCCGGTTCGGTCCTTGACGTAGTCGAGCAGGATCGTGGCGTCGCCGGCCCAGTCGACGTCGCCCAGCCGCAGCTCGTCCAGCCCGTCCGGGACGATGCCGCTGGTGGCGCCCAGCAGCAGCCGGTAGGCCATCGCGACGTCCACGGTGACGAACAGCTGGCTGGCCGGGCCGGTGATGCCGCCCCACTTCCACACACTGCTGGCAGAGATACCGATGTGCCGGGCGGCCTGCTGTTTGGTCATCGGGCCGTGCCCGTGCAGCAGCCACGCGACGTTGTCCGGCGACCATCCGGCCACGGCCGGGTCCTGCCCGCGCCCGGCGGCCGCCACGGCGGCTCGATGCTGTGCACGGGAGGTGGCGATGATCTTTGCGCAGCAGCCGACCAGCCGCTGCCATTCCCCGTCGCTGTACGGGCGAAGCGGCTGGAAGCCGCTGCGGCGCTTGGGTTGCAGCGCCGGGCCGGTCAGGAACTCCCGCAGGTCCGGCCGTAGCGGTGCGGCGTGGCGGTCCACCGAGCGCAGCAGCCGGCGGGTGGTGGCTTCGCATTCGGCGCTGACCGTGCGCCAGAACCCCACCAGGTGCGCCGGGATCAGATCGGCGGCGGTGCCGGCGAACCCGGCGTGGGCCAGCCACCGCACCAGCTGACCGATCCTCGTGCGGTACTCGATCACGCTCTTGGCGGCGTTCAACCCGCCGTGCGGGTGCGCCAGGTTCGCCAACCCGACCGCCAGCTGCTCCACCAGCGCCGAGCAGGCCAGCCCGTCCAACCGCACGGTGTGGGTGCTGGCGTCGCTGAACACGAACCGCACCCGCAGCGGGTGGTGCTCGACCCACGCCGGCATCAGCGCGCCTCCCCCAGGTCGAGATCGTCGAGGAACTCGGCGTCCACCTCCGCCAGCACCGCCGGGTCGATTCCGGCGTGCCGGCCGGCCTGCTCGTAGGCATCGCGGAACACCCGGGCGGTGTCCAGCCGTCGCAGGTACAGCTCCGTCGTGGTCACCGAGGAGTGCCCGAGCAGGTCGCGCAGCACCATCAGCGGGTCGGACTTGGTCAGATACAGCGCCATGGCCGGGTTGTCACCGGTGTCGGCGACCAGCGCCGCGGCCTGCCGGTAGTAGCCGGCGACCAGATGCTCCAGGGTGGCCATCGCGAACGAGTGGCGTAGCCGATGCGGGTGCACGTGCGGGAAGCGGGGCTCGAACCGCGCCCGGATCCGGTTGGCCGCACGGCGGAACACGGTGGCCCAGTCCAGGAACGGGCCGCCGTCACCGCGCAGCGCCAGCAGCAGCGACCCACCGCCCGGGTCGACCAGCCGTAGCCGCTCCGCCGGCCCCAGCCGAGACCACGCCATTCGCCGGCCGTTGATCGTCCCGCCGTGCCAGTCCGCGTCGCGCACCACCAGCGGTTCACCCGCCGCCGGGTCCGGCTGCCACGGTGAGCCTTCCGCCGTCAGTGCGCGTTCCAGCCCGATGTAGCGGTGCACCGCCGCCAGCGCGTCGTAGGAGATCCAGGTGCTGCGCTGCTTGCGGCCCTTCGCGATCGCCGCGGCCACCGGCAGCGGCACCGGCACCACCGTCGGCGCGGCCGGCAGCGGCGGCACCTCATGCACCAGCAGGTGGGTGAACTCCCGCCGGCGAAGACCCGAGGCCAGCACCAGCCGGGCCATCGCCGTGTTACGACCCGGATCCCGCCCACGAAACGTCGGATCCGGGCAGCCGTCCGGATCCAGGCCCTCCAAGGCGCGCACGAACAGCCGCGCGAAGTCCGGCTCCAGATGCTTGATGGTCACGTGACGCTTCGGCGCCCGCACCTTCGCCAGGTTGCGGGCGGTCCCCCGCAGCATGTCCTGCACGATCCGCCGGGCCGTCGCGTAGCTGAACGGCTCGGCCGCCGCGTGCCCCTCGGCGGCCGCCCACCGGTAGAACGCCGCCACGACCCCGATGTGCAGGTTCCACGTGGCCGGCGCGAACCGGGCCTCCAACGGTCCGGCGAACCGATACTGGGCGTACGCGCTCAACACCGCGCGCAGCCGCTCCCGGTCGTCGAAGACGGCCACGCCGCGCTCGGCCACGAACTCCATCCACGCCTTCAACGCCCGCGCGTACGCCTCCCATGTGCTCGCCGCGGGCGCCCCGCTGGCCGGCAACTCCCGCAGCCACCGGTTGGCTACCGCCGCAGGCCGCGGCGCCGCCCCGTCTGTCAACCGCAGGTCGTCGTCGACCAGAACCGGCATGCTCTCCGGGATCAGCGGAGGGTGCTCCAGCCCCCATGTCTCCCAGCCCGCCGAGGAGAAGAAGATCAGCTTCACGGCGACGCACGGTAGAGACACGACACAGCGCCGTGCAACACGCAAAACCGCAGGACACAACCCGCCAGATCCCCGTACGAGACACAAGGAAAGTGCCCACACAACCCGCCCACAGTGAACCCGTAGTCCCCGCGCGCGGGCCTGCGCGGCGAGGTCGGCGGCGGCCGGGCCGAGCTTCCAGGCGGTGCTGCCGCCCAGGAACAGGACGTCGAGGCTATCGAAGGGTATCGATAGATGTTCGAGGCCGTCCTGGGCGACGAGGGCCACGGGGTACCCGGCCGCGCGGATGCGCTCGAGCATCGGCAGCGACCGGGCGAGGGTGGCGGCGGCATCGAAGACCACGTCCGGTGCGGTCGCGAACGCGCACCGCCGGGCGTGCGTGGCGCGGGCGGACAGCCACGCCAGGTACCGGTCATCGCCGGGGTAGCGGCCGGCGAACGCGGCGTTATCAGCACACCAGTACGCGTCGTCGATGAGCCGGTTGCCGCTGGCTGGGGTGATGATCTGGCCCAGCTGCCCGGCCCGCATCGCCTCACGAACGCTGGGGCCGGAGGCGGTGGCGTAGTAGCGCACGGACGGCCAGCACGACCAGGAGGGGTATCGCGGTGGCGGTGGCCTTCGCGAGCAGTTGCCCAGGGACGGCGGCCCAGATCGGGAAGCCGGCCAGGGCGAGGAACAGGATGGTGTCGACCGGCGCGCCGACCGTGTTGGAGGCGACGACGGCGCGGACCCAGCCGCGGCGGCGCAAAGGCTGGTACACCGCCAGGTCGGCCAGTTCGGAGAGCACGAACGCCGCCGCCGAGGCCAGGGCGAGGCGGGGCCCGGCCATGACCGCGCTGGCGATACCACCGGCGGCGATCGCGGCGAGGACCGCGGTCCGGCCGGCGGTGTCGTGGACCCAGTCGCGGGCCAGCAGGCACAGGCCGGCGGCGTAGGTGCCGGCGGTCGCGGACAGGCCCAGCCCGACGGGGATGAATCCGTAGCGGGAGGTCAGAGCGTTCGCGGCGGCCACGGCGGCGGCGAACACGCCGATCGCCGTCACCGGCAACGTGGTGTTGGTGTGGCCGGTCCAGGTACGCGGCCGGCGGTGTCGCCCGCGGCCGCCTCGCCGCGGTGGCGGCGAGTCGGTGGACGGGGTCGGGGTGCCTGCGCCGGTGTGGTTGCAGGTCGCGCTGGTCATGAGGCGGGCTGCCTTTCGGTGAAGACGAAAGACCCGCCGCGGCTGCGGCGGGTCAGGTCGGGGTGGGGAGCGGCACCACCGGTGGGGACCGGCTCGGCTTACCGGCGGGCGTCGAGGTCTGCACCCCCAGCCGGTCGCGGATTGGCGCGGAACCGGGGAACTGGCCGCGTCGGTGCGCGGTCGGGGTGGGCGGTCGGGTGGGTCGCCGCGCCGAATGCCGAGAAGGTCGGGCTTAGAAGTAGGTCTCGGACGCCTTGGGGGTGTGGTCCCAGAAGCCGTCGGGCGGGTGGCTGGTGTGGTCGGCCTCGTCCGGGTCGTAGTCGACGAGGTCGTAGACGGTGAAGTCGCCGGCACCCGAGTCGACGAGGGTGGCCGGGTGGAGATCCTCGACGCGAGCGTCGGGGTCGTCGAAGTCGTCGGGTTCGGGGTCGTCGAAGTCGTGGTGGTCGGCGTCGCTGCCGTCCTCGTCGAGCTGGTGATCGTCGTCCCACTCGGTGACGGCCTCGGCGCTGGCCCGCAGCCGGTGCAGGCGGCGCAGGTCCTGGCGCAGCAGCAGCAGGGCGGTCTGCCACAGGGCGTCCCCGGGGTAGGCGGCGACGGTGACCCTCAGGCGCAGGTCGGTGTGCACGACCGCCCGCCGGGTCCGGTGCGGTCGGCGGGGCGGGCCGGGTCCGTCGATGCCGTAGCCGTCCGGGCAGCCAGCGAAGGTGGTCCAGCGCGCCTGCCCGATGTCGCGGCGCACGACCGCGAGGGCGTTGCGGATGGTGGCGGCCGGGCCGTCGTCGCGGACGGTGATGGCGGCAGGGACCCGCATCGTCACGTCGGTGCCGCCTTTGACGGGGGCGATGCCCATCGCGGCCAGCAGGGTGTTGCCGGCGTGCAGGTCGAGGACCGTCTCGTTGACCAGGCGGATCACCTCGTCGCGCAGCTGAGTGCGCAGCCGGGTGACGCTGGTCTTGCGCTGGCGCAGCTGTGCGGACAGGGCCTGGATCTGGGCGTGGGCGCCGGCCAGTTGCGTGCCGAGTTCGGCGATCGTGGCGCGGTCGGTGCTCGTGGCGCGGTCGGTGCTCGTGGCGCGGTCGGTGCTCGTGGCGCGGTCGGTGCTCGTGGCGCGCGGGTTGCACGCGACGGCGCCAGCGTGCGGGAACATGGTGTACCTCCGATGCGGGTAAGCGGGACGGGACAGGGGTGTGCCGGGCCGGCCGGGTTCGCGGCGGCCAGGCGCCGACCGGGAACCGGGGTGGTGGCAGGCCCGGTGAGGGCCGCTGCCGACGCAGCCGGGCGGTGTGGTCGACGCCGTGGGTTGACGCGGCTGCCCGGCCCGCACCGCCTCACGAACACTGGGGCCGCAGGTGGTGGGGTAGCAGCCGCATGGGCAGCGAGGACGGCCGTGACCGGGATCGCGGTCGCGGTCATCCGGGCCCGGGAGCTGCCCCGGGCACGGCGGTCCAGAGCGGGCGGCCGGCCAGGGCGAGGAACACGATCGAGTCGATCGGGATCGGGGCGCCGACCGCGTTCGGCGCGCCGACGGCGCGGACGAGGCCGCGGCGGCGTAGCCATCGCGGCGCAGGCCGCGCCACAGGTGGCGGATAGGCCGAGGCCGACGGGGATGAACCGGTAGCGGGCGGTCAGCCCGTTCGCGGCGGCCACCCTGCCGGCGAACACGGCGGCGGCGATCAGCGCGCCGACGCTACGGCGGGCGCCCCACCGGGCCGCGGTGTGGTGGCCGGCACAGGTGGTCGCGGTGTGGTCAGCCGCGGTGGCCTCCCGCGGTGGCGGAGCGGCGGTGGCGGCGCCAGGCGGCCCGGATCGGCATGCCGACCGCGGCGGTGGCCAGGGCGGCTTCGGCCTTGCCGAGCAGCTGGCCGGGGATCGAGCTGACGCAGCGGCCGCCAGGTGCACAGCCCGACGAGTTCGGCGACCAGGTAGGCCAGGCCCCAGGCGATACCGAACGCGCCGGCCGCGCACGCCGACACCAGGGTGGCCGCGGCGATAGCGGCGAACACGAGCCGTTGCCCGCCGACGTCGCGGACCCACGTGTTGTGCATGGCGATGAGCGCGACGGCGAGGGTGCCGGCGGTGGCGTACAG
>WNGB01002114.1_pt1 | contig 32368 bp, 30 predicted proteins | sample 5400681 | NCBI WGS metagenome assembly WNGB01 (sample SAMN13153367, study PRJNA577476) | soil metagenome | isolation source: 115 cm soil or saprolite under grassland replicate 2 | place: USA:California | collected 2016-06-15
GCAGCGATCCCACCGATCGCAATCACATTGTTCTCGCCAGCGAAACCCGTGTCGCCGATATAGATATTGTTACCGCCGACGGTTTGGGCGTTACCGGCGTTAACGCCCAAGGCGGTGTTGTTGTCGGCGTTATTGTCGAAGAGCGCAGTAAAACCCACGGCTGTGTTACCACTGCCGATTACGTTGTTAAACAGTGAATCGTCACCGATGGCTATGTTTCCACTGCCGGTATCGTTAGTAAACAGCGCATTAACACCCAGGGCTTGGTTAAAACTACCGGTCGTGTTGAAGTAGAGCGCTTGACGGCCGACGGCGTTGTTTGAAACGCCGTTGGGGAAACCACCAACAGCGTTTTCGTTGATGAGCGCGAAGGCACCCACGGCGGTGTTGCTGTCGCCATCAACGTTATTGAGGAGCGCCAAAGCGCCAACTGCCGTATTGAGGTTCCCAAGGCCGGCTCCGGTGTTGTCATTGTTAAAAAGCGCGAAATCGCCGAACGCGGAGTTGCCTCCGCCAGTTGTGTTGCTGGCGAGCGCTTCAAAACCGAACGCATTGTTCGCGTCTGCGGTGTTGCTAAAAAGCGCGCCAAAACCGAATGCATTACTGTCAATGCCAGTGGTGTTAGACGCCAGTGCCCACTGGCCAAAGGCATTATTGGCCGAGCCGCCGGTGTTCATGAAGAGCGATTGCGTTCCGACTGCTGTATTGGCGCTGCCGAGGTCGTTGAAAACGAGCGCGTCGGCGCCAAAGGCACAGTTGAGCGCGCCGCCGGTGTTGCTAAAGAGCGCCATCATGCCGACAGCCGTGTTAGCAATGGCTCCAGCGGCCCCGTCGTTTTTGGAGAGGGCACGGATACCTACGGCCGTGTTGAGGCTGCCCGAGGTCTCGGCTTCGAGCGCTTTATAGCCAAAGCCGGAATTCCACGCGCCGGTGCTCAGGTTACCGAGAACATCAACGCCATCGGCTGTGTTGCCAAAGGGCAACGCGCTGTCAAGATCTGTGGCTTGCGCATTTGGCAAAAGCCAAAAGCAGGCCAGCAGAACTGGGATTAGAATTAATTTGTGAGGCTTCATAGTAGTTTTTCTTTCTTTCCCCGGTGAGTTTTGTTTGTATGCTGTTTCTGAAACAGGCAGCGAGAAGCTACCGGGAAAGAGCCTTCTCTGTCTGATCCAGATCCGTTTGCCCTGAATCCCCATCTGCCCTTGATAACGCTGGGCCCAACCGCGCCGAAGTCTCGGCGAAGGCGGGTGGGCGTTACTGCGGACGTAAGAACTTTCAAAAAACTCTCCCTCTCCCCTGCTCGCCCTGCCCGATTTAGGGAATCCACTCCCGAAACCTTTGTGCCAAAAATCCGGATAATGTGTCAAGAACAAAATTAGAAAACAATGTGGCGTTGTTGCCTCGGTGCGTGAGGACGAACACAAACCAAAAAGCCGCCACGCGCTGAAGCGTGACGGCTTTTCTGGAATTGCAGGGCGTTTCTGCGAAACGCTGTTTTTGGTTTTTACGGGGTGTTCACAACCACGTGGGGAGCGGGCTTGCTCGTTTCAAGCTGGGCGCTCACCTTTTGGATTTGCGCGGCCTGCTCTTTGAGCTGTGCAGTGAGAACGTCCATTGTTGACTTCAACTCGGCGATGGTCGCTTGCTGTGCCTCGACTTTCCGGTGCTCTTTGAGGAACTCATTGAGCATCATATTGTAGACCGCCAAATATCTGAGGCTTTCGATTTGCCCCTTGCCGTTACGGATAGCCAGCTGGGGGTCTATTTCGGCAACATCCTCGGCGATCAGGCCATAATCAAGATTGTCGCTTTGTTGTTCCGGAGTCTTCTTGTATCGGAAGGAGACCGGTTTCAGCTTGTAGATCAACTCGCTGGCATCGCCCATGGACTTAATGTCCTCCTTGTAGCGGCGCGATGACAGGCTGTGCCCAAGCTTACCGTCGGTAAGTCGTACCGTAACAAACTCGACCCCCCCGCCAGAAGCCTGTGCGAACTGACCGATGTTCGGAATATAGGCCCTGTCGCTGATGTTCTCACCGGCAGCGCCCCATCCGACACAGACAACGTTATCGGCGGTCGTGGTACCGCCGCAGGTAGTCGTGCCGAGACAGGTATTTCGATCACCCGACGTGATGCCAAGCCCGGCTTGAACGCCCACGGCCACGTTGTAGGAGCCGGTGTCGTTGTTACCGAGCGCAAAAGCTCCATCGGCCACATTCCAGATCCCGCTGGTGTTGCCCGGCAACGCTAACCAACCGTTGGCCGTGTTATAGCTGCCGCCGGCGTTAGCGAATGCCGCTTGAAAACCATTGGCCACGTTGCCGGTGCCGGTCATATTATGGAAGAGCGCTTGATAGCCGATAGCAGAGTTGTCGCTTACCGTGTTAGCACTCATCGCCTGATAACCGACGGCGGTGTTGTTATTGCCGGTGAGGTTCGATCTTAGGCATCCGCCGCCAACGCCCATATTGCCGGTGCCAGTCGTATTGAACAGGAGCGTATTAAGACCGAACGCTACGTTGTGATTACCGGTCGTGTTGGATCGTAGCGCGTTAAAACCAATGGCAGTATTAAACTGGCCGGTGGTGAGGTTAAAGAGGGAGTAGTCTCCCTCAGCGGTGTTGAAGCCCGGATAGCCTCCGTCCGGCGGCGGGTTCACCGCTTGCGCCATGGGCGCGAGCCCAAGGCAGACAAGCAGAGGCACGATGAGACGAGTTAACTTTAATTTTTGAGACATATTGTATTTTTCCTTTTTCCCCGGCGGTTTTTGGTTGTGTAATCACTCTGAAAGAGCCAGGAGCGGCTACCGGGAAAGGCCTCTTCTGTCTCATCCAGATCTATTTGCCCTGAATCCCCATCTGCCCTTGATAACGCTGGCCCAACCGCGCCGAAGTCTCTCGTCGCGCCGTAGCTTACGAAGGAGGACGGCGAAGGCGGGTGCGCGTTACTGCAGACATACTAAATTTCAAACAACTCTCCCTCTCCCCTGCTCGCCCTGCCCGATTTAGGGAATCCACTCCCGAAAGCTTTGTGCCAAAAATTCGGATAATGTGTCAAGAACAAAATTAGAAAAAATGTGGCGTTCCTGCCTCGGTGCGTGAGGACAGGTAAAGCAAAAAGCCGCCACGCGCTGAAGCGTGACGGCTTTTCTGGAATTGCAGGGCGTTTCTCCGAAACGCCGTTCTTTTCTTTTACGGGGTATTCACAACCACTTGCGGAGCGGGCTTGCTCGTTTCAATCTGCGCGCTCACTTTTTGGATCTGCGCGGCCTGCTCTTTGAGCTGTGCAGTGAGGACCTCCATTGTTGACTTCAACTCGGCGATGGTCGTTTGCTGTGCCTCGACTTTCTGGTGCTCTTTGAGGAACTCATTGAGCAACATCGCGTTGATCGAGTCGAAGCGGATGGCGGCGACTTCCCCTTTGGCATTCCGCACCGCCAGGTCTGGACTGACTTGCGCTACGTCCTCGGCGATGAGGCCAAACATCTTTACGTGGGCCGGATCAATATCGCCGTTGTAGCGGAAGGTGACTGGTTTGAGCGCGTAAAGCGCTTCGCTGGCGTTGTCCATTGGCTCGATGTCATGCTTATAGCGTCGCGACGAAGTGATAAAGCCAATTTTACCATTGGCATCTACCTCGAGGAACATGCCGGTATTCAATGGCGAATTGGCGATGTTGCTGATCCGGGTGGTGTTGGACTCGTTTGCTGCACCGGCACCCTGGAAGAAGCCAATATAGACATTATTATTGCCCGTGGTGAGACCAACCCCGGCTGTATCGCCAAGAGCCGTGTTGCGAGCGCCGCCCGTGACATCCCCAAGCGCATTGTCACCGACCGCCGTGTTCTGGCCCCCGGTGGCCGCATCGAGCGCCTGGAATCCAACAGCCACTGAGAAGCCGGCAGCTGTATTGGCAGCGAGGGCCTTGTACCCGACGGCCACGTTTTCCAGACCGGTCGTATTATGGAAGAGCGCTTGATAGCCGATAGCAGAGTTGTTGCTTACCGTGTTAGCACTCATCGCCTGATAACCGACGGCGGTGTTGTTATTGCCGGTGAGGTTCGATCTTAGGCATCCGCCGCCAACGCCCATATTGCCGGTGCCATTGGTATTGAACAGGAGCGTATTAAGACCGAACGCTACGTTGTGATTACCGGTCGTGTTGGATCGTAGCGCGTTAAAACCAATGGCGGTATTAAACTGGCCGGTGGTGAGGCTAAAGAGGGCGAAGTCTCCCTCAGCGGTGTTGAAACCCGGATAACCTCCGTCCGGCGGCGGGTTCACCGCTTGCGCCATGGGCGCGAGCCCAAGGCAGACAAGCAGAGGCACGATGAGACGAGTTAACTTTAATTTTTGAGACATATTGTATTTTTCCTTTTTTCTCCCCGGTGGGTTTGTTTGCACGCTGCTCTGAAAGAGCGAGAGAGCGGCTACCGGGAAAAGCCTCTTCCAGCTTATTCAGATCCATTTGCCCTGAATTCCTATTTGCCCCTTGATAACGCTGGCCTGCCACGCCGAAGCCTTCGGTGAAGGCGGGTGCGCGTTACCGCGGACGTAAAAACTAATTTTTTCCTCCCCTACTCACTAATTGGAATTCCCCTACAACCCTTTGCCAAAATTCCGATGATGTGTCAACGAAGAAAAAGAATATGGCGCGAATGCATCAGTTCAGAATCGAAATAAACGAATGAACGAACAGTCGACAGAATTCAGGTCCGTTTTGGCGAGAGTGCCCCTTCGGCTGCGCTCAGGGCAGGCTCCACCTAGGTCGCCGCGGCGGCCGCTGCCCTGTTGTGATTTGGCCTCAATCGAGTAAGTTCGCCGGTGCAACGGTTGCGAGGTTTTACGCTGGTCGAGATTGTCCTCGCTGTGTTCATACTCATTGTGCTGCTGGCGTTGGCAGTACCAAGTTTGACCGGCGTGCTTGCGGATAGACAACTGAAGCGTTCCCTGGATGGATTCAACAATCTTGTGCGGTGCGCACAGGAACGCAGCGTAGCGGAGCGTCGGCCTTACCTGATCGTTTGGAGCAAGAAAAAGGTCGTGACGCGGCCCGAAGTTTTCGCAGCTAACGAGGAAGTTAGAGCAATGGCAGAGTTCGCTTTGGATCGCGGAGACGTTTTGAAACTTTCGCTGCCGGCGGCGTTGACGAACAAGTACCCAGCGGAATGGATTTTCTGGCCGTCAGGAACATGCGAGCCGGCAAACGTCCAGTTCTATGGCCGGTCGGGTTCATGGGCGGCAAACTACGCGCCGCTGACGGCGCGGGCCGAGGTTACCAGTTATGCGCCGAGATAACCGAAGACAAGTCCGAAATCCGAAATCCGAAATCCGAAACAACGGAAGACAGATTCGAAATTTTCGTGCCGGCTTTGCGCTTTACGAAGTGCTGCTTGGTGTGGCTATTTTCGCGATCGGGGTCCTGGCGCTTGGACGAGCAGTGGAAAATTGTCTCAACGCGAGCACGCTCAATAATGAAGAAAATGTCGTGCAGCAGATCTTATCAAATCGCATGGCGGAAATTCAAGCCGCGCGAGGTTTGCCCGATCAGGCCAAGGAATTCAAGATCAACAGCGGCTACGGCGTGGTAAAGTTGATTCAGAAAAGTGCGCCGGCTGGATTGACTGAACCGAATAAGACAGTGCTATCCGGAATCCATCTTGTGGCGCTGACTGCTCAGTGGCAGCGCGGCGGCGCCTCTCAGTCGAGGCAAATTTTGTTCTATGTTTATCGACCCGGCTAAGAAAAACGCGATGCTGGATACTGGATGTCATCTAGATGGTATGGACGATGCAGTAGGCCGTGCACCGGCCCCGGCGCTTCCCCGTTCGACTTCGCTCAGGGCAGGCTCGGTTGCGCGCCACCATCGATCGGGCATCACGAAGCGCCGAGGTTTCACTCTGCTGGAGATTACGCTTGCGGTCGCGATTCTCGGGATGATGTCGCTCGCCATTTTTCGCTTTGTGCAAACAAATCTTACGGCGCTGCGCGTGTCTTCCGATGTCAACGCGGCAGAAGCACAATATGACGGATTCCGCAATCTCCTGATGTTGGAATGGCAGAGCTTGAGCCCGAGACGCGCCGGGATGAAGGGAGAGCCGTTCAAATTGAACGACCGTCAACGCGATGAGATAAGTTGGAATTGTAGCGCTGGACCTGGACTCCTTACGCGTTACGCGGCGCGCGACTTCACAGTCTCACTGCGGTTACAACCTGAAAACACCAAGAGTAATCGGCTTGATCTCGGTCTTCTGCGAAAACCGCAAAAGGGTTCCGACATAGGAGAAGAGGATGAGAGCTGGGTACCCTTGATCAAAAATGTGAACACTCTCCAAATTCTTTATTTCAAGCCCGAGGCGAACACGTGGGTTGATCGGTGGACCGACGGGAACCGGCTGCCTCGGCTGATAAAGCTCGCCGTGGGACGCGCTGACGCAACGACGCCATGGGAAGTAATTATTCCACTTGGCCGAACACCGTGGGATTATTGACCATGGAAATATTGCAACCGTCACGGTATCCAGTTCCTCTAAGACTTCGCGCAGAAGCGCCTTGGAACAGAGAGGCGACTGCAGCAGCGTCACAAGGTCGCGGTGTAGCCACAGTGCTGTGGCCCCGTGCCGGGTCGTGGGCAGCGATCTTATGAAGAGACCTTTCCAATCCCGTGGCGCGGCCCTGATGTTATCGCTTTGGGCGCTATTTTTGCTCAGCGCGATGGTCATTTCATGGGCGCTCGACATTGATTCTCGCCTTGCGCTTTCGGGGAATGCGAACCGTGTTCTGGCGGCGGAAGCAATGGCAGCCTCGGGTACAGAGGTTGCCGTTGCTTTGGTTGCATTGCATCCAGACACCGCGCCGAGTTCGCCAAACTTGCACAAAAAGATGGGTGATCGGGAAAGCTATGAAGTCGGCGTGACCGGAGAGGGGGGACGCTTGAATTTGAACTGGCTTACACAGCCAGAGAATCCAGTGAAAGTGGGAATTCTCCGTCGATATCTTGAGCTCAAAGGCATCGAGCTGAATGACCGCGACACGATGATAGATTCACTGCTCGATTGGGTGTCGCCAAACACTGGTCTTCGTCGCTTGAACGCGCCGCCGGAGAGTGACGATTATCATCCACCGCACGCAGGCCGGCTGAATTCTGTCGATGAGCTCAAAAACGTCTTTGGCTGGGCCGAATTCACGTCGAATCCGGGTTGGGACGAGGATTTTACAATCGATAGTTCTGGTCCAATCGATCCTGCATGGGCCTCGCGCGATGTTTTGCGCGCTTTAGGAATAGGCGACGATGTGGTCGATCGCTTCTTGCAACTGCGGCGAGGCTCGGACGGAATCGATGGAACAGCCGATGACCTTCAATTCATCAATTGGCCGGCGGATGTACCAAATGCGCTGGGTCTTACACCGCAACAATTTGAGGCGCTTGGAGCGTTGATTGGCCCATCTAACGTCTTTCGAATTATGAGCGTGGGAAGATCGGGCGACGTTACGCGCTCCGTACGGATGATAGTGCAAAAAGGAGGTAGTCCTCCTAAGGTGATCAGCTGGAAGGAGATTTGATATCGACACCGGAGCGACATCCGTTTTTATAATTCCCACCGCCCACGGCTGGAGCCTTTTGCGTTCAGCGGAGCAAAACGGCTCGTGGGACGTGCGCAAGCTGGAGACGCTCGATGAAGCGGTGCCGTTACTTACGGCAACCGACGACTTCGTCCTTGGACTGCCCGTTGCAAGCGTGCTTGCCCAGCGATTTTGTTTGCCCACTATCGATCCGGCGGAGTTCCCGGAGATGATCCGGATCCAGATCGAGAAGGCGTTGCCATTTTCAGCCGAGGAAGTGACCACGGACTTCGAATTGATCGAGCAAAACGAGAACGAAAGCGTGGTTTCGGCTGTCGCGATCAGAAACGAACAGCTTGCCGAGATCGCTGCGCCGTTGTTGAAACACGGCTACATCCCACGACAAGTCACCGTGTATGCCGCGCAACGCGCCAGCACTTACGCGCCAAAGGGAAACGCTGTTCTTATTTATCCGGAGGGCCAGAGCCTCGTCTATGCCATGACCGAGAATGGAAAACTGAGTCTTGCCCGAGCATTTGAAAACGGGAACGGCGAACAACTGCAAATGGAGTTGCCACAGTTGAGATTGAGCGCCGAGCTACAAGGCATAAACGTATCCGATCCGAGTGTGTTGATAGATGAGACCTGCTATCAACTGCGCGATACCATCCAGGGAATTCTGGCCAGCCCGGCCGAGATAGTCGGTATCGAGCTGCCACCTGCTCCGATTAAACTAAATCTGCTGCCAGAAAGCTGGCGGCGCCGGCGCGTCCAACTAACCAAGCAAGCGGAATGGCGGAAGCGGCTCGTTTGGGCAGGCGGTGCTTATGCTGCGCTCCTTTTCCTTTTGCTGGCATACCTTGGCTTCATGCGCTTCACGATCGGACGCCTGGAGCGGCGCATAGCGAGTGACGCGCCGAAGACGGAGTTTGTTCGCGCGACCGAGGAGAATTGGAAGGCGTTGGCGCCTGCGATTGATTCGCGCTATTACCCGGTCGAAATTCTGCTGCATCTTTTCGAGAGTCTGCCATCCACCGACGTACGAATCACCGCATACAATCAGTCGGCTCGGCAAATTTCCGTCGAAGGCGAAGCGAATGCGGCTGCTCTCGCTTATAAATTCTTCGAGAACGTAAAGAAGAATTCCGGGCTGCAGGTTTTTCAATTTAATATGGTCGCGCCTCGCATTTTGCCAAACGACCATGCGCAGTTTCGATTGGAGGGAAAACCACGATGATGCCCGGTTGGTATCAGCGAATGAATCCGCGCGAGCGTGTGCTTTCATGGATTGTGGCCAGCTCGCTGTTCGTGCTTGTGAATCTTTTCATTCTGAACTGGATCTTTGGCGCGCTGGGTCGCGCACGCAGCGAGCTGGCCACACGCAAAGCGACCTTGGCCGAGCAAGCCCTCTACGTGAAAGAACGGGATCTTTGGGTTAAACGCGACGAGTGGATCCGCCAACATCAACCAACGCTCAAGAATCCCGCCGAAGCTTCCGCCCTGCTCGACCAGCTGAGGCAAGTAGCCGGCAAGCATAGTGTCTTGATCGAGAATCCCGCGATTGGTTCGGGTGAAACAACGCCTTATCATCAGACAGTATTCGCTTCGATTGAAACCAAAAGCCCATGGCCGCCCCTGGTGCATTTCCTTTATGATGTGCAACAGCCGGATGCTTTCGTAGTGTTCGAAACTGTGAACCTCGCGATCGATGGCAGTGATCCCACCATGATGCGAGGTAAATTTAAAATCGCCCGCTGGTTTGCGCCGGCGCAAAAGCCAAAATAAAGTAGTCATTATGAAATATTCCCTCAGGTTCATTTCGATCCTGGCACTGCTCGGAGCCGTCCGCAGCCAGGCCAACGACGTTCTTCCGCCGCGATTTAATTTCGATCGCTATTCTGCGATGGTGGATAAGTCGCCCTTTGCAATCGCCACAGCAGCTGCGTTGCCTGAGGCGACGCCCAATTTTGCAAAAGACCTGTATGTAGCCAACGCCGCGCACTCGCCGGAAGGGGATCTGGTTACCATCGCTTCTACTTCCGACCAAAACTTCAAAAAATATCTCACCACGAAGGAACCCGTGGATGGCTATAACATCGCCAGCATCGAATGGTCGGAGCGCGTAGGGGCAACGAAAGTGACAATTAGCAAGGACGGAAATTTTGCGACTCTTACCTTTAACGAGGCGCTTCTGTCTCAGCGGGCGCCGAATATGCCGGCCCAAGCGCAGCCGTTTCCCAATATGCCGGCCGCGGCGATGCAGCAACCCTTCCAACGGATGATGCCATCCAGGCCGAACGTACCGTCCTTACCTGCCCCCTCGCTCTTATCTCCGGGCCTGAAGGGAATAACTCGCCCTCATGCGCGCGGAGTGATTCCGCAAAACCCGAAGGCCGGGCGGTTATCCATGCCGAAACCCGGGCCGGAAAAGAATAACTGATCCGCCGGAACAGACCTGGGTTACTCGCCCCAATCGTCGTCTTCAGTGTCCTGTCTCCGATCAGGTCCTGCTGAATACAGGTCGTAACTGTCAGGATGTTTTTGGCCGGGACAACGGTAAGAGTAATCGCTGCCCCACGGATCTTTTGGCACTTGCTTGAATAATTGATACCAGCGGGTAGGCCGCGGATCGGTGCTGGCTTGCGTTACCAGCGCTTGCAAACCTTGCTCAGTCGTCGGGTAAAAACCATTCATGCTTTCATAAAGCTGCAGCTGTGTCCCAATCGCTTGAACGTCGGCTCGAACGGCCGTCTGTTTGGCGAATCCCGTCGGATTGCCAATTTTCGAGATCGCCAGCCCCAAAAGAATGACGATGATCCCGACCACGATCATGATCTCAAGGAGCGTGAATCCCTGTTGCTTGCGTCGCATTATCATTCCCAAAGAGAGGCCCCTAAATTCTCACTGGCGTAACAATTTTCCAGTAGAAATTTTCTACCGGCCGGTTTTGAGAAGATAATCGGACTTGTCCCAGAGATATTTTAATTGGATCTGGGTGGCCCGGATTGCCGAATTACCGCCGCCAGCGCCGTTCACGACGATCAAATCATTGGTTCCAACTTGCAAGCTTGTGATTGGGACAATCTTTTGGGCACGTAGCCAACCGGTATATTGGAAATACATTTGCTTAACGAGCGGCTCCATCTGACCGCGATAACCTGGGTCCGCCAGTTCCGGCAATACCAGGGAAACTGGCCCAACATCTTGACCATTGAGATAGATCTCGGGCGGAGCATCGATACGGGGATTAGCAACCTCGAAAGTAAGCAATGCGGCGAGAGGCTGGGCTTCGATCCCAAATTGAAAGGCCGCGCTTTCTTGAACGTCCGTGCCGATTCGGATTGCCTCTTCTGCGAGCGTCGCAGTGACAGTCCCAAAATGCTCGACGTCCTCAGACGGGGAGGACAGTGGCGGCATCGATGAGAATGGTTCCGGAATTACTTCGCGGCGGTCGGCATTTAGAGGATGAGCCACCGCACTGCTTGCCATCCAATCGAGGTACGCAGCCCGCACAGTTTTCCCGTCTCCTGGAACTTCGATATCAATCGACGAAGCACCAGTCATCGGAATCATCACCGAATCGGAGCTGGGCAGATCAATTCCCGAACCGAGCGCGCCAGAGCGAACAACGTGCGCGCCGGACTCATCCCAGGCAATCAATTCCGGTTGCTGATCTGGTTTGTCATCGAAAAATAAGCGGAAAAAGAGGACTTGATAATCCGGGCTCGGCCGCGTGACGCGAATGCGGAAGACGCTCTTTAAGGACGTGTCGTCTGCCAATCGGGTGGCCGAATATGTAACTGCTTCGACCCACGGTGGCGTGTCCTGCGGTGTCGAATGCTGGGGTGTGTTTTGGCGGAGATCAAGCCACGCGCTTTCGGCCGGCGCCTGATCCGGCGTTGTTCCGATCGAGGCATGCAGAGCGTCGCTGAAAGCTTCCTGCGCATAAACGCGGGAGACAGCTCCAAACAATAACGCAAAAAAAGTTATGCGAAACATTTGGTCGGTCAGATTATTTTGGCGGCGCCGAATGTGCAAGCTCTTAATGTGGTCGAAATTGCAGGCTGCGTGTCATCTCGAAAACTGCCGAAAGAACACTATAAACAACCAGCCCGATCACAATTGCGATCAACGCGATGATCATTGGCGGGATCAATTGTGAAAGGATCGAGCTCGTCCGGTCAAGTTCGCGTTCGTAAACATCAGCGATCGTTTGCACGGTTTCCCCGAAGTGCCCGGTCTGCTCTCCAACTGCCATCATATCAGTAAACAAATCGGGAAACATTTTTTGTTCGGCCAGTGCAGTGGAAAGTGTCGCTCCATCAATGACGGCGCGGCGAACTTCGGCTAATTTCACTTCGAGAAAGCGATTTCCCGCGATTTCGCTAACGAGATCGAGTGCCCGCAGCAGGGGTACGCCGTTTTCCAACAATGTTCCAAGGGTGCGCGCAAACTGCGCGTAATAACGGTGCCGGATTACTCGCCCATAGCCCGGGATTGCCAGACGAAAACGATCCCAGGCAATCCGTCCTTCATTCGTGCGCACAAAGACGCGAAATGCCACCATTCCGCCTACCACCAGGAGTGCGCCGACCCACCAGTAGCCAACAACAAGGTGGTGAATCTGCAGCAGGGTTCGCGTCGCAAACGGGAGTGAGCCGCCAGTTTGGACCTGTGCCATAAAACCGGCGAGTTTCGGCACCATGAAGGTGACAAAGAGCACGACTAGACCGATTCCCGCAATGGCCAGAATCGCCGGGTAAATCAACGCTTGCTGCACACGATCACGCAATTCTTTCGCCTGCATCAAGTGTTTGACGAGCCGGAGCAGAATCTGCGGCAACGCACCGCTAGCTTCGCCCGCTGCCACGAGATTTACGTAAAGCGGCGTAAACGCTCGCGGAAACTCGCGCAGCGCCTGGGAGAAACTGCGGCCGTCGATTAGCGCCTGATGCAACGCATGTGTCACTTGATGCAAACGCGGTTGTTTCAAACGCTTTTCCAGAACCGATAACCCCTCGTCGAGGGTCATTCCCGCTTGTAACAGGTTGGCTAGTTGCTCGGTAAAAATCAGCAATTGCCCGTGCGGAATCTTCAGATTCTGCGTGGGAGCTACCGGCGTTGCGCCGTCTCGCTGGACTACTTTCGGCTCCGCACCCAGCAATTCGATCCGGATCGGAATACATCGTTGCAATTCAATTTGTCGAATCGCAACCGCTCGATCCGGGCAATCGAGCACTCCCTCGACCAGACCGCCCTGTGCATTACGCGCACGATAAGTAAACTGTGGCACCGCGCGAGGATCTTAATTCGAAAACTCGAAAATACCAAATCGAGTTCCAAACCTCGAATCGAAGAGCGCGGGTCCGTCTGATTCTATCCATCCTGTAGCGATGGGCGGACTGCTACCCACAAACCCTAGTTAGAATTTCCTTGTCATGGGACGGTTCATCCGATAAAAGCCGGTCACATGAAATGTGCAGCAGTGTTCGTAGTCGTTTTCCTTGCGCTTGCAGCGGAAAGTTTCGGTGTTTTGCGTCCACGTTTCCCGGTCAAACCAATGCCGCCATTTACTGGCGACACGGGCGTAATAGGAGACGATATACTTCTAAATTCCGCCAAAGAGGTATCCTCCAGGGCGCCGAAGTAATCGGCGTAGAAACGGCGGAACACAGGCATGTCGCCTGCGTGGTAAGAGGTGTCTCGTCTCAACCTACGTCCGCTACGTCTGGCAATTCACCATCCGATATTTGCATCCGGCAATGGAGGTCGGTCAGGCCGTCGTCTTGAAGCGGGCCTAACAATCAAACAAAATCGCCTGCGGTTTACTCGGGCATTGCAATCCAAAATGTTTTCGGGATTGGAGGCGGGGGCGGGAATCGAACCCGCGAATAGCGGTTTTGCAGACCGCGACCTTACCACTTGGCTACCCCGCCAGATTGCGAGATGGCAATTAAGGGGCGCGCTGCGCAAGTGTCAACGTCGGGGCGAGTAATTGGTGAATCGTGATCTGTCACTGGTGAATAGTGAAACGGCATGGCGATTTAACGATTTAGCGATTTAATGATTTAGCCATTATCTTTGTCGCGTGGCTTCCCGCTCTTCCGACTTGTTTCATACCGCGCAAAAACGCATTCCGGGCGGCGTAAACTCGCCCGTGCGCGCATTTCGTCATGTCGGCGCTGAACCATTTTTTGTCGAACGCGCGGAAGGCGCCCGGATTTGGGACGTCGATGGAAATAGGTACATAGATTATGTCGGCAGTTGGGGACCGGCGATTCTGGGTCATGCGCCGGAAGTGGTCATCAATGCGGTCTGCGACGCTGCGTCGCGCGGTCTAAGCTTTGGAATACCAAACCCGCTCGAAGTGGATTTGGCACAATTGATCTGCCACTGGATGCCATCGATCGAAAAGGTGCGGATGGTCAACAGCGGCACAGAAGCGACCATGTCCTGTATTCGGCTCGCCCGCGCATTCACCGGCCGCGATAAAATCATCAAGTTCGATGGTTGTTATCATGGACATGTTGACGCGCTGCTCGTGAAGTCAGGCAGTGGCGCTCTGACGCACGGCCAGCCCAACAGCGCCGGAGTACCGCAAGCATTTGTCGACCTCACAATTTCGCTGCCGTTCAATGATGTTGATCTTGTCCGAAAAGCGTTTCGCGAAAATCGAAATCAAATCGCGGCAGTGATCCTCGAGGCGATCCCGGCGAACGCGGGACTTTATTTTCCGCAGGAAAACTTTTTATCGATCTTGCGCGTGGAATGTACAAGGCATGGCGCGCTTTTGATATTCGACGAAGTGATGACGGGTTTTCGTGTGGCCCGCGGGGGCGCCCAGGAGATTTACCGGATCGAACCCGATCTGACCGCTCTTGGAAAAGTCATCGGCGGCGGATTACCGGTCGGTGCGTTTGGCGGGCCCGCCGAAATTATGGATCAACTTTCGCCGGACGGTCCTGTTTACCAGGCAGGAACACTCTCCGGAAATCCACTCGCAATGGCGGCTGGCCTCGCGCAGTTGCGTGAGTTGGAACGAATCAATGGATGGAAACTACTGGAAGAACTTGGTGATCAATTTGAACGGCTCGCGTGTGAGGCGATCGCGCATACAGAAATCGACATCACATTTCACCGGATTGGATCGATGTTTTGTTTGTTCTTTGCCGCGGGACCGATTGTCGATCTTGCCAGTGCGCAGCGGAGCGACTTGAAAATGTTTGCGAAGTTTTTTCATGCTTGCCTGAAGCGCGGCGTTTATTTCGCTCCGTCGCAATTCGAGACCGGATTCATTTCCACAGCGCACATGCAGGACGACATCGAGCGCACCGGTGGAGTGATGCGCGATGCGCTGGAAACACTTTAGGAAACCCGGTTCGTTTTGCTTGGAAAGATAAATCCTTCAGCAGCTACAGCATTTGTAATTTGTCATTCCGAGCGAAGTCGGAGAATCTCTTACCCTTAAACCCAGAGAACTTTGAGCCCACAGCAGCCGGAGACTCCTTAACATGATAAGGACAGCAAATCCGCGGATTCGGCCGGTTGCGAAATTCTTTTTCGAAGGAGACCAGAAATTTTTTGTCAAAGGGATTACCTACGGACCGTTCAAACCGGATGCAGAGGGAAATTATCTCGGAAGGCCGAAACAGGTCGACGTCGATCTGGCGCTGATGCGCCAGACCGGCTTCAACGTTGTGCGGATTTATCATGTCCCACCGCAATGGTTTCTTGATGGTTGCGCCACTGCCGGCATGCGTGTGCTCATCACATTGCCTTGGGCGAAGCATGTCGAATTTTTACGGGAGCGAAGAGCGCGCTCTGAGATCGCAGACGCCGTTCGTGTCGCAGTGAATGCCAATGCGGGCCACCCCGCGGTTTTCGGTTATCTTGTCGGAAACGAAATTCCCAGCACCATGGTGCGCTGGCTCGGTGCGCACCGCGTGGTGGAATTTGTGGAGGAATTAGTTCGGATCGGACGGGCAGTTGATCCAACTCCGCTTTTTTCCTACGCCACTTATCCTCCAACCGAATATCTTCTGCCCCAGAACGTCGATTTTACCTGTTTCAACGTTTACCTGCATAATCAGCAGGAGTTTGAGCGTTACTTGCTGCGACTGCAAAATTTGGCGGAAGAACGACCGCTGATTCTCGGCGAATTCGGCATGGACACCATCAGGCATTCTCAGGAGGAACAGGCCGAACTGCTCAGTTGGCACATCGATAGCGTGACGAAGTGCGGTCTTGCCGGAACGATTTTCTTTACCTGGACGGATGAATGGTTCACCGGAGGCCAGGAAATCACAGATTGGGCGTTTGGGATCGTGACGCGAGAGCGGAGGCCGAAGAAAGCGTTCTATGCGCTTCGAGAAAAACTCGGCCAGAATAACTCGGCTTTGCCGCTTCGACCGTTACAGAGCGCGCCGTTCGTATCGGTGATTGTCTGTTCGTACAACGGCGGCCGGACACTCGCGGCCTGTCTCGATTCGCTAGGCAAACTCAATTATCCCGAATATGAAGTCCTCCTCGTTGATGACGGATCGACCGATGACACAGCTTACATCGCGGCGCAGTTCCCGCGGGTGCGCTACATCCATCAGGGCAATCGTGGATTGAGCCATGCCCGCAATACCGGCGCTGCAGCGGCAAAGGGTGAAGTGTTCGCCTATACCGATTCCGACTGCATGGCGGACGTCGATTGGCTTTATTATTTAATCGCCACTCTCCTGAGCGGCAGCTATGCGGGTGTGGGCGGCCCGAACGTCACGCCACCGGCACAAAACTGGATTCAGGCCTGTGTTGCGGCCGCGCCGGGCGGTCCCAGCCACGTTCTGCTCACCGACACTATCGCCGAACACATTCCAGGTTGTAACATGGCGTTCCATCGGTGGGCGTTTGAGAGCATCGGCGGCTTCGATCCGGAATATCACAAAGCCGGGGATGACGTCGATTTTTGCTGGCGCCTTCAACAAGCTGGTTGTGTCGTTGCGTTCAATCCGACCGCGATCGTCTGGCATCATCGCCGTTTTACGCTGCGAACTTTTTTGAAACAGCAGGACGGGTATGGCGAAGCAGAATCGCTCCTCCGCTTCAAACATTTGATCTTTTTTGGCCCGACTGGCAGTGCGAAATGGCGTGGCCAGATTTACGGAGTACCCCGTTCGGGCTGGTTCATTAACCAGCCAGTGATTTATCATGGAATTTTCGGCGAAGGATTTTTCCAATCGATTTATCCTGCGCCGCAATCTGAAGTCGCTGCCTATCTCGGGAGCATTGAATGGTTCGCTCTTACCATTTTTCTATTTGGTCTTGGGATTTTTTTGCCCGCACTGCGTATCGTGCCCTATCTGATGCTCGGCGGCACGCTGTGCGTCGCGCTCTCTTACATGGTGCGGGCTGCAATCGAGCCCAAGTTTGATACGGTGCACGCACGGTTACTTGTGATGTTGCTGGCTTTCGCCCAGCCACTAGTCCGTGGATGGTCGCGCTACTTTACCTGGTTGCATTTCAAACGCACACCCCGAAGCGTGATTCGAGCGCACGAACATTTGCCCCACGGAGCGCGTGTTCCAGGCAGTCTGAGCCGGCGGGTTTTCTGGAGCGAAGAAGGAAGAGATCGTCACTACTTGCTGGGCGCGATCTTCCAATTGCTCGATGAAGAAGGCTGGCGTTATTCCACAGATAGCGGGTGGAATCAATGGGACATTCAAATTTACGGAAATTTCTGGTGGAGCATCGCGCTGCAAACGGTCACTGAATATCACGGTAACGGGAAATGCCTGACGCGTGTTCGGCTTCGCAACCGTCTGGTCACGACCACCGTCATCTTGAATCTCATTGCGTTGAGTCTCCTGGTGTATCGGCAGCTCAACGTTTCTCATATCGATTTGTGGTTCACTGTTCCCTATTTGTTCTTTCTCGTCTTTCTCGCAACGCGAGCCCGGCTGTTGAAGTCACGAGTAGCGGAACTTGTCGATCTTGCGGCGCAGCGCGCAGGTCTACAGCGGCTTCCGCGCCGAGGGAAAATCGCGGACAGCGATTTGGCAGACCAGATTCAGGTCCCGGCGAATGAAATCGATGCCGGTCTGTCCCGTCCTTGATAAAGGGGGAACTGCGTATCGCAATCTGATATTCCGGCAGCGAAGCACTGAAGCCGGTCCATCCCCCAAACGGCAGAAAGCGAATCAAATGGCGCTCGCGGAGAGCGCTTGCACGACAACCTCAATAGACGTCGTTATCGGAGCTGTAACCAGAATCTCCCCGAATGGAGCGCAGCCGGGCGCGACTCCCCCACTCTGATTCTGGTCGATTAATCTGCCCCAATGTGATTTTGACCAGCCAAGGCGCCGCAGCCAGCGCACCGATTGAGACCAGCGCAATCGCCGCCATCTGACGAATCGAAGGTTTGATTTTGTCGGCCATTAGTATCCCCAAGCCAAGGCCAATCGCAGCACGTGTCACGACGAGCAACGGATCAATCGGGAGTTGCTCGGCAGTTTTTGAAATGGATATCGGGAGAGACATGGCCTACCATATACGTCTCGTTTCGAAAAAAGAAACGGGAAAATCGTCGCGATCTGGAAAATTCGGTCAGCGGTCGTTTCAATGCTCAATCCGACTTACGCGCTCATCTTAGCCGGCGGAAGTGGTGAACGTTTTTGGCCGCTCAGTCGCCGGGCCCGGCCGAAACAACTCCTTCGCCTTGTCTCCGACAACACGCTTCTCGAAGAAACCGTCGCGCGACTCGAAGGCTTCGTTCCGCGTGAATGTATTCTGATTCTTACAAACGCTGAACAGGAAGCGGCAGTTCGCAAACTGCTGACCGGTTTCCCAAAGGAAAATATTGTCGTGGAGCCGGCCAAACGCGATACGGCTGCGGCAGTCGCGCTCGGAACTGGTTGGGTGGCAGCGCGTGATCATTCGGCCACAATGATTGTGCTCCCCGCTGATCATGTCATCGCGAATCGAGCGGCTTTTCAGGAAACGTTAACCCTGGCCGTGGATGCAGCTGAGGAGACAGGCGAGCTTGTGACCATCGGCATCAAACCAACATGGGCTTGTCCTGGTTTCGGTTACATCGAGCATGGCGAGCCGGTCCATTTGCGAAAGTCCAACGATAAAAACGTGATTCATCGAGTTGTGCGTTTTCGCGAAAAGCCCAACGCCGATTTGGCTGAATCGTTTTTGCGGAAGGGAAATTTCCGGTGGAACGCAGGAATGTTTGTCTGGTCTGTGCCTACAGTCCTGAGCGAATTTAACCGTCGTGCTCCAGAGCTGGCCGACTTTATTTCCCAGCTTCGCGGTCAGGGAGAGTTTGAAAAGGCGTTGCGTGAGCGCTTCAGCAAACTTCCACGAATCTCATTCGATTACGCGATCATGGAAAAAGCAGACCGAGTTCTGGTGGTGGAAGCCAGCTTCGATTGGGACGATATCGGAAGCTGGAGGGCGGTAGCGAATTACTTCGAGAAAGACGAACAGGGCAATGCCGCCAACTGCGCGGTCACCGCGGTCGATTCCACCAACAACGTCATTTTTGATGAGGACGGGACGACGATTGCTCTGCTTGGAGTTCATAACCTCATCGTTGTCCGAACTGGTGATGCAGTTTTGATTTGTCATCGTCATCAAGCAGAAAAGATCAAGAACTTGATCGGCAAGCTGCCGCCGGAACTGCAATGATCTAAGGCCGCTATGAATCCAATTTTGGCCCTCGATCTTGGTCGCGCGCGCATCGGAGTCGCGATCTCTGACGAGTTACAATTATTGGCACACCCGCTGGAAACAATCCCGGCAAATGAGCAAGCGACACCGCGATTGGCTCAAATAATTCGCGAGAAGAAAGTCGATCACGTTGTTGTGGGAATCCCGCGGCAGATGAATGGCCAGATCGGTCCCGCCGCAACCGAAGCCATCGGGGTCGTAGAAAAATTGCGAGCGATTCTTCCATGCCCAGTCGTCACATGGGACGAACGGCTGACCACGGTTGCCGCGCATCGGGCGCTGCGTGATGCTGGTAAAAAAACGCGCGACACCCGGGCTTATGTCGATCAAGTAGCCGCTCAGATGATTTTGCAGGGATATCTCGATCGGCGGCAAGAGCCGAATGGGAGAGTGATCAGTGATCTGTGATTAGCAATATCCAGTTCAGATGCAGTTACCGATCACGCATCACTGATCGCCGATTGCGAATCCCTGGATTGTCATGCCGCGCCGGCTGAAAATGATTGTCGCCTACGATGGGAAAGGATTTGCGGGATGGCAAAGTCAATCCCATCGCAACACGATTCAGGATCATATAGAGCGCGCGTTTGAGCGTATCGCCGGCAAGCCGGTCCGTGTTCACGGTGCCGGACGCACGGATGCAGGCGTCCATGCTCTCGCACAGTGCGCCCATGTCGATGTCACCGATGAGCGTTTTTCAGCCGCGCGCTGGACAGAAGCGCTCAATGCATTGCTGCCGCCGGCCATTCGCGTGCTTCGATGCCGATATGTATCCGAGGATTTTCACGCCCGCCATTCCGCAAAAGGAAAACTCTATCGCTACAGGATCTGGTCTGGGCCGGTGCTGCCGCCATTCGAATACGGCCGCGCGTGGCATGTCCCGAACCCACTCGATCTCGAAATTCTGAAGGCAGCGACCAAACACTTCGTTGGCACGCATGATTTTGCCGCCTTCGCTGCTAATCGCGGTAAGTCCGCCAATCGGACGGACTCGTCCCGTGGCGAGCGAGAAAGGAGCACGATTCGGACAATCTATTCTGTGCGTGTGCGTCGCAGCGGACGTTGCGTAACGATCCATTTCGATGGCGACGGCTTTCTCTACAAGATGATTCGATTGATCGTTGGTTCGTTCGTCAAATGCGCGCTCGGCAAATTGCGTGTCGAGGATTTGATTGAGCAGCTTGCCTGCGCTCAAGCGGGCACCCCCCTCCTCGCCGCTCCCGCCGAAGGACTATTCCTCGTCCACGTTCGCTACTGACGATTTGCGGATTGTCCTTTTGACGCACGTGCGAGGTTCTTTTGCGAAACGGAGACCGGTTCGGGAGTAACCCAACTTCTGATAAAATCGATGCGCTTCGTCGCGTTCGAAGCGCGTCGTTAAAGTCAATCGGGTAACGTTTCTCTTCGCGAAATCCTTTTCCGCCGCAGCAATCAGAGCGCGCCCTACGCCACTGCGCCGGCGTTTTTCCGAAACAACGAGTGCGACGATCTTTCCGGAAAGATCATTATGTTCATGGCTCATGTGAGTCAACGTGCCAATCATTCCACAAAGCTCTGTGCCGATCTTCGCGACAAACGTGCTGTAACGCACGTCCTTTGCGATCGATTTCAAGCGGGCCCTCATTTCGTCGCTCGTCGTTTCGTATCCGAGCTCGCACATGAGCGCGGCAAGTTGAGAGACATCGCTCAACCTGGCAGCGCGAATCCTAACGTTGGCGTCGAGATCCGGCATTGAAGATCGAACAGCTAGTCGTTCGCTCCGTATTCTCTCAAGCGCGGCAATAATTGCTCCAGAATCGTTGCCACGGATTCGTCGACGGTTTGCTGATCCGTATGGACAACGATTTCCGGATCCTCCGGCGCTTCGTAGGGCGCACCAATGCCGGTGAAATCGCGGATTTCTCCCGCTCGCGCCTTTTTGTAGAGATTCTTCGGGTCCCGCGTTTCGCACACTTCGAGGGGCGCATCCACAAACACCTCGATAAACTCTGCGTTGCCCTCGAGCGCAATTTCGCGCGCGCGTCGGCGATCCATTCGATACGGCGAGATGAAGGCCGTAACGACAACCGCGCCAGCGTCGGCCATTAATCTCGCGACTTCACTCACTCGACGGATGTTCTCCACCCGGTCTTCCGGTGCGAACCCGAGATTTGAGTTCAAACCATGCCGGATGTTGTCACCATCCAGCACGTATGTATGCACGGCACGATGGAACAACTCGCGCTCGAGCGCCTGGGCAATGGTCGATTTCCCCGCCCCCGAGAGGCCGGTCAACCAAACGACTGCTCCGCGATGGCCGTTGCGCACTGCGCGTTCGCGAGCGGTAATTTTTCCTTCGGTCCAAAAAATGTTTTTGCTCTTCGCAGCTTTTCGGTCGGTATAGACGCCGCCGAAAATCGTGCCGCCACCGCAGATCCTCCCATCGTCCACGATAACAAATCGGCCCAGATTCGGGATGCGATCATGGTTGTCGATGACGAGTGGGCCGCGAGTCTGAATTGTCAGTCTGCCAATCTCATTGCGCTCCAACTGTTCGCGTCCGTTGCTCTTCGTCTCGAGCGTCGAGGAATCCGTCGCCTGCTCGATCGACACGATTTGGCATTTGACGTCCTGCGTCGCCAGGCGCAGGTCGTAAAAATGGCCAAGGCGCAACGGCTCGCGCACAATCCAGAAAAGATCCGCATGAAAACGGTTCGTCTCGATCGGTGTTTCGTTTTCGTGGGACGCAACATAACCGCGTTCGACGAAAATCTGTTCGCTCAACGTGATCCCGATTGAATCACCCGCAATGGCAGGACCATCTGGCGGCGCGTTCCAACGTTCAATGGTGGCTACTACCGACGATTTGTTTGCCGGCGAAAATACCAACTGGTCCCCTACCCGTAACGTTCCGGTCTCGATCCGGCCAGCAATGATGCGGCGTCCATCGAAGCGATATCCATCCTGGATGCAAAAGCGTAGCGGAAGATCAATATCCGGCTTTTGCGGTTCCAACAGATCGAGGGCCTCGAGAACGCTCGCACCGCAGTACCATTTCATTTTCATCGTCGCGCGCGCGACATTCTCCCCTTGTTTTGCAGAGGCCGGGATGAACGCGCGCGCCTCCAGCCCGAGACTGGCAAGGAACTTTCGGTAATCCTGCTCTATCTCGCGAAATCGATCTTCAGAGAAATCCACCAGATCCATTTTGTTTACGACTACAATGATCTGCTTGATGCCGAGCAAGCTCAGCAAATAAGCGTGCCGGCGGCTTTGCTCACGCACGCCTTCGTCTGCTCCGATCACCAGGATCGCAGCGTCGGCACTCGACGCTCCCGTGATCATATTTTTCAGAAACTCTTTGTGACCCGGCGCGTCAATGATGGCATAGCGACGTCGCGACGTCCGAAACGGGATTTGAGTCGTGTCGATCGTAACGTTTTGTTTTTGCTCTTCGAGCAGCGCATCGAGCAGGAACGCAAATTCGAATTCCATCCCCTCAGCCGCGCAGGCCTTCTTTATTTCATCGATTTTCCCTTCTGGAAGTGAACCGGTGTCGTGCAGAATCCGACCAATGAGCGTGGACTTGCCATGATCAACGTGGCCGACGAAAACGACTTTGAGCTTCGACTCGACGTCTGACGTCTGACGTTGGACGTTGGACGTTGGACGTTGAGCGTTTGCTTCTCCGATCATAGAAAACCTTTTGCGCGTAATTTCTGCATCGCATTGCGCTCATAATAGTCTTGGGCCCGGCCAGCGCGCTCGGTCGTTTTTGTCGCCTCTAGTTCGGCAATGATTTCGTCGATTGTCGATGCAGTGCTCGCGACTGGATGTGTAATGGGGCTGCAGCCGAGCGAACGAAACCGTTTTCCATTTCGTGCAAAATACATTTTCGGGATCGGGATCTCCTCTCTTTGGATATAGCGCCAGACATCGATTTCGGTCCAATCGAGCAGCGGTTGCACGCGAACATGCTCGCCTTTTGCACCCGAGGTCGCGAATTGGCCCCAAAATTCGGGCGGCTGATCCTTGTAGTCCCATTCGAACTGTGCGCTGCGCGGCGAAAAATACCTCTCCTTCGCTCGAGTCGGATCTTCGTCCCGGCGAATACCGGTAATGAGCGCGTCCCATTTGTAATTGGCGAGCGCTTGCTGAAGCGCCACGGTCTTCAACTCATGTGTCACGGTCACCGGATCGTGCGTCTCGTAACCAATTCCGCGCTCGCGCGCTTCAGTATTAATTTTGACGATCAGATTGAGGTTGTAATGCCTCGTCGCCCACTCTCGGAACTCCAGCATCTCTGGAAATTCGTAAGTCGTGTCGATATGCAGCACGGGAAACGGAACCTTTCCAAAAAAGGATTTGCGTGCGAGCCAGATGAGAACATTGGAATCTTTCCCCATCGACCACGGCATGGCGATATTTTTGAAGGCGTGATAAGCCTCTCGAAAAATAAAAATGCTCTGATTCTCGAGTTGATCGAGATGCGTGCGTTCGACCGGCGTCATGCTCTTGATAAGAGTCGTTCTATACAATTGAGAAGCTCATGCTGCAATTAGGTGGATCGGCGGCTCCGGCTTTTCTCTTGCGGACAGGTTGGCTGATTCTAGTGTTCGTCATGCCGGAAAAGCATCCCACGGCCTACGATTCCAAGATCGAGGGCAACGTGATTTTTACGCGCTTCGACGCGGCGCTTAATTGGGTGCGAAAGAATTCCCTTTGGCCCATGCCAATGGGTCTCGCCTGTTGCGCAATCGAATTAATGGCGACGGCCGCGTCCCGATTCGATATCGCGCGGTTCGGCGCCGAAGTGATGCGATTCTCGCCAAGACAATGCGACGTGATGATCGTTGCCGGCACCGTGACTTATAAAATGGCGCTGGCAGTGAAACGAATTTATGAGCAAATGCCGGAGCCGAAGTGGGTGATCGCAATGGGCGCGTGCGCCTCAACCGGCGGTATGTATCGCTCTTATGCAGTTCTCCAGGGAATCGATCAACTTTTGCCGGTCGATGTTTACATTTCCGGCTGCCCTCCGCGCCCGGAAGCGCTGTTGGCGGGCCTGATGAAATTACAGGAGAAAATCTCACGCGAACGTTCGCTGAGGAGACAAAAGCCGGAACTGGTCGAGAAACTCGAGGAAGCGTTATCATGAATCCGGAACACAGGCTTCCAGCCTGTGCGGCAAACAAGCATCTTGCTTGTTTGCCTTCGAGGCATCGAAAAGGACGCATATGACCGGACAAGAATTGCTCCCTTCGCTGGAGAAATCGCTCGGCGAGAAGCTTCAGAGAAAAACTGAATTCCGCGGTGAAACGAGCTATTCGATTGCGGCAGACGGTCTTCGCGAAGTCGCCAAATTCTGCTGTGACGAACTTTCATTCGATTACTTGGTCGACATCACGAGCATCGACAATTTCGGCGAGGAACCGCGTTTCGAGATCGTTTACGAGTTGTATTCGATGCCGCACGCGTCTCATCTGCGCTTAAAACTGCGTATCTCGGAAGACGTCGGTGAGATCGATACGGTTTCCGATATCTGGCCCACCGCGAACTGGCATGAGCGGGAAATTTACGACATGATGGGAATCAAGTTCAAAGGACACCCCGATCTGCGCCGGATCTTAATGTGGGACGGCTACCCCTACTTTCCGCTTCGCAAAGACTTTCCCCTCGAAGGATTGCCGAGCGAAATGCCCGATGTCGCTTTCACGAAAGTCACGTCAATGGAAGGTGGACCGTTCGTCACACAACCGACCACTGCGAAGACAAAGGATCGCGAGCCGCGCGCGCGCCCGCCGGAATTGTAAATCGCGAGGCAAGAGTTTGGATCAGCCGATTCTTCGGTGAGTTTCGTCGGCTCGACGGAGTCTCGCCCCACCAATTATGCGGCTGAGACTGGCGGAGCACTTTCCGGCTTCCGTGTAGCCGCCATCACATCTGGACGAAAGACTTGCTCGCGCGGTGCGCCTGTCTTTGGCCCGTGTTTCGGGTAGGCGATGCGGCTGTGCAACATCATCAGGAGCGTGAACCGGAAACGTTCGGCGATGACTTTCAGCTCGCCTAGCGTCAGATCGCAGTCGTCCAATTGTCGATCGGTGATGCGCTCTTCGATGAGCTCATTCACGAGCGATTCGATCTTCTGAGGGGTCGATTTTTCCAGACTGCGCGAGGCGCTCTCGACGGTGTCCGCCAGGCTGACGATCGCGCTTTCTCTCGTCTGCGGTTTCGGTCCGCTGTAGCGAAAACTCTCTTCGCGCACGTCGGGGATGTCATCCTCACGCAGCTTCATGATTTTGCCGCCGGCACGCGCGTCTTCATGCTGTTGAAGAGCGCGCTGGTAAAAGTAACGGACGAGCGAGGTGCCGTGATGTTCCTGAATGATATCGATGATGCGCTGGTGAAGCTTGTGCTTCAGGGCGAGGTCCACCCCTTCCTTCACATGCGCGATGATGATTAATGCGCTCATCGTTGGGGCGAGATCATCATGCGGGTTACGCTCGAAGCTCATGTTTTCTGTGAAGTATTCCGGCTTCACCAATTTGCCTACGTCATGAAAATAAGCGCAGACGCGGCAGAGCGTCGCATTTGCGCCGATCGCTTCCGCGGCTGCTTCAGCGAGATTGGCTACGACCAAGCTGTGATGATAAGTGCCGGGCGCCTCGATTGTCATCCGGCGCAACAACGGATGGTTAAGATCGGAAGCTTCCAGCCAGGAAATATCGGTTGTGATTCGAAACAGTTGTTCGAGCATCGGCAGCACGCCGCCAACCAGCGTAGCAGTCAAGATTCCATTGCCGATGGCAAGCGCGCTCTGCAATCCGATCATTCCCCAATCGTTGGCGACCGACGAAAAGAGAGTAATTGGCCCAATCAGACCAAACGTCAGCGACAACAACCAAATGGCTACGCCTACTCCGAGGCCTGCCCGGATCAATTTGCTGCGCCGTCGCACCTGTAATGTGAGAGAGACTGCGGTGAATCCGCTGATCAGACTGGTCACCAAAAGCGGGGCGTCAATTGGACCAAACAAAACGCTGCTCCAGAGACTAGCAAAAAATGCGGCGTAAAGGCCATGTTGGCGACCCAGTAAAACGCTGAGCACGAGCGGCGCAAAGGCATAGGGCGTGATTAACCCGCCCATTTCTGGCTTTAGAAACGAGTAATTGCCGCTGTTGCAAATCACCAGCAAGCCTTTTGTGACGGCCAGTTGAACGAGCATGACCCCAAAGATGAGAAGAATTCGCGAGCTTCGCGCAAAGCTCTTCGGCTGATTAATCCAGAGTTGTGTAATGGCGGTGGCCAAAACCAACAATGCGATGACAAAATTTTTTGTCGGCTCCGGTTGTTGGCCGCTGAACACGAGAAAAGCAAGGCCGCCGGCGAATGCCGCAAAGATCAGGAACTTGGCATACGGCGCGTATTCCAGGTTGCGCGCCAGCTCGCTTCGTGGCCGGCGACGCCGGGTCTTGCGCGAGGCAAGGCCGCGTTTAATGAGCCGTCCGCGTTTAAGAAAATCGAACATGCAGACCCTTATTTGCGTGATGCTGGCGCGGGGGAACGGTGTTGCTGGTAAGCGCTGATAATGGCGCGGACCAGTTCATGCCGCACGACATCGCGCTCGGTAAAATAAACAGTGGCGATTCCAGGAATAGTTTTCAACGCCTGCAATGCCTCGACAACACCAGACCGCTTATTCGCCGGCAAGTCGATTTGGGTCACGTCTCCCGTAACTACGCATTTGGAATTTGGACCGATCCGGGTCAGCAGCATGAACATTTGCTCAGTCGTCGTGTTCTGCGCCTCATCGAGAATGACAAAGGCATGATTCAAGGTGCGACCGCGCATGTAAGCAAGCGGAGCGATCTCGATGATCTGCCGGGCCAGTAGACGCTCAATCTCTTCCGGCTCGAGCATATCGCGCAACGCATCGTAAAGCGGCCGCAGGTATGGCATGATTTTTTGTTCCAGCTCGCCCGGCAAGAATCCAAGCGCTTCGCCGGCTTCCACGGCCGGCCTGGTTAAGATGATCCGTGCTACTTGCTCCTTTTTCAGCGCAGCAACCGCCATTGCAACAGCGAGGTAAGTTTTGCCGGTTCCGGCCGGGCCGATTCCAAAAACGATGTCATGTTTTTGGATCGCTTCGACGTAATTGCGCTGCCCCGTCGATCGCGCGATGATCGGCGATCTGCGCGGCGAGGTTACGATTTTCGTTGAGGCCAGGTCGCCAAGATTCTCGTCGCGCGCTTCGTTTACCGAGTTCAACGCGTAATTAAATTCGTGCTTTTGAATGTCCACACCCTTTTGGCGCGCCTTATCAAGTTGCTCAAACACATGCTGCGCTTTGTCGATTCCGCCCGGTTCTCCCTCCAGCCTTACCCAGCCTTCGCGGGTAGTTACCTTCACGCCAAGGGTATCTTCCAGGCTTTTCAAGAGTTTAAGGTCGTTGGCGTAGAGTGATTGCAGAACGCGCGGATTTTCAAAATGCAACGTGCGCGTTTCCGTCATACCTCAAGGAGCGACGGCTTTCCAGCCGCCGGGCCGACCTGTTCGCCACAGGACGAATCCGTCCGGTTGGCGGAGAAGTCGCCCGTCCTTGTTGGCCAAGATTGAATCATTTTTACTTGAAACCATATACCAGCGCCCAATGTGTGCGTTCCTCTGGCGATTGCTCGACGCTGACAATGATAAAGTAGCTGCCGGTAGTCTTTGGAATTATGTGCGCGGCTGCAAAGTGACCCTTCTCCCATCCATCTGGTTCTTCGGCCAGCTTTCCATCTGAATCGTAAATATGAACGGAAACCTTGGCCCGATCTACTTCGGTGCCTAACCAAAACCAATATTCGTTCCCTTTAAACAGTTGTTGCCGAACGGCTTTTTTCTCCCCAGACCCGAGGTCGCCTCCCCAGTAATCCTCACGCACTTGGAATCCTTGCTTCACGTAAGGTTCCGCGGCCTGAAGAGCAAACGACTGCGCGTCGTCGACCGAAGCAAAAACTGCAGGCTGCCACCCGATCAGAGGCAACAGCAGAAAGCTTCCGCGTAAGAGAACGTTCACAAACGCATTCATTAAAGATTCCTAATCTCTGGTGACAATACCGTTGCCAAGCCGCGTCGTGATTTCATTGATTTTCTTCACCGATTCCGGCGGAATACGCGCGTTGCCTACATCGATGAGAGGCTTCACTTGCACTAGGGCGTCTTCGATTTCGTGGAGAATGGGAACCTTGAATTCCGGCATCCCCTGCAATCTTGTTTGAAAGTATGAAAGGAGATCGGGCTGATGCAGCAGCTCTGCGCCATCAGCGGAAAAATGCTTGGTCACCACTGAGGTCAACACTTCCGTGCCCCGCAGCCATCCGCCCAAGCTAACCAGCTGTGACAGCTTTTCGTCGTGCACTTCGTTCATTGCCTGTTGCACGCTGTTTTGCGTGCGATCGAGTTCCTGCCGAACACCTTCCCAATTCCGCTTGTCGGCGGCCTCGATGATGGCTTTAGCGTGTGGCGTGATGGAATTGCCCACGCCAATTCCCTTGGCGAGCGTCAGGACACGCTGGCCAATTTCCTTGACCGCCGGTGCATCCTCCGCTTGCACCGCCACAAAACCATCGGCAATCACGGTCCCAAGCAGCAGGGCGATTCGCGGCCGCTCGGTAAAATTTGTTCCCTTGTCGCTGCGAACGTGTTCTTTCCAGTTAACCGCGCCCAATTTGTTTAATGCGCCGAAAATCTCATTCGGCAGGGGCACGACGACGTCTTCCACAGTTTTCGACAGTTGCTTGATATCGATATGCTGTGGGACCTGGGCGCCCTGGGCGCATAGCGTCAGGCCACTCAGGGCAACCGCACTTACCGCTAAACATTTAGTGAACGGAGTCATTGGGAGCTTCGATTGTTGATTTTGGGTTCGTATTCAGGATTAATGGAGCAAACCTTAAGCAGAACCCCTCCTGTACACAACTCATCGCCAAACAATTTAACTCTTTTCAATCGAACCAATTCGTCGCCTTGGCGGCATCCCATTTGGCTTTTTTATGAATCTGACCCGGCTTCAGCGAATTCTCGACCGCGCATCTTCCAAGCGAATCATGGTAATCGGCGATTTGATGCTGGACGAATTCGTTTGGGGAAAAGTCGGCCGCATCTCGCCCGAGGCTCCTGTGCCAGTTGTAGAAGTGACCGGCGAATCGTTTTATCCAGGAGGCGCTGCCAACGTCGCACGCAACCTGCGGGAGTTCGTGGATCACGTCGCGGTAATCGGGTTGCTCGGCAAAGATCGCAGTGGCCAGCAACTCCGTGAATTACTGGCAGAACAAAACATCGACGTCTCCAATGCGGTCGAGAATGAGACGTTTCGCACGATCGTCAAAACCCGCATCATCGCCCGGCATCAGCAAGTCGTGCGCGTTGACCGTGAGCAATCCGCGGGACCATCGGCGACACAAGTTAAGCAAGTCGTTGCAGCGGTGAGAAAGAATCTTTCGCAGACCGACGCGATTATCTTTGAAGATTACGGCAAAGGTTTCCTGACGACCGATGTGGTTTCGCAAATTGCGCGCGACGCCCGCGAAAAAGGAAAGCTCGTCGCGGCTGATCCTAATCCGCGGCATTCTATCGATTGGCGTGGCGTCACGGTGGTCAAGCCCAACCGGGCTGAAGCGTTCCTCGCGGCTGGCATGCCCTGGCGCGATCCGGACGAGGCTCCGGCTGAAGATGTTGACCTTAGGCGCGCCGGCGAAACGCTGCTCAAAAAATGGGAAACAAAGTATGTTCTCGTCACGCTCGGTGAACACGGCATGATGCTCTTTCAGCAGAAGAAGCCTCCGCATTATATTCCAACCAAGGCGCGCCAGGTTTTCGATGTTTCGGGCGCGGGCGATACCGCTATTGCTCTTTTCACCCTGGGGCTCGCCTGCGCGGCGACACCGATTGAAGCGGCGGAAATCGCCAACCACGGAAGCGCTATTGTCGTCAGCAAACTTGGGACAGCCACGGTGACGCGAGACGAATTAATAGCGAGTTTCAAAGATGACCTTTCGTGAACAGGCCGGCGAGCCTTTCAATGACAATGCTATGCCGCGTTCTCTTAGATGACTGCCTCAACCGAAACGCGAGCCCCAGCCGTCTTTGTCGATCGCGACGGCACCATCATGGAGGATGCTGATTATTGTTCCGACCCGAAAGACGTGAAGATTTTCCCTGGCGTTCCGGAAGCATTGCGGCGTTTGAAATCGAATGGGTTTAAAATCATTATCATTACGAACCAGAGCGGCATCGGTCGCGGTGTTTTTACAGTTGAGCAATATCGCGCGGTTGAAGCAGAAGCGTTGCGGCAACTGGGTAATGGTTTGATCGATGCGACCTATTTTTGCCCCGATGTTCCCGGTCAGCATTCCAGTTGCCGCAAGCCGGCACCCGGCATGATCGTGCAGGCCACGCGAGAACACCGAATCGATCTTTCCGGTTCATTTTTTATTGGCGATAAAGAGATTGACGTCGAATGCGGTCGCAACGCCCGCGTCCGCACAATCCGCGTTCAAACCGGATGTCAATGCGACATGACCAGCAGTGTCGCAGATTGGATTGCGTCCGACTTACCGGATGCGGCAAAGATCATTCTTGAACATCGGAATGAATAAAGCCGTTGGGATCATTCCTGCCCGCTGGGGTTCCACGCGATTTCCAGGAAAACCACTGCATCTCATTGCTGGTAAACCGCTTCTGCGCCGAGTCTGGGAGCAGTGCGTCCGGGCTGGAAACTTAGATTCCGTCATCATCGCGACCGATGACATGCGCATTGCCGAAGCCGCTTTTGATTGGGGCGCGGCAGTCGCGCTCACATCCGCAAGACACCACAGTGGAACTGATCGGGTTGCTGAAGTCGCGAGAAAGGCAAAACACTTCGCCTACATCATCAACATCCAGGGAGATGAGCCATTAGTCGATCCGCGTTTAATCGACAAGCTTGTCGAAAAGCTGCGCTCGGATCTCAAGGTCGGTATTGTTACCGCGGCGCATCCCTTTGAAACTGCGCCGGAAGCCTCTTCTCCGCATCAGGTGAAGGTTGTGGTTGATCGTAAAGACCGCGCGCTCTATTTCTCTCGCGCGGCGATCCCATTTCCAGGGAGTTTTTCGCAAACAAAGTATCTTCGCCATCAAGGGATCTATGGTTTTCGGCGCGATGTGCTACTCCAATTTGTAAAGTGGAAACCCGCGCCGCTGGAGCGCGCGGAATCTCTCGAACAATTGCGCGCATTGGAAAATGGTGTAAAAATTCATGTGCTCGTCACTGCTAAAGGATCGCCGGGGGTAGATACGCCGCAGGATGCAGATGCGCTGGAGCAAACGCTCGTTCGCGCAAAACGAAGGGTTGTCTCATGAAATACATTTTCGTCACCGGCGGCGTCATAAGCTCGTTGGGAAAAGGGCTCACCGCCGCCTCTCTTGGAACATTGCTCGAAGCGCGCGGTTTGCGCGTTGTTTTCCAAAAATTCGATCCGTATCTCAATGTCGATCCTGGAACAATGAATCCGTTCCAGCATGGTGAAGTCTATGTGTTGGACGACGGCGCTGAGACCGATCTCGATCTCGGCCATTACGAACGCTTCACGAACTGCGTCCTTTCGCGACACAATAATCTGACCAGCGGCCAGGTTTATGAATCGGTGATTCTAAAAGAGCGCCGCGGAGACTATCTTGGCAAAACCGTGCAAGTCATTCCACACGTCACCGACGTGATCAAGGACCGCATCCTGGAAATTTCCGACGAGAGCAAATACGACATCGTCATCACCGAGATCGGCGGGACGACCGGAGACATTGAGGGTCTTCCGTTTCTTGAAGCGATCCGGCAGTTTATTCTTGAAGTTGGTCCGCAAAACGTCGTGAACATGCACGTCACACTTGTTCCCTACATCAAAGCTGCACATGAATTAAAAACGAAACCGACGCAGCAAAGCGTGGCGAAGCTGCGTGAGATTGGTTTGCAGCCACAGGTGTTGATCTGTCGCACCGAAAAACCGCTCGATCAGGAACTGCGCCGTAAATTATCAATGTTCTGTAGCGTTTCGGAAAAAGCTGTGATCGAAGAACGCGACGTGGAG
>WNGB01005714.1_pt1 | contig 32366 bp, 33 predicted proteins | sample 5400681 | NCBI WGS metagenome assembly WNGB01 (sample SAMN13153367, study PRJNA577476) | soil metagenome | isolation source: 115 cm soil or saprolite under grassland replicate 2 | place: USA:California | collected 2016-06-15
TCCGTGTCATGGAAGGCCGCCGGCAGCAGCTCATCGAGGACGCGGGGATAGACCCGGTACCGGTCGGTGGTGACCTCCACTGGTGAGACCCGGGTCCGGCCCATCGCCCGGGCGAAGAACCTCCGTGCGGCCTCTCTGTTCCGCCGTGGCGAGAGGAAGACGTCGATGACCTGGCCGAACTGGTCCATGGCTCGGAACAGGTGGCGCCAGGTCCCTCCGACCTTGAGGTAGGTCTCATCGACGTGCCAGCGATCCCCGATGACGTGCTGACGGGCCCGAGCGGCCTCGGCGAACTCCGGCGCGAACCGCTGGACCCACCGGTAGACGCTCACGTGGTCGACCTCGATGCCGCGCTCGGCCAGCAGCTCCTCGACGTCTCGGTAGGACAGGCCGAACCGCAGGTACCAGCGCACCGCCAGGGTGATGACTTCGGGCGGGAACCGGTATCCGGCGAAGGCCGACATTGGCCCTGGGCGGAGGTGAGGGCATCGGTGAGATCTCATGAGCGCGAGTCTGCCCTATGACGCGGCTTGGCGACCAATGCAACAGTGCCCGCTCACGCGATCACCGTACCGGCGACCCATCGGTCGCTACGGACGGGGCTACCCCCATCCCATGTCCCTTCTCCTCCGTTCGTCTGAGAAGCCAACTCCTCAGTTGACGGATGTGGCGCTACAGACGGAACTCGCGGGACCATCACGACGACACACTCGCCCTCGTACTGCTCGCACGACAAAACGGACCATCCGAGCCGCGTGTAGAAGCCGGCGGCCGCTTCCGTGTACAGGTAGAGGCGACGGACGCCGAGGCGCCTGGCTTCCTCTTCACATCTGCGAGCGAGAGCGGCTCCGACCCCTCGTCCCCGGTACTCAGGCCGGACCCACAACGCCGCCAGCCACGGCGAGAGCTCCGGCCGGCCGTCCATGTTGCCTTCGACGAGGCTCACCGAGCCGACCGGCTCGCCGTCGACGAACGCTATCCACGCGCGTGCGATCCCCTCTTGTCGCGCGTCGGCTGTGTGACAGCGGATCCAGAAGTCGAGCGACTGTCGTTCATCCCATCGGTTATGCCACTCGGCGATCACCCGGACGAGGTCAGGGTGCTCGGCGAGCGGATCGATCGTGATGACCCCCGTCCCTCGTCTCGAGTCGGGGCGGACAAAGGGCTCTCGCACGAGCGTTGAGACGAAGGCGCCGTAGCGGTCGGGCTTGCGATACGCGTTCCCCCAGGTCTCGCGCTTCCGCCAGTCACGCAGCGCTTCGAGATCGAACTCGGCCACGACGACATCCTCGTTTGGACCTGCACGGACGAGCAAGTTGTCGATCGGCCGCTCGTTCTCGTCGTAGGCGACGGGGTGGAAGGCTACAGAGTGACCGTCCGCCTGCGGAGCCGCGTAGTTGGCGGTCGCGATGCCGATCAAGTTCTCCATCGCCCGAACCTTGGTCATCTGCGTGCGGTGATCGTCCATAAGGCAGGCGTTGGGGACGAGAATGACCTCGGCACCTTCGAGCATCAGGACTCGAGCGCTCTCCGGGAACTCGCGGTCGTAGCAGATCATGGCCCCGACCTCGACTGGGCCCTCCGGGAGATCGAGCGTCCCAACCCCAGAACCCGTCGCCGGGCGTGAGACAGGCCTCTGCATCGAAGTCGCACGTGTGGACTTTCGAGTAGGTGAGGACGACGTCCCCTCGTCGATCGATCACCGCGACCGAGTTCCTCGGACCTTCCGCCGCCCGTTCCAGGAAGGTGATGCCGAGCGCCATGTCCAGCTCACCGGCGAGTTGCCGAAACCGTGCGATGAAGGGATCCTTCAGCGTGACGGCCCGCCGGTTCCAGGCATCCGAGCCCTCGGGATCGTCTCGCTGGAGCGTGTAGCCGACGTTCCACATCTCGGGAAACAAGGCGAGATCGACGTTCTGGTCCTTGGCTCGACGGCAGAACCGCTCGGCCTTATTGAGGTTTGCCGCCTGATCGACGCCGAGCGACGCCATCTGGAGCATGCCAACACGAAAGCGCACCGTGCCTCCTCCCTCTCGCCGCATGCCTGGACGGAAGGGTATGAGGAGGCGCTCTCGTCGAGCGGAGCCCGTGTGTGCTACGTCACCGGAACGGAGCCATGCGGGGAAGTATGGTCACAGACGCCATCCGCTCACAAGTCGGGTGGTCATCCACTCATCGTGCCGAGGCCCGAGCGGTTCAAGACCGCTACACGCCGAGGTGCCTACCCTTAGGCCGGCCTAGCGATCTCCTCACTGTCCCGACACGCTCGGGCGAACCCCGCGCGATCACGCGATGAAGCCGATCAGCCGCGTGGTGTCAGCCTCGAGCAGCGCGACGTCGGCCACTCTCCTCAGACAGCGCAAGGACATCCTCCGCCACTTCGAACTCGGCCTCATCCAGAACCTGCGCCCGCCGTATCTCGAGAATCTTGCATTCTCGAATCGAGAAGGTAGAATTCCCATCATCATGGAGATGGATCGGAGCCTCCTCGACGAGGCACTCGAGACGCTAGGGGAGACTCTCGAAGCACGAGGTCTTGCCTACGAGGTCGCGGCGATTGGCGGGAGCAGCCTCATGCTCCTCGGCCTCATCGCGCGGCCGACCAAGGATCTTGATGCGGTGGCCTTGGTGGAGAACGGCGAGCTCGTGCCCGCCGAGCCGTTTCCGCCCCCACTCGCCGAGGCAATCGCCGACGTCGGCCGGGCTCTCGGCCTAGGGGAGCAGTGGCTGAACCCCGGGCCAGCCGACCTGCTCCGGTTCGGGCTTCCCCACGGCTTCGAGGCCAGGCTCGAGACCCGTCGATACGCGAGGCTGACGCTCAGGATCGCTGGGCGCACCGATCAGATCTTCTTCAAGCTCTACGCGGCGGTTGACCAGGGGATGACGAGTAAGCACGCGGCCGATCTCCGTGCCCTGGACCCAACCGACGAGGAACTTCTGGCTGGGGCCCGTTGGAGCCAGGCCCACGATCCCTCGGAGGGCTACCGCCAGGAGCTGGTCAAGGTCCTGACGGCATTCGGGGTGGAGGACGCCGATGCCCTCATTTAGCGCTCGGCTCCAGGATCAGGCGCATGAGCTCGCCTGGAGCTTGTGGGCGGAGCTTGGGTTATCAGGCTGGCGCCGGCGACACCCGTCGCACGCCATCGACCCGGAGCCCCTCATCCTGTTCACGGCCTTCCTTGGCGATGCCGATCCGAGGCTTCGTGACGAAGCCACCGACTGGTGCATCGTCTACGGTCGCTACGTTTCGGCAGTCAGGCTCAAGAACTTCCTGACGCACCAGTCCCCGGAGGTGCAGCAAGCCTTCGGCAGGTTCGCCGCGACGGTGAACGCTCACTCATCACTCCGGTGGCCTGGGGCCACTGCGCCTCGTCGATACCGGCCGACTGGCCGCTCCGAGGTCGCCGACTTTCGCCGGCCATCTCTCGTAGTGCTGCGCCTCCGGGCCCTGTTCGGCGTGGGAGCCCGAGCCGAGATCCTCCGCGCCTTCCTTGGTGACCAGTCGGCCACCCTTTCGGCCGGAGACCTCGCACCCGACGCCGGCTACACGAAGCGGAACGTCGCCGAGGTGCTCGACGCGCTGAGGATGGCCGGTCTCCTAGAAGTGATCCCGTACCGCAACCAGCTCCGCTACCGGCTCGCGCAGCCGACCGAGCTCGCAGCCCTCGCGGGAGACCTCCCGACGGCTTTCCCGAACTGGCGCTCGATCTTCCGGATCCTGGAGCGGCTGATGGGCACCGCGCAGAACGCAGCGGGACTGCGGCCGAACGTCCGAAACGTGGAGGCGGCTCGAACGTCGCATGAGCTGGCCGAGGATCTGCGCCTCGTCGAAATGAAGCCACCGCCGGCCGGAGATGGACAAGATGCCTGGAAGACATTCGAGCGGTGGGCGCTCGCGGCCGCAGAGGCCTGGGCATCGGGGGAGCCGGTCCCGCGTGGGCGCAGACGAACAGCAGCCGTATAGCGCGGCCCGGCCTAAGAGCCTTCGGCGTTCCCCTCCCGAGCTTCCACCCTTCCCAGCCGGAGGAAGCTTGCAGCGTGAAGGAGCAGAGCGAGCTCCTGCTTGCGCGCCTGTGGAAGTCCAAGTGCGTACCTGGATGCCGATCTTCAGCAGTTCTCCTTGGATCCGAGGGTAACCCCACCTCGGGTTCTCCCTAGCGAGGCGGAGCACGAGTGCCCGGACGTTTGGATCGGTCGCAGAACGTCCAGGCTTGCTCGCGGTACGGTAGGTCCACTCCCGCCGGACGAGTTCGCGGTTCCACCGGAGCAGCGTCTGGGGCGTGACGAGGAAGGAGGAAAACCTGTCCCGCGGAAGGACGTGAGCCGCGGCGGCGAGGAAGACGCGATCGAAGGGGCGGAACTTCGGCCGCCGGACCTGACGGCGCAGGACCTTCAGCTGGTGCCTGAGCACCGCGTTCTCGATCTCCGAGACCTCCCCGCGCTCGGAGCGGGAGAGGGGGCCAAGCAGGCTTCGGAGCAAGGCGTAAAGCACCGACATGATCACGGGGCGGGGATGCTACCGGACCCTGCGGGGATTTGAGACGAATCGGAGTTCTGGCACCCTTCAGAGGCCGTCGCAGAAACCGACGCCGAGCGCACGGGCCCACATCATGTTGTGGTTAGGATCTTGTCTTGCCTCAACATGTAGCGTTGGTTGAGGCGCGCTTTGGGTTTATGCAACAGGCTCTTCAGGAGCGAGGAACGCGCGCCTCCGGCTCTGTAGGCCGTGAGACCGACTTGACGCGTCTCGATGTGCGAAACATGGTCACGTCCACCTTCACCGTACGCGAGGCGAGGTGACAGTTGTGACGACCCGCTCCTCTTGGCCGGGTGCGCCGGACGCACAGCGGAGACCGCGGCAGGATCGTGCTATCGCTCCTTTGCGTCCTGGTCGGGGAGCACTCGAGCGTTCGGGGGGCTGAGCAGACGTAGAGGAATGTCTCGGCGTGACGCCGCTGTGGAAGCGTGTGCTGCATGAGGTCGTGTCGAACCCTCGCAGCGTATCGCTGGCGATCCTCGGCTTCGCCTTGCTGGGCGTCGGTGTGTACGCGTCGTCGGATGCGGCCGGAACGGCTCTCATCGTCCTGGGGGCGGGTGTCGCGTGTCTCGGGATCCTTCTCCCGGCCGTGCAGGAATCGCAGATCGGGCCGAGCGGGTTCACTCTCAAGACGGCCGCCCGGCCGCCGGACGAGCAATTCGTGGCCTTGTTTCAGCACGAGCTCGAACATGCGCAACGGCTGGCTCTGTACCTGACCGGCGACTCACGGCGCGCGGCCGAGCTGGCGAGCGACGCGTTCGCGCGCACGTTCGCGAACTGGAATTCGGTCGGCGCGCTCGACCCCCGCCGATATGTCGTCTGCGTCGTCACCCGGCTCTCGCTCGCCGTCCAAACGCTGAGGTTGGTTCCGGTCGAGATGCCGATGCAGGCGCCGGCCGACGATCCGGCCCGTCTCGGGGCCTCCCTCAAGGCGCTCTTGTCGATCCCACCCCGACCTCGAGCCGTGGCGCTCCTCCACCACTACGAGGCGCTCGGCGATGGCGAGATCGCGGAGATCATGGGCGAGTCCGCTGATCAGGTTCGTGCTCGTCTGCGTGAAGCGGAAACGCTGCTCGCCGCCGTGAAGGACGCACCGATCCCAGGACCGTAGATGGATGCCTCATCGTTCTTCCATCGTCTGAGGCGGATCGAGCCGTCGACCACGCCAGTGGACATCGGCGCCGTCATCACGCGGGGACGCGGGATCGCGGCCCTTCGGGTCTTTCGCGCGTCGATCGTCGCGATCGTGGCCGGCGCCGTCCTCGCGGCCGCCGGTGTGGGGGCTCGCGCCCTCGTGGAGAGGGCACGGGAGGACGGGCCACTTGCTGATGTCGGCCCACCGACGACGCCCAGCGCGCTGCGGGCGGAAGCCGCCGGGCCGCAGGAAGTCGATCTCACGTGGGCAGCGGCGAGTGACGACGTAGCGGTTGCCGGGTACACGATCTATCGAGACGGCGGGCGGCTCGACACGGTAGACGGGACGACACTCGGCTTCACCGACTCCTCGGTGCGTCCCGATACCGACTACCGGTACCGCGTCGACGCCTTCGACGCGGCGGGCAATCACTCGGATCGTTCTAACGCCGCGTTGGTAACCACGCCGGTACGGACCGACACTCAGCCGCCGTCGATTCCCCAGGGACTGCGGGCCGAGCCGTCAACGCCGACGGAGGTGCTCCTCACGTGGTCTCCGTCCGAGGACAACATCGGAATCGCCGGGTACACGATCTTCCGCGACGAGACCGAGCTCGCCGCGGTCGACGGGCTCGCCACGACCTACGACGACGTTACGGTCGCAGAGGGATCGACCTACGTCTACGCCGTCGAGGCGTTCGACGGGGCAGGCAACCGTTCCGGTCGCTCGCCGGAGGTGTCGGTGACGACGTCATCTCCTACTGATGTCACGCCGCCCATCGCGCCCTCCGGAGTCGCTGTTTCTTCCACGAGCGATGGATGGGTAGTCCGGTGGGAGCCGTCGACGGACGACGTCGGCGTTGCGGGCTATCGAGTGTTGCGAAACGGCGAGCAGATCGGGACCGTAGACGGATCGACGACGAGCTTCACGGACACGGCCGATCTCTGCGAGGGTAGGTACGTCTACCAGGTCGTGGCTTTCGACGAGGCCCAGAACGCGTCGGAGCCCGGTTCCGCCGAACCCCTGTCCGTGGTCTGCTGACGCGCGTGGGGTCGAACGACGATCGAGACACTTGGGGAGGCGGTCCGAGAACGGCACTGGTTTCATTGGCTACCTGCGTTGGCATCAGGGAGACTCGTGCGATGAGATCTCGCGGGCATCCTCCAGTCCGACCAGTGCCGAGCTCGCCCTTCGCCGGGCATCGCTTCCCGCCCGAGGTCATCACCTTGGCGGCCCGCTGGGACCTGCGGTTCGGTCTTTACTACCGAGACGTCGAGGGGCTCCTGGCGGAATGCGGCATCCAGTCGATCACGTGAGCATCTACCGGTGGGTCCAGCGGTTCGCGCCGGAGTTCGCGGAGGCCGCTCGGGAACCTGGACGTACGCCTACGACGCGGCGAACCGGATGGTGTCCTTCACGGCTCCCCAGATCGACCCAAGCGCGTAGTCATGGCGGTCACACGGTGGCCGCTAGTCGGCCTCCTGCACTTGCATGCCGATCGGCAGGTGATCGGAGTACCCGTTCAGGTTCACGGGCTTGCCCATACCGCCGAACGCGATGGCGGCCGGATATGTCGCCGCCGGGTTCACTAGACCCGGGAACCGAAGGATCTCCACCGATCCCGGATCGGCCTGGATGGGCGACGTGGCCTTCACCATGTTCTTGTTCACGAGGAGCTGGTCTAAGAAGTTGGAGAAGTTCTCGAAGTAGAACGTCCCCTCACGCGTCCCCATCAACTCCCACATCAAGTTCCATAGCCGGGGACTCGTGCCGCCCAGGACCTTTGCACGCTCGCGGGTGCTGAGCGCGTACTGGACGAGCGAGAGATCGAACGGCTCGTCGTTGAAGTCGCCCATCGCGAGCACAGGCGTGTCTTGACCGTGCACCTCGCCAACCCGCTGGTGGAAATAGGCGAGGGTCTCCCCGGCGATGGCCCGATACCCCGCGGACTCCAACTCCCCGCCGCTTCGGGACGGCCAGTGGTTGCCGAAGATCGCCCAGGTCCTATTGCGGTGGGTCTGGAAGTTCACCTGGAAAAGCTCGCGAGTCGCCGTTCGGCGCATGACGACGAACTGGAAGCGCTGGTCGGGTGGTGCGTCGAAGAACTTCGGGTCGTAGAGGAAAGCGATGTCAATGCCGCGGTCGTCGCTCGTGTCGGCGTGCACCACCTGATAGTTCCTGGCAGGAAGACGAGCGTTGACGTTCGCGGCGAGCGCGGTCACCACGAACTCGTTCTCGACTTCGCACATCCCCATGAGATCGGGACCCGTTCCGCCGTTCATCTGCGCAACGATCGAGGCGAGCTGGTCGATCTTTCGATCCCGGAGCGCGGGGGTCCATCCGACGATGTCGCTGCCAATCGCGCGGGAGACCTTCTCGGTTCGTCGAGGAGATCCTTCTTCGTCGAGAAGGTTCTCGGCGTTCTCTTCGTCGAAGAGGTTCTCGACGTTCCACCAGGCGACGTAGTAAGTCGAGGGCATTGACGTTCAGATCCGTAGCGTAGGTGAGCCGTTTGCGTGCATCGTCCTACCCAGGAACGCATCGACGGTACGCCAGAGTTGAAAGGATGTAAAACCGCCTGGTCAGGTGGCCAGCGGTTAGCTGCTCGACCTGGAGAAGTTCGAGGCGAGTTCACGCAGTTCCTCAGCGTCGAGAACCAGGATCGGACAGAAGGAATGGCGCCCAGCGCGAGAAGCCAGCCTCAGGTCCAGCGGCGGAAGCACAGGTCAAGGACGGTCTTGCGGGGACCCGGAGGATCTTGGGCAATCCACGCGAGAGCTGTTGCTTCCCGGTAGCGAGGTCACGTCGCTCGACGTCGCATATTGGTCGGCGAGGCCCGCGGCGGGGACGACGTGAGTGACGCGAAACTCGCGACGCTGGAATTCACCAAACCCCTTCATCGCTTCGGCGGCTGCGACCACGAGCGGTACGCCGTCGCGGATGGCGCATCATGCACAGGTGGCTTCGACCATCTGGTCGACCTCGCGAAGTTCCGGATAGCGCAGATTCTGTTTCCCGAGCGGCTTGGCCAGAAGAGCGCGAGCACCTGGCAGGCCGAAGGCCCGCCCAATTTTCACGAACGCCCTCTCGCAGCCGAATGGGTGGAATGCGTTTCCCACGGCAACCGGCTCAACCGAACCGTCCCCGAGCGGGATCCCGTTAAAGCGAGGAATGGAGCCATGCGTAACCGCTCTTCGAGCAGGGCACGCATGTTCGCAGCGGGCTCGACCGGCCACAAGGTCAACGCCAGAAGCGTGAACTGTCGCGACAGCTGCCCCGTCCCCACAGCGAGGTCGACTCCAGGCGAGCCGGGAGCAAGGCCTCCCCGCTTTGTCACCCATGCGACGGCGTCGAGGGTGTAGTCCGGCCCGAGCTCGTCGTAGTCGAGTAGCGCGTTGACGACCTCGAGACTAAACAGGTCATCGCCGTGCACCCTGAGCTATGGCCGCCTCCCTTTCCTCAGATGGACAAAGAATGCGTGGACACTCGATGTCCACCCGGCTCACCTGTCGGGCGCTGCCCTCTCATGCTTCAGATGCCAGCGTGTCGGCACCGCCTGAAGGTCGCCGGCTGTTTGGTAAAGAAACTCGATCCGGCCCGGTGAGCTGCGGCGTTGGTGAGGAGCGCCCAGCTAGTCCATACTTCGTCCCGGAAGGCACCTCCGTCTTCCCGGGCACGCTGACTTCAGCCCGGTCGCCGTATTCGGAATGCCCCTGGCCGACGTGATGCTGTAGGCCCATCGTCCCTCTGTACAGAACATCTCGTGGATGGTTCGGTGCGGGGGGATTGCCTCCATAGTTATGTTCGCCCGCCAGAGATCGGTATTCTACGCCCGCTCCTTCATTGACGCTGCTCGTGTCAGGAGGCCTCGAGGCGAGCGTGAGGAAGACGCTCCTCCAAGAGCCAATGAGGCCATCGGATTTCTCCAGACGCCCGGAGCTCGAATCGTCGATGACTGAGGGGGTCGAGATGCCGGTGCAGGACGACAGCCAGGGCATGGGATGGCTGCGAGACTATCCCGACTTTCGGGACATGGCCCCGACTCGAGAGCGCCTGGGCGGTGTTCGGCTGCCCGAAGGCGAGGAGCGAGATGCGCCGTCGCTTCTCGCCCAGCTGAACGTCGCCGAACCGGCGGCGGATTCGACCCTCTCGCAGGCCGTGGACCTCAGTAGCGAGTTCCCGCCGATCGAGGATCAGGGCTCGCTCGGCTCGTGTACCGCGAACGCTGGCGTGGCACTCGTCGAGTACTTCGAGCGCAAGGCGTCCGGCAACCATATCGATGCATCTCGTCGCTTCCTGTACAAGGCTACGCGGAACCTCATGGGGCAGACAGGCGACACCGGCGCGTTTCTCAGAACGACGATGCAATCGATGGTCCTGTTTGGCGTACCGCCCGAAAGCTACTGGCCGTACGACATCTCGAAGTTCGACGAAGAGCCATCCGCGTTTTGCTATGCCTTCGGCCAGAGCTACAAGGCGCTGCAGTACTATCGGCTCGACCCGCCCGCTACCAGCCGGCCCGATCTCCTTGCCCACATCAAGACGGTGCTCTCCGCCAAGCTTCCTGCCATGTTCGGATTTACGGTCTACGCCTCCTACCGCCAGTCCTTCTCGAACGGTGGCGCGATTCCCTTCCCCCTGCCTGGTGAGAGCAAGGTCGGCGGGCATGCGGTCGTTGCCGCCGGATACGACGACGCGAAGCAGATCGCCAACGCCAACGGTGGGCAACCGACGACCGGCGCGATCCTCATACGGAACTCGTGGAGCACGCGTTGGGGGCAGCTGGGGTACGGCTGGCTTCCGTACGACTACGTGCTTCGCAGCCTCGCCGTCGACTGGTGGAGCCTGGTGACGTCCTCGTGGGTGGACTCGAACCAGTTCGGCCTGACCGGCTCCTGAGGACTGCCGGGCCGAGCCGCCTCCCGACCCGCCGCCGGCCGACGACCCCGTCAGGGCAGCTTTGCCACCTGGACGAGCGGCGTTGCGTGCTCGAGATCGCCGGGCGTGACGAAGTCTGCCACCGGCGCCCACATATCAGCGCCCAGACGGGCCGCGGGCATCGTGCCGATCGGCATCTGGTTCTGCGTCCACGCGTCACGAAGGCGAATCGCCGAAGTGTGCAGCTCGTCATCGGACACGACAGGCGCCTGCTGCTCGCCCATCAGCGCGGGAGTCGAACTCGCATCGAGGGCGCCCTGCTCGGCCAGATAGGCGGTCAGCAGCGGCGCGAGTTCGGCCTCGGCCTCGGCCGCGATGGCCTCGGGCGGGCCCGCGCTCGGAGTAGGCGCCATCGCCGGCGGCGGTGGCTCAGGCCGCAACCTCGCCCACTCGACGATCGTCTGGGGCTCGCCCAGCCCAAGCGCGAGGATCTGCCGCCAATCGTCGTGCAGCTCGAGCCGGTAGCGCTCGTCGTGGGTGTCGGCGTAACAGCGGTAGACGAACTCAGAGCAGATCATCAGCTCCTTACCGTTGTCGAAGAGCGCGTTGATGAGCTGAGCGCCATGATCGCATGCAGTGCGCACGATGGCACGCAGGAAGGGGTTGTCGATGTCCACGTGGCGCGTGATCGAAATGAGCGCCAACAGGACGATCTGCTGGTAGGCGTACGGAGTGCCGCTGCCGAGAAACGCGGTTGCCTGCACCACGACGGGCCCGAGGTCTTCCTGGCTGGCGAGCCGGTGCGCGAGCGTGAAGGTGTTGCCCTCTAACGCCCCAGCGATTGGCGCCTCTCGCAACCCGCTCCCTGCCGCCTCTATCATCCTCGAGGGGTCGATCGCGAGCGCGGCGTGGTTGACATCCGCCCCGTCGAAGAACCGGATCGCTTTGGAGATCAAGCTGTTTCCGTTGAACAGGAGCACGTCGCCGGGCCGAAACGCGAACACCGCATCCAACTCACCCACCGGTTCTCCCTTCGGCCAGAGCGGCTGGCGTGACCACGCTCGCCCTCCCCAACCACTGCTCCCAGTGGGAGAGACTAGGAGGGGAGTCTGACCACTGTCCAATCGGGCGAGTCGGCTACAGCGTTCAGCTGATCGGCACGTCGCAGCATCTGGGTACCCCGCTCCGCGCTCGATCCCGTAGGGTACACAAACCGATCACGACGTGAGGCCGGGAGGCCAGTCTGGGAAAACGCTGCGCCGTGATCCGCTGTCTCCTCGACAGCGTCGCGAGCCAGGTTCATCACGATGAAATCCCCCGAAGATCTGCCGTGGTGGTGGGGCATGCCTCTGGGGCGACGCGCATCTCGATGAACCTAGCAGCAACGGCCACCGCGGCCAGGGCGACGTTCCGCGAGTCGACCCTACCGGCGTGTCTGCTCCTCGTGATTATTCAGCTGGACGTCGAGGCACGGTGAACTCTGATGCTCGCGTCGACGAGCACGACGATGATGAACGGGCGCGCCCAGCGACGGCGAGACCGGGGGGCAGTCCGGCTGCGCGCGGGATACCGTTTCCCACGTCCTGCGCAAGAATCACCTGGCAGCGGAATCGGAAGGTGCCGAGGTGGTCCGGGTTGCCGGCGCCTCGTCGGCCTGCACGCCGCGGACCCGCTGAGCCCCATATCTCTCGCTGTCCCAGCTCAGGTGCCAAGGGTGCATGCACTGGTCGCCGAGCAATTGCTGAAGGTCCCGATGTGGGACCCGTTCGGCAAGACCGGGCGCCTGCTCCCTGCCGACCGCGGCGGCCGGCGGTCTCTCAGGAAAGGTGTAGGCCAGCCTGCGCATGATCGACGTCATCTCAGACGAGGTCGCGGTGGCCGACCGCGAGGTCCGCGGGCTCTTCTGCTCAGATCCACGAGTTGCTCGGCTGAGCGCCATCCCGCGCGTTGGCCCCGTCACCGCCGCGGTGGTGGTCGCCAGATCTGGGTGAACCGGTTCCGCTGGCCGGATCGCCTCTGTTCCTGGGCGGGCTTGACGCCCCCGGAGCGCTCAAGCGACGTTCACACCCGGTCGGGACACTTCTCCAAGCAGGGTCCCGGTCGTGAGATGGGGTGATGGTGGAGGTCGCCGCCCGCCCGACGTCGAGCCCAAGTTCCGGACCTTCCACGACCACATCGCCCGACGTCGTGCCCGCAAGATCGCTCGCGTGGCCCTGTCGCAGGGTCCGTACCCTCTGCTACCACGCCCTGCGCGATGAGTGAGGCCGCCGTGCCTTTCTGCTCGCCCGAGTGATGTCGGGTTGGTCGAGGCGCGCTCGGCTCACGTCATGGGCTCAGTCGACGGCCGACCTTCTTGATTGAGCCGCCTCGTCGCACGTCCACCGTGGAGCACGCTCTCCGAATAGATGACTGCTTCTTCCCGACCCTCAACGTGGTGAAGGCAACAACCAACCCACAACGAACAGGAGGCAACGATGACTTGACGTCCCGAGTTCCTTCATGGACACAGGACGGAACCCGGCCGACTGGTCGAAAGGTTGAGTGCTTCTCATTCAGGGATAGTTCTGCGAAGTAGCTGGGGGGCCCCGGCAATCGTCCACGTGCCCATGCTCGACGACGACCCTGCGAAGAGGCCTTTCAATGGGTCAGCCCCGAGAACGCGTCCGTAATCTGCTTCCAAAGCTCGCTCCCTCCCAGAAGCCTGCCCAAGAGAGGGAGAAGAACAAGAGCCAGGTTGTTGAACCCGAGGAGTCGGCGAGTCCCGGCATCAACTGGCCAACGGGGATTCGCTCGATGTCCCAGTACCGCTGAGTCGCTTCGGTCAATCTATCTTTCAGTTGAACAGCTTGATCTTCCGAGCTATCCAACAGCTTCGCCTGGAGACGGTTGATGTCGATCGATAGGCGGTCCGCCTCTCGCAGGTGGCTCAGTCTCTGCTTCGTCATCTCTTGATGAAACCACCAAAGCGGCAGGATGAACGTGAGAAGCTCACCACCAATGGCTACAGGCAGCAATGCGAGGTACGGTCCCCTCCACGAGGTATGCACGCCCCAGAGGGCAAATGCGATCGACCATCCTGCGAGAAATATCGCGGGCAGAGATGCGAGCATCGCTTGGAAGAAGTAGAAGTCCCCGATCGGTTTGAGTCCCGCGGCTCCGTCCGGGTGGCCTGGGATTATGCGAAGTTGGCACGACCTGCGCCTCAGGTCTTGGCTCAAGAGACCATACGAGGCCATGCGGCCAAGCTGATATCCCGCCGCGTAGGCGCCAAGAATCTCGAAGGTCACCAGCGCTGCGAACGGGACAAGCGTAAGGAGTCGAGCGAATACTAGAAGCAAGGTTCCGGCGGAGGTGGGCCCAACACTTGCCCGATACCACTCATCCACGAAGAGGAGCCACGCCAGCAGCATGAGAACGAAGAACACCCAGGCTGATGCGACTGGCCCACACTCGTGCCCGCAATTCCAAGTCGTGCGCGATGTCGTCGAACGCTACGTCGCTTCCCTCGAGAGCCCCTCGATCCCGAAGTCGTTGGAGCATCTGCACAAGGCGAGCGGGAACTTGTGGACCGATGATGAGTCCAAGGACCAAGATGCCGAAGCCAGACAGGAGAAGCAGATCCCATCGTCCAATGTCGAGCCCGTTGCGGTACGCGTCTTCGAAAGCGTAGTAAGCAAGAACAAGAACGAACGGCCCCCATGCATACCGCCCAGTCAGCACGGACTGAACACGGCTGAGCACCTCACGTGCGCGCAACGCCACCCCTCCCTCCCTCGGCACACCTGCGGCAGCATCCGGACTCGGCTGTTGCTCGTCTCGAAGCCATCCCATCGCAAGTTCATCTGGTCGATCCTCCCTCGGTGTTTCCTGGAGATGCGCCGCTTCCAGTGGGTATTGTGACCGAACCGCAAGCAGAGCGAGCCAGACAGCCGTCGATGACGCAGGATCGTGCGGTGGTTCCCGAGCGACCACGGAGCCGAAGCGCGAACTCGGCGGATACGTTCTGATCCCAGCTTCGCTGCTTGACCAGTCGGAGCGTAAGAGCTCCGCCGAATTGCGATCACTTGCAGCATTCATGTGCCCCCTGCCCCGCGAGGGACGAGGTTCCCGACATAGCGGTCGTGGGTCAGCCTCAACGCCTCAGGGTCGACCTCGGGCTGCCAGGCATCCGGCCGTGGGGTTCTCGCCCAGGCTGATCTGGATAATCTGGCCCATGTGCACCCACCGCTCGGTGCCCCCGACTTCCTCCGTCAGGTCGATCTGCGCTTCATGTATCGAGGTACCTACCGACAACGGTACGCCTAGCTCCCACCCGGAGCCACCCGTGCCAGAATTTTCCCCTCTGTTCAACTTTGAGTTCAAGGAGTACGTTACGCGCCAGCGACGGGTCGGTCGCACTGCGATCCGTGTAGAGCGCACGTCCGCACCAGGAGGGGAGGTCTGATGGGGGCATTCAGCGGCCTCTTGGACAGTGACTTTCTCCACGTGAAGTCGAGGAAACCAAGCATGCGGGCATGCGCCTGGGGCGGAACCTGTGGCTGGACGGCCGCAGCCTGGCGCACATGGTCGAGAACAGCGTCGCGGCAATGAGCGGCTGCCTGCAGTCCACGCAATGGAACCGGGTGTTGACGATCCTCGATCAGGGCGACCTCGGCTCGTGCACGGGAAACGCCGGCGCGGGTGGCCTAGGGACCGAGCCGTTCTACGACGCGGTCGGCAGGGAGGTCTTACCCGAGCCGACCGACGCACAGGCTGCCGAGCAGTTCGCGGTCGACCCGTACTCGGCCGCCACTCAGATCGACGCATTCCCGTGGGGTACCCGCCCGACGACACGAGTTCGTCCGACCTTGCCATCTTCAAGGTCCTCAAAGACCGCGGGACGATCATCAGGTTTCGCTTCGCCCGCACGGTATACGGGTTCATCCGGCTCTTGCAGGCGGGTCCAGGGCTTCAGGGCATGCCCTGGTACGGGATCTTCTTCCAACCAGATTCCAACGGGTTCACCGATGCCTAGCCGCACTGATCAAGCGGCGAAGTGGCCGGTGGGCACGAGGTCGAGGCGCTGGGGATCGAGCTCAACACGACCGACATCTTTGAAAGCGTGTGGGGCGCCAAAACTGGATTCGCCACTCGATCGAGGTGCCCGTAGCATCCCCTCACCGTGGTTGCGCTCGCCTATCTCCTTCTCGTTCGCTTGATCGCACTCCTCGGTAAGGGCCGGAGCGTCCGGCAGCTCGAGCTCGAGAACGCGGTGCTCCGCCACCAGCTGCAGGTACTCCGTCGCACCGTGCGTCGGCCGGAGCTCCGAGATCGCGATCGGGCGTTCCTTGCCGCGGCGAGCAGGGCGCTCTCCCGAGACCGGTGGGCGTCGTTCATGGTCACGCCCCGGACGCTCCTTCGATGGCACCGCGAGCTAGTGCGGCGAAAGTGGACCCACCCTCATCGTGGGCCCGGGAGACCCGCTCTGGATCCCGAGGTCGCCGAGCTCATTGTCCGCCTGGGCCGGGAGAACCCAAGACGAGGATGCATCCGGATCCAGGGTGAGCTCCGCAAGCTCGGTATCCGTGTGGGGGCGAGCACCATCCGGAGGATCCTTCGCCGCCGCGGCCTGGGGCCGGCGCCCCGTCGGGCTGGGCCCACGTGGAGCGAATTCCTCCGCCAGCAGGCGAGGGGAGTGCTCGCCTGCGACTTTTTCACCGTGGAGACCGCGTTCCTGAAGACGCCGTACGTCCTGTTCTTCATCGACCTTTCCACGAGACGGGTGCACATCGCTGGAGCGACCACTCGCCCGAACTGGGTCTGGGTCACTCAGCAAGCCCGCAACCTCGCGATGGTTGGGACCTTGGACGGAAGGTTCCTGATCCGGGACCGCGACACCAAGTTCTCCGGACCCTTCGACGAGGTGTTTCGGACCGAGGGGGTGGCTGTGGTGAAGACGCCCGTCCAGGCTGCGACGGCGAACGCCGTCGCCGAGCGGTGGGTGGGCACGGTGCGGGGGGAGTGCCTGGACCACATCCTGATCCTCGGCCGGCGCCACCTTGAGCGCGTCCTCACCATCTACGGCCCACTACAATCGGGAGAGGCCGCACCGGGGACTGGGCCTCGATCGACCGGACCCCCCGATCCCTTGGGGGGAGACCCCCGAGACGGTGATCCGCCGGCGCGACCTACTTAGCGGACTGATCCATGAGTATCGGCGCGCGGCGTGATGGTGTGTGTGGTTTTGGAGCCCGACAGGCCAACGCGTTCGGCTTCCCGCCTCGGGCCCTCGATCGGCACACCCGCCAGGAGGACAAGGCCCTCCTGGAGCGAAAGGAGATCAACAACCTCCCCCAGGAGTGGTCGGGATGGCTCTGGTACACCGATGGAGGGACCATCGACAACGAACCGCTCGGGTTCACCTTCGGTATCACCAACGACATCGATGCCGACGGGAGGGGCCGCCGCCTCCACCTGCTCATACATCCCACCCGACGGCTTTGCTTGCCGACGCGGTCTGGACGATCCCCTCGAAACGTCCCAAGTGGATGGCCACGTTGGCCCGATCCGACAAGCTCCAACCGACCCATAGCCTCTACGACGACCTCCGGCACGCCGAGAAGACGAACTCTGACATTCTGTGGATCGAGCAGTTCCACAACGTGGTCATTCCCCTACTTCGGGAGCGCAACGACGCCTGGGCCGCGAAGCTCCGGCCCCTGCTGCAGGCAATCTCCGAGCAGAAGGCCGCCTTGGACCTGCACGAAGCAGATGCGATGCAGCCATCCGCGGAGGCCGAGGCGGCCGCGACGGGGGCCGTACCGGAGGACCTTGACGCCGTCGACCTGTTCCGGCGGGTCCTGTCTCTGGCGTCGGGGCTCTCCGGCAAAGAGCCGGCCCGGATCGAGGTCGTCTCACCGCTCCTGCTTCCCGAGGCGAAGGGGCGACCGGTCGAGGATTTGCTTGCCGGGGAGTTCTTGCTCCACTTCGGAGGGTTCCTCGATGAGCGGCTTCGGTGGCACGATTTCGCCCTTGGATTCCGCACCATGCAGACCTGGCTGGCGAGCCTGGAGCAGCTCGGGGTGGCTCTCGATGCCGCAGAGAAGGCCCGGGCCGCTGCCGCCAAAGGTACAAGCAGGAATGGAACACCGGATGGGGCACCCGGAGACTGGGGAACCTCCCATGGTGGGATCGGTTTCAGTTCGCGCGGCTTGCGGCTCACATCACCCGCGTCGTCGTCGGTGAGCTCGTCGATCGGAGTCGTGACCACGATGCACAATCCAATAGGCGAATTTCTCGATGATTCCGCCCGGATCAATCAGAGCCACTCCCCGGGGAGGTGTTCGTGATGCCCATGAACTTGAAAGAGAAACGACGCCCCGCCCGCGACAAGCTGGCCTCGAGCGCGAGTGTCGATGGTCACCTTGCGCCGCCTAAGCCGAAGGGTAACTGACTGATGCCGGACCCCGCCTGGCGGTGGGCGCGACGAGCATGGCGGCCTCGATGAGCGCTGATCCAGGGAAAGTCGCCGCACCAGGGGCGTTCTCAGGACCGCGGCCCCATTCCGAAGCCCGCACCGCTGTCGAGAACAAATCGGCTTCATTCGATTTCTGGGTGGCGTACTTCTATTACTCCAAGCCGAAGTTCAACCCCGATGATGCCGACCGAAGCATCCGGCAACAGCTGGTTCAAGGGCTGTACGAGGGGTTCGTCAAGGAACATGGACAGGTCATCAAGTCCTACTTCTGCGGGGAGTTCCTCGGGGCGGTGGCTCTGACCAAGAAAGCGACGAAAGGTCTGTTCGGCCGCTTACACGATCGATACGAGCTTCACATCCTGTTCAACATCCTGGACGGGGCGACCGGTGATGAGGAGAGCGTCCAGCTCGCGGAGCTCCTCTACAACTGCCAGCAGCTGGCCAGGAATGCCAATGACCTCCTGGAGGGACCAGACCTGCTCGTCTGCCTAGATCTCATCTATTGGATCGTAGGGGAGGCTCTGGCCAGCTGCTAGACACCTGGAAGGACAAGTTCGAGGACGCTCAGGAGTTCTATTCACTGTCCGCCAAACGGGGTGCGGAGACGAAGTACTTTGCTGGAATGATGGCCGGGCTTCTCGCCTTGCTCATCGTCGGTGTGGTGGCGGGAGTCGGGCTCGCACTCTCCCCGGCCTCCGGTTTGCCCCTACGCGAGCTCGAGGGCACGTTCTTCGGAGGAGCGGTGGGAGCCATCGTGAGCGTGATGGCGAGGATGACGAAGGGAAAGCTGACGCTTGACTACGAGATCGGGAGGGCCTCGGTTTTTCGCATCGGAATCTTCCGCCCCGTCATCGGCGCCGTGAACGCGACCTTCGTGTACTTCGTCCTCGGGGCCGGGCTGTTCCGACTGACCATCCCCTCGGGTATATGGACTCGCTTCTTCCTGTTCACCGCGATCGCCTTCGTGGCTGGTTTCAGCGAACGACTGGCTCAGGACATGCTGGGACGGGTCGAAGGCGCGTTCACTTCCAGCCCACGCGGTGAGCCCCAAGCCACCCCCGGAGCCTCCCGGGGGCGGACCACCCGGACCCGAATCCCATCGATGCGCGCCAGGATGAAGCCATCGTCGCCTCCCCAGGACGACAAAACCACCTCGTGAGGCAGCGCGCTTGGACTCCGAGGAACCAACCTCTCGGCCACGGTCCATACCCCCGAACCGACGCGTTCGGTCGGGCCTTGCTGGACTGGACACGAGGGGGGAGCGACCCCGAGATCATCGAACGGGACGACGGGTTCATCGAGGCCGGGGCCGGCCCGGACGTCTACATGGCCCCGTTCGAGGAGTGGCCTTCGGTGGAGCGACGGGCGATGCGCTACGTCCAGGGACGGGTCATCGACGTCGGCTGCGGGGCGGGCCGGGTGGCCCTCCATCTGCAGGACCGGGGATTCGATGTGGTCGCCTTGGACGCCTCGCCACTCGCCGTTCGAGCGGCCCGAGTCCTCGGTGTGGCCAAGGTGTGGTGCGCATCGGTCGAGGAGCTGGGGCAGAGGATCAGAGCCTTCGACACCGTCCTCCTTTTCGGAAACAACTTCGGGATGTTCGGTACCCCCGACCGGCTTCGGAGCGCCCTGAGCAAGTGGGCAATCAGCATGCCGATGCATGCGCGGGTGCTGGCAGAAAGCATGGACCCTTATGTGGGATCCTCGATGGTGGATCGAGCCTACCGAAGACGGAATCGAGGCAAGGGTCGGATGGCCGGCCAGGTCAGAATTCGCGTCAGGTATCGGGAGTGGATCGGCCCTTGGTTGGACTGGCTCTTCGTCTCCCGCTCCGAGCTCAGCCGACTCGTCCTAGGGACCGGCTGGAGCGTTCGTCGGACCCTTGGCGCCAGAACCAGCGACCTCTTCGTGGCAGTCCTCGAAAGGGGTTGACGCGAGTCCAGCTCCTTTGCAAGAGAGTCGGCGGTAATTAGGGCAGACCATTCCCGATGGCTATCTGGTCGACAGGAGGCTACAGTGGCCGCGAGGACACCTGAAGGTGTCCCAAACCCCGATCACCTTCACTCAGCAACCGAATCACCGCCATTGGCATCCGAAAGAGCAGCCGCCAAGAACCGGTAGGTCCACTCTTCGGCGAACTTCCGCGAGTCTGCGAAGGCCACGGGGATCTCGGGGTAACGAACCTGTAAGCCGGGCGAGACCATCGGCGATGAACGCGGACGGAACGTGCTCGAGCTTGAAAAGGGCGGAGAAGCGTGAGAGGTACGTTTTCTCTAAAGCGTCGTCCTGACCAGCGCCGATGTAGCATCGCGCGGTCATGCTGTTCGCCCTCCTCTACGCGGTGCTCCGCCGCGTGATCGGGTCAGGTCATCCGAGCGCGTATCGCGAACTGGAGATCGAGGTCGTCGTCCTTCGGCACCAGGTAAAGGTGCTCTCCCGCAAGGTCGGACGACCGAGGCTCCGCCGAATCGACAAGGCCTTCCTGGCCGCCTGCTCTCGCGTGGTGCCGAGGCATCGCTGGGGATCCTTCATCGTGGCGCCCTCCACCCTGCTGCGTTGGCACCGAGAGCTCGTACGGCGGAAATGGACGTACAAGCAGAAACGCCTCGGCCGCCCGCCCATCGACCCGGCACTCGGGGAGCTCGTCTGCCGGATGGCAAGGGAGAACCCACGATGGGGGTACATGCGGATCAAGGGGGAGTGCCGAAAGCTGGGGGTGAGTGTGGCTGCGACCACGGTGAAGAAGGTCCTTCGGGCCGCGGGGCTCGAGCCCGCACCCCGCCGGGACGGCCCGAGCTGGAGCGAGTTCCTGCGTGCTCAGGCACACGGGATCTGGGCATGTGACTTCTTCACCATCGAGACCGCGTCCTTGCGCACGCTCTACGTGCTCTTCTTCGTCGAGGTCGGGAGCAGGCGCCTCCACGTCACCACCTCGACCCGCAACCCTTCGGGGGAGTTCGTCGCGCAACAGGCGAGGAACCTGGTGATGGATGGTGCGCTCGAAGGGGTGGCGCTCCTGATCCGGGATCGAGACTCCAAGTACACGCGGGCCTTCGATGAGGTGTTTCATCTCCGAGGGAGCACGAGTGATCAAGGCCCCGATTCGGGCTCCCAAGGCCAACGCGTTTGCTGAGCGGTTCGTTCGCACTGTTCGCCACGAGGTCTTGGATCTCACGCTCGTGCTCGGCAGAGGGCATCTGGACCGGATCCTTCGGCGCTACGCGGAGCATTACAACGCCCAGCGCCCGCACCGAGGTCTGGATCTTGGAACTCCAGCCAGAACATTCGAGCGGCCGGTCTCAGCCGAGGTGCCAGGCGTGCACCGGATCGATGTCCTCGGTGGTCTGATCCACGAATACGAAGCGGTGGCTGCGTGATGGATCAGAGAAAACGTACCCTTCACCTGAGCGCCGAGGTGCGGGAGCTCGACAGGGAGCTCCGCCGGCTCACGGCGAGGGCCTGCCCTGCGCTGGTCGGCATCTTCGGCGCGGGATCTGACACCGCGGGTGCGCTGCTGCTCGCGGCCGGGGACAACCCCGAGCGCCTGCGCTCGGAGGCCGCGTTCGCCAAGCTGACCGGCGTCTCTCCGGTCCAGGCGTCCTCGGGCAAGACCACAAGACACCGGTTGAACCGCGGCGGGGACCGGCACGCGAACGCGGCCCTCCATCGGATCGTCCTGGTCAGACTCCGATGGCGTCACCCACCGACGATCGACTACCTCGCCAGGCGGACCGCCGAGGGAAAGTCCAAGCGGGAGATCATCCGGTGTCTCAAACGGTACGTGGCACGCGAGGTCTACCGAACCCTGACCGACGTCCAAGCTGATCCGTCCTCAGCGGCGTGAGACCCGAGGCGAGCGTCTGCAAACATCTCGAGGAGCTGCTTGACGCCGATAGGAGCATCGGAGTCGGAGTGAAGCCGCCTCCCGCGGAGTCGGGGTTCGCCGCGACCCGCCCAGACGGACCCTCCTCGTGCCGAGCTCGATCCACACCAGCAAGTAGAGCGTCGTCAATAGGATCGTATCGATGGTGAGGAAGTCGCAGGCGATGGTTCCTTGGGCCTGGGCTTTCAGGAACTCCCGCCACGGTGATTAGATCTGTCACCGTCGGCCCTGCGATCCGCCGGGCGAGGTTGTGGCTGGCTCTTTGACATACGGCGACTCTGGCACTCTCACAAGCTTCAACATCTCGGCCGCGCCGAGCGCGGCATGCCGGCCGAGCCCTCGATAGGCCTCGAAGCGGGCATCGTTGAAGAGCTGGTCGGACGTCGGGTCGGTGGGGAACTTGCGATCGACCTCGCGGTACGTCTGAACGTCCAGCGGCGTCAGGTGGGTGATGGCCGCCTTGGCAAAGATCAGGTCTCCAGTTGTTCCGTCGGGGTAGATGAAGGTCCCCTTGACGTGATCGGACGTACTAAAGCCATCGGTGGCGGTCAGATCCGAAACGTCGATGTTGATCTCCACGCCGAGGTCGCTCCGCGCCAGGGCGATCGCCTCAGAAAGCGTGTGGAAGTGCGTGAGGTCATCACCTGCGGCGTCGAAGCACAGGACCTGCGTGCAGCCTCGCCGCAGAAGCTCGACGAGTCCGAGGTTGTCCCAGTGCCCCCCGTCGGTCACGTACACGTGACGGAGCTCCAGGGTGTTCAGGCCGATGGCCTCTCGGAAGACGTACGAGAATCCCGGCCGCCGCGGCGGGGACGCCTGTGGGGCGGGAGCGGGGAAGTTCTCCGGGCTGCCCTCTCGAGCGCGGCGCACCTCTGAGGGCGTCAACGGTCCGGTCCTTCGCGGGTTGGGCAGCCACACGCCGAGCCTCACGTTCAGCATGGCCATCAGCATCCGCGCCCACGATCTGGTCATCTTGCCCATCGAGGGTGCGAGCGCTGCGCCAGAGATTGCCATCATCGCGGGCAGCGTGAGGCCGGCCCCGGTGACTTCCTTCTCCAGGTTGGTCGTCAGCACGTATCCCGTGACCGGACTGCCGCAGAAGTCGCTCTCGAACGTGAACGAGGCCGCCCCACGGCCGGGAGGAACGTCCCGCGACAAGTTGGCCGCCGCGCAGATGACGAGCTCGGGCAGCTTCGCCTCCTCCACGGTCTGCGCCCGTTTGAGCTGCGATAGATAGATCGGTTCGCTCCAGCTCGGCTCGCCGGCCCGGTAGCTCTCTGGCGCGGCCTTCTTCCGGAAGGTGACGAACGCCTTGGCCAGACGCTCCCGGTAGTACAGATGGGCCGTCGGGGTGACCTCGTCCAGGAGTAGGCCGAACGCGGTCAACAGCGCAATCGCCACATACAGCAGCCAGGCCTGGAGCGAGGACACGTCGAACCCGCGAAACGCCGTCCAATAAGAGATGCCGACGAACGGGATCGCGATCACGAGCGGTCCGAGCAGGACGGCAAGAAGCGGCAACAGGAGCTTGCTGGTCCTCTTGCGAAGGAAGTTGGCCACGGCAGCAAGCGCCACAAGCAGTGTGGAGGTGGTCAGGCCGTACGCGGCCGCGAGATGCGTGGGACGCGGAAGGGAGAGCGGGCGATCATGCAGCCACAGCAGCAGCGCGGGAAGCGCGATCAGGAGCACGGCCATGACGCCCAACGCTCCGAGGAACAGGAAGACAATGCGTTCGAGCGCGGCCAGGACCCGCGCGCTCGGCCTTCTTCGAGTCTGGAACCACTGGCGAGCCATCAAGGCCAAGACGGATGCGAGTCCGAAGCCGACGAGCAACCAGCCGATGGGGGCGAAGTTCACGGGCGTGTGGCCCGGAGTGCCAACGATCCCTCGGATGGACGGGCCGATCCATCGCGCTAGGGCGAAGCCGGTGATCGCTGCGACCGCGTACAGACCCGCCGCGAACGGAATGAGGTGTCTCACGAGCCCGTAGAGCAGGTTCGTTGCGAACCAAACCTTGCCCGGCAGGCCGGGCGCGAGGTAGGTGGTGTTGTTGCGCAGGTGTTGCTCCTCGGGGGAGTCGCGCGACCATGGAGCAAGGCCCCCGAAGAAGAACCTCTCGCGCTCGTCGAGCGGGGGAGCCTGGGGATCGCCGGGGCGCAGATCCACGGGCCGTTGATCGATCGTCTTGCTGATCGTGATCGCGTGGGCGATGCCGATGTAGGACCCGCCGGAGACGACGCTTAGGTACTTGGCTTGCGAGAGGAGCCCTCGCTCGCGGAGTACCTGCAGCACCCCCAGGTTGTAGGAGGCGGAACGTACACCGCCGCCTGAGCACGCGATGCCAAGCCGGCCCTTCGTGGGGTCACCCAGGTACTGGTCCCACGGGAAACCTTCGTGGATGTCGCGCCTATCAATGCCTTCGAGAGGCGGACCGCTTCGAACGAGGGTCTCACCCTCCCCCGGCGGCGAAAGCCGCGAGTCCATCAGCCCCCTCCGAGAGTTCCTTGCCCGTGCGATCGGCAGTCTCGCGACCGGTGCAGCTCTCAGCCCCGATACGTATGGCCAAGGTTCTAATAGGCTTCAGGGGAGCCGCCGTAGCGCCTCCACCTAGATGACCGTCGGGAGCGGACATCTTGTCCATCGTCACGTCTCGCAGCCGATCCCGTTGTCGTTCCCATCGAATCCGTGAGGGTCGGGCGGCAGCACCGTGAAGTTCGTATGCGGGGCGACGTCGGCGCAACTCAGGTCTGGCGGCGGCGGCGGGATGCAGAAGTCCGGGTAGGCGGGTGAGCACTCCTGGCCCGCCGGTCCCGTTCCTCCGGCGCAGTCGCCAGTGAACCGGAGGACCGGATGAAGCTCGATCCCGTTCGGGGCGACCCCGGTCTGATTGTGAATCTCGTCCCAGAACCCGACCCCAGTCACCTCCACCTTGCCCGTCAGCTCGGTGAAATGGGAGGACGAGATGCCTCCGCAGTTCGAGAGCATCGCGTTGCGGGCTGCCGCGATGGCCGGTCGCTTGAACGCCGAGGGTACGCAGGTTGGTTCGGGGAACTCGACGATCATCTTCCGAGACGTGGCGTTTCGTTGGGAGATCACGAGGTGGATGTCGGAATCATCCTCGACCTTGGCCGAGATCACCCGAGCCTTCACGGTGTAGGTCTTCTTCTCGACCGGCGAGATGCGCGGCGTGTCGGTATGGAGGTCGGCGGGCTGGTCGTCCCTCGTACGGAGCGACTGGACCGTCGTCAGCTGCGGGTCGAAGTTGACGTCGGTCCTGTCGGGATCCGAAAGCGTTTTCACGCTCCACCGCCAGACGCCGCACTCGCCTTGTGGTTCCAGGGGCATCCCCCCGGCGGGCATGGCTCCGAGCGCCAGGGCGACCGCGATGCACGTGACGAACGACCGTCTCACCATGAGACCGACGAGCCGGGCAACCCGACCAGAGCCCGCCTCAACCCTCTTCCGGCATCCATGGCGGCACGGAGCGTAGGCCGCTCATGCCTAAGCCCGCAACCGCGTCGTCCGGTTCGGTGTGCCAGGAGAGTGTGCGTCGCGGGTACGCTCCCTACATGGTGGCCGTGACGGTCCTCTGCCTCGAGCCGAGCACCTAGCGATGGTGGCGCGGACGGCCGGAGTCTTGGGCCCCGGTATCCGGGTGGGCAGGGGTCGCCCCGTGATCGAGTCCCGGCTGTGGCGGAAGCACTAGACGAGCTGGCACAGCTCCGCCGCTACGCCCGAGGTGGGAGTGGCGTACTGGAGCGGCTCCGCTCACTCGAGGGCGCGTGTCTGAGAGAAGACCGGGCGATCCGGCGGCTCGGCTTGGTAGGGCAGCCGAAGGCGTCGTGCCTGCCTGTCTTGTCACGCCCCAGACGCTGCTGCGGTGGCACCGCCAGCGTCCGGCTCGCCGCGGCGAGGAACGCCCGGTCGCGGTCCTGCAGCTCCGGGCGCCGGACGGTCCGACGGAGGACCTTGACCTGGTGGCGGAGGACGGCATTCTCGAGCTGGAGCTGGGACATGCTCCCCGGCCGCTGAGCACTCCGATCCCGCGGACGAGCACGAAGTAGATGAAGGATCGCAAGGCCCGAGGATGCTACCTGCCAGCGCCGTCACGGCCGAACTGACTTACGGTGTCGTGCGCTCGATGCCAGAGACGGAGTCAGCGCGACCCGATGCGATCGAGCGGCGCGATGTTCTCGGTGGGCTGATCCACGAATACCATGCACGCGCGGCATGAACGAGAGCGAGTCTTTGACCTTGACAGGATTATCCCGGTGCCTGGATCATGCTCAATCGAGCCGCACTGATCCTTCGGTATAAGCAGCCCTTCGTCGATTGGATCAATGCTGTGGATCCTTCCCCCACGCACACGCTGAGCTTGGCCGAGGTCAACCAAGAGCACATCGTGTACCTCGTTGAGGTCGAGGACGAGGAGGAGCTCGCCGGATGGCTCGCCCGCCATCACCAAGAGCTCTTCGAACAAGAACTGAACGGGTGGTACACCGATTCATTGCTCTGGCCCCAGGATCGCTCGCTCAAGGTGCTCCGACAGTGGTGTTCGTTCGAACTCCACTCCGTCGTGGTGGATACGGGTAGCTCCGCGCTGAAAGACGACGAATAGAAACGCACAACGGCAGCGCCGCGCGCGCGACTCGGTGCGGAGGGTCTTGGAACTTGGCGTATGGTGAGGAATCGCTCGTCAGCGCTGCGAATTGGGTTCTTGTGCCCCACAAGGTTCCAGCAGGAGCGAGAGGACGCTACTGTTGCCTAATCCGAACGTGTCCACGAAGTCGGGTCAAGACCAGATCCGCCTTCTGTGCCTCGTGATGTCCGTCACTGCCACACACCTCGTCCCGGCTTGCATACCCGGACTCCGGCGCCCCAAGCAGCTGCCCGCGCGTCGCGCGAAGCGCCGGTTCATGTCACCCTCCTTGTCACCACACGCACCGTCGACGGGTGCTCCTCCCGTCGAACGGAACCGTTGCGGGGCCGGCTCGAGGCGTATCTCCCCAGCCTTCATTGCCCCACGAGGTCTCGAGTCCGGACGTGCTTGCCCACTCGATAGATCTCGACCCGATCGGGGCCGGTCAGCAGGCCCGGATCCTCCTCCGGGAGCAACTCCATGCTGTTGATTGCTCGGTTCCCGGCCTCGATGGCCTCGATGGAGGTGCACAGCACGAGCTCCAGCGCGGTGTCGCCCTGAAGCGTGCGGAGCGAGTAGGTGGCCACGACGCCGGGGAGCTGCTCGACGAGGGGCTTGATCCGCTCGCGGCTGGCCCTGTCGTGCGCGGCCATCTGAGCCTCGCTCAGCCGCTCGAAGTACCCGGCCCAGGCGAAGGCGGGCGGGGAGGCCGCGTCAGGCCCGACCGCCCGATCGACCACCTCGTAGGCCTCGTCGGTATCGGAAGGGAACGGAGGAGGGCCGACCCTCTCACCAAGCTCGCCCTCCATCGACCGCAGCTCGTCCATGGTGGCCCAGAACGACACGAACATCCCCTTCTGAGAGCCCACCTGTTGCTGGAGCAACACCCCCTCGAAGCCCGGGACCTCCTTCAGGGCCTCGAGGAGCCGCGGCTCCTCGGTCTCAACGGGGAAGTCCCGGGGAAGGTGAGCCGTCATGACTCTGGCGTACATCTTCGGCCTCCTTTCCGGGCGTCATCGCGCCCGCGGGTCCGCATCCCTCTTGCCGCCTTTGAGCCCCAGGTGCTCACGGCGTAACCCGTACCCTGAGCTCGCCCCAGTGGGCGAGGTTGTTCACACCATCAGGCGAAGTGGGGGTCCCAAAGGTCAGTTGCGTTGCCACCGGGAGCGTGCCATCGGCGTTCAACGCGGCATTCATGATGAACAGCTGCTGATTGCCAGTCATCGGCGCCCCCCCCACCCTCTTGTGGAACAGGATCTGCTGGCCGTCGGGGGAGAAGGTGGCCGTCAAGTCGGAGACGTCGTTGTCGGTCAGCTGCAGCAGGCCGGTGCCGTCGCTGTTCATCACACAGATCTCGAAATCGGCCGTGCCGCCGCCGATCCTGCAGCTGAACACGATCCGGCTGCCATCCGGGGCCCAGGCAGGAGCGCGCTCTTCAAACTCGTTGTGCGTGAGCTGGAGCTGGTCGGTACCGTCGGGGTTCATCAGGTAGAGCTCCGTTTGATTGGAGGGGTTGGGGGGGTCGGTGACAGGGTGGCTCGTGAATACGATGGTCCGTCCACCGGGTGCGCTGGTCGGCAACGTCGACCAGTCCGCGTCGTCGTCGATCATGCCCGGGCTGTTGGTGATGTTCGTGGGTTGCTCGACGCCCGCCAGTAGGTCGTCGACGTTCGCCACGAAGATGTCGCTGTCGCTGGTTGCCGAGCCCACGTCGGTCCGGATCGGATCTCCGGTGACCAGCCCGCCCGATGCGTAGTAGGAGGCCGAGGCGTGGAAGGCGATGTCCTTGCTGTCCGGCGACCAGGTAGCCGAGCTGCCACGGGTCAAGAGCGTCTGCTCGGTGCCGTCGGTGTTCATCAGGAACAGGTCGGAGGAGTTGATTTGCCCTGTGAATAAGGTGCTGTCGAACACGATCTTCTTCCCGTCCGGCGACAAGTTCGCGAGGCCGTCAAAGGAGGTATTGCTCGTCAACCGGCGCGGGTTGGCCAGGGCCCACGTCCCGTCTGGGTTCATCAATGGTTTGATCAGGTAGACCTCGGCACCAAGTAACGGCCGGGTCAAGCCCTCGCTCACGTGGTCGCGTGTGCTGCTGAACGCGATCGTCGATTCAAGTTGAAAATCGCCCGCTGCCTCGACAGATGGAGCGGAACTCCATCCCGCTGCCAGCAGGATGAGCGTTCCCACAAGCGCTGCGATTCTCTTGTTCATGGCTGTCCCTCCAGGATTGTGCGTCGTCGAGAGCCTTCGGCCGCCCAGGGAGTGGAAACGTCCCCGCGCTTTCCAGTCACCTCCTTTGGACTGATCATCAGAAGCTGACCGTCGCATCGTTGGAGCAGGTCGTGGCTCCGGCCTCGCAGACCTTGTATGTGTAGCTCCCCGGGCCCTTCGTATTGATGTTGTCGGTGTAGGCGGTCGTCTGGACGGTCGCGATCTTGGTTCCGCTCCGGTAGAGGTCGAAGCTCGCTCCGCTCGGCCCACTCCAGGAGAGGTCGGCCTTTTCGAGCCCCTTCACCTTGTACCCGCGGGCGGTGAGGCTGATCGTCGGCGGCGGCACGGTTACCGTGAACGAGTCGTTGCTGGTGCCGGTGCCGCTCGGCGTCGTGACGCTGATGGGACCGCTTGTTGCCCCGCTGGGCACGGTGGCGTGGATCTCGGAGTCCGAGTCGATCGTGTAGGCGGCGTTGGTACCGTTGAACTTGACACTCGTCGCATCGGTGAAGTTGGCGCCGAGGAGGTCGACGCTTGTGCCCACCGGCCCGCTGGTCGGCGTGAACGAGCTGATTGCCGGCGCTACCCCGGTGACCGTGAACGAGGAGGAGCTCAAGGCACTGCCGCCCGGCGTCGCCACCGAGATCCATCCGGTCGTAGCCCCAGTGGGCAGGGTGGCGCGGATTTCCGAGTCCGACTCGACCGTGAAGTCAGCCTTCGTGCTGTGAAACGTGACGATTGTCGCCCCGGTGAAGTTCGTGCCGAGAATGTCGACACTGGTGCCGACTGGCCCGCTGGTCGGTGTGAACGAGCTGATCGTCGGAGTGGGAACCGTGAACGAGGACGAGCTCCAGCCCGTGCCGCTCACGGTTGTCACCGAGATTGGGCCAGTCGTCGCTCCGTCTGGCACGGTCGCGTGGATCTCCGCGTCCGAGTCGACGGTGAAGCTGTCGGCGTAGTGCTGGTTGAACTGCACCCAGATCGCCCCGGTGAAGTTCGCGCCGTGGATGTCGACGACGGTTCCGAACGGCCCGCCTGTTGGCGTGAATGAGCTGATCGTCGGCGGCGGCACGAGCGTGAAAGTGGACGAGCTCCAGCCGGTGCCGTTCGCTGTCGTCACCGAGATGCGCCCGGTAGTCGCCCCGCTTGGCACGTAGGCATCGATGAACTGGTCCGACCCGACAGTGAATTGCGCCGGGATGCCGTTGAACGTGACCGAGGTCGCCCCGAGAAAGTCGAAGCCGTAGATCCAGACCCTCGTGCCGAACCATCCGCTCGTCGGCGAGAACCCAGTGATCGTTGGACTAGTGTCTGCGACTTCGTCGACGTCGATGTCGTCGAAGTTCGCAGAGAGCGGACACGAAGCGTCGCACCACCCGCTAATGCTGATTCCGAAGCGCGCCGATTGCGTGTAAGTCGGCCCGTGCAGGGATCCGGTTACCTGCTGCCAACCGACGCCGCTCGGCCACGGTTGGTCAAGCGAGTCCTGCCCCAGCTCCCAGGTGCTGCAGTGAGTCCCGGCATAGAAGGTGGCATCCAACGACAGCTGAGCACCAACAGCGTCCCGGTACCAGAGCGATGCCGCGTGTGCGCCCGGGCCGATCGCCACGCAGACGGTGGCATCGGCCGCGATGGACGCCCCGTAATCGGGGTCGGAGTAGCAACCTCCGGCTCCGCACTCCAGATGCATGCTGGCGCTGCCCGAGTGCGGGTTGCTCGTGTCCTGCGACATCGAGCTGTCGCTCCTCCAGCCGCAGAGGACGGGCGTGTTGTCGCTGCAGCCGCCCTGTTCGAACCCGGGGTTGAAGACGACGTTCGTCGAGGCCTGCGCCGCCGTGGGAAGGAGGAGCGAGATCGCCGCGACTGTCAGGCCGAGCCAGAACCAGATCTTGAAGTTCCTGCGCTTCATCGTTGGACCTCCTTGTCGCCGTAGGTAATGCCAGCCGGGGCCGAGGTGCCCGGGCTCGAGGTGACCTCACCGGATTCGGTCCCCTCCTTCCACGCGGTCAGAATCTGGTTAGAGAGGGGCGGCGCGTCGGTGGCCGGGGGCAGATCCGGGATCGGCGGCCGCCCGGCTGGGGGGTCCGGCGGGATCGGCCACGTGGGAGCGGCATCGAGGATGACGGCCAGGGCCTGAGAAGCGCCCACGGCGAGCACGAGCGAGGCTGTGGCGCCGAGCAGGAGAAATCGGCTTCGAACCCTAGGCAGCCTCATCGTGACCGCCTCCTCCCGAGACAGCGGGCCTTCCCCTAGTCGAACCCGATGCTTCCAGCGCTCCGAGGGCGAGTCGGTGGCCAGTATCACAATCGGGCCGTGCCGTTCGGCAAACCTCCCCTTGTGGCATCACGTCAACACCTCCTCCTCGCAGCAAGGGCTTGGGCAGGTCCACCCGTAGGCCGGTCAGCTGGCTCACGATCACTCCGGCTCCTCCTAGCCGCTACCCTCTTGCAGGCCCCCGCTGGAACTCTCAACGAGACCTGCCGACCGATCGGGCCAGGCCGGGCAGCTTCTTGGAGTCAAGGAACGAGCACGATCCCCAAGACGCCTGGCAACTCGGTCGGTCCCAGATTCATCACCGCCTCCTGGCGTCTTGGGCGTGACCATCCCTTGTTCCTCGCTCCCTTCGACCGCCGCCCGAACTGGCTGGGGAAAGGATCGGTCTATGGACCGAACGCCACATCGGCGGAAGTACCGAGGCCGGTACTGATCCCGGCACGGGATCTCGATCCGAAGCCGAACGTGGGCTGTCGATCGCAACGTGTGGCCACAGTGCCCAACTTCGTATCCCATGCCGGTCCGGAGTGGACCCGATGTCTCCGACCTCGATCAGGAGCGCCTCGGATACCGGTCGAACGCGATTCCTTCGGGCCCGTTGGCCTCCCAGACGGCCACTTCCGACCCCCTTCGAAGAGGCAGAAGCGGGTCGCGCCGGCCGACGTAGATCGAACGCGGGCGAACCGACGCTACCGGCTTATCCCTCGCCTGCTTGCCGTGGGCTGGTTGGTGTGACAACTTCCTTCGGCGGGGTTGTTCTCGCTTGCGCCTACGTTGCCGAGGGCGGCCTGATCTGAGGATCCGATTCTGAGGATTCCGTCACTCCCAGCCGGGCGGTGCGACTCCGCACCAAGAAGATCAGTACCGGCCTAAGTACATCCGCGCATGCCCTCGTCCGCTCGGCGGCCGATGCTGCGCCCGTCGAGCTCGGTCGTCCATCGAGGCGGGGCGGCGGTCGAAACCAGTGGCCCCGGCCCGGAGAGGAGGCTCCAGATGTTTGCACGGGTCATCTCGGTCAGGAGCCTGCCGAGGAACTTCGACCCACAGGCGTCCACGCCGGTGTTGCTCAGCGCGCTTCGCAAGATCCCTGGATTCCGCGGCGTCTGCCTGCTGCGCCAGATCGGATTCAGCAAGAGCCATTTCGTTTCGCTGTGGGATTCCCCCGAGGCGGCGCGGTCGATGGACGCGCAGCTGGAGGCGCGGCTCGGCCCGCCCCCGTTCCCGCCGGATAACGACGACCTGTACGAGGTGATCGACGTCTTCACCGGCCGCGCGGCGCCATCGGAAGCCGCAGTGGCCTGGGTGGCGTTCTTCGACGGCCTCCGCAGCAAGGCAGAGCTGGCCGCCCGTGACCGG